>Ga0209275_10000213_pt1 | contig 20752 bp, 25 predicted proteins | sample HubBroMetageREF2_FD_188344 | JGI IMG/M metagenome (GOLD analysis project Ga0209275, IMG submission 188344) | Reference soil microbial communities from the Hubbard Brook experimental Forest, New Hampshire, USA - Hubbard Brook CCASE Soil... | ecosystem: Environmental > Terrestrial > Soil >... | reverse complement strand
TGAAGATGGCTTTGAACAGCGGTACGTCCATCTCCACAATGTCTTCCATGGAGGTTTCGTTGCCGCCCTTGGCGAGTGCCGTGACGACCACCTGCCGATGTACCTTTTTGAGTTGTTCGCCAGCGTCCTCAGCCTTGAGAGCGGTGGCTTCCGCAGCGGTATGCTGCTCCCACTCTCTCATCGAGAGAGCGGCGAATTGGTAATCCTGGCCCGCGATATTGACCACGAAGAGAGTAGGCTTGACGGGGAGTTTCTTCTTTTCTAGTCCGAACATAGGGATTCCTTTGAGTTCCTGGGCTAAACATCGGGCGTCCGCAGAGTGCGAAGGCCGCGTGAGGGTTTAATACGGGATGCTCTCTAGATGAGAGCATCCTTTCTTAGATAACTGTCTGAATCAGTTCGCCAACATTGGCGTTGACCGGGCAGTAGACGGCGAAGTCAACTTCGACTTTGTTGAAGTCGGCATTCTTGCCCGAGAGAATCTTTGCGCCCGTTGCGCGGCACGCGAAGAAACGATAGCCGTTGAAGCCTGCGGTCGAACCCGCGCTTGCAGGAATCCAGGCCGCCAGTTCAAACTGAGGCGACTGGCCCTGCAAGTTGTTCGGAATCGTCAAGGCTGCACCAGTCGTGACGGTGTTGACGTAGGAGATCAATACCTTCGCACTCGCGTCAGCAACATCAAAGGTGTAAGTGCCTGTCGAAACGTCCACGCTGTACTGGCCAGCTTGCGTCACGGAATTTACGCGCTCGAACTGACCGGAGTTGCTCGCGTACGAGACGCCCAAATCTTCGATGAAGGTCGCGTGACCCGCCACCTGAATGGTGTAGGGACCGGAGATGGCTGGGACTGTGCCTGCCTCGTCGGGAACAATGTTGTCAGGGGTGGCAGTATTCAGAGAACCTGCGAACAGAATGTTGTTAAGCTGGTTCAAGTTGAATGTGCCGACGGTGAATTTGCCGGTGAAAGAAACGTCCGCCATGCGGGCGTCTACGGGAACAAGGTACTGACCGCGCAGTTCCACGTTCTTACCCTTGTAGTCGAGCGTGATTTCGGTGATTGTCTTGAGTTCAAACGGCGTAGCGCCGGACGGAAGTAGGCCTGCGTTGGGATTGATAAAAATGTTCCCAATCGCGAAGCTGTCTACGAGTTGCATCGATGAGTTAGGCATTGTTGCAGGACCTCTGTTAATAGCCTTCCGTAGTCGGTTAGTTAGAAGTCAGGATTTCCAACCCCACCATCACGATTACTTGTCCCGCCTTCGGGTCCAGAAAGCCTTCATCAAACATGACTTCCGTGATACGGATGTTCGTCACCAGCGGCCTACCACTATTCTGCGCAGCCAAGGTCTGCTGCCGACCCGGTAGATTCGGAGGCGAAATTGCCTGATCGATGGCATCGATAACTTGGTTGATCATGGTTGCCGGAATCTGATTGAGCGTGTCGCGCCGAAAGTAAACCCAGCATTTCGCCGTCCAGGTCCAGCGGCTCAGGCCCAATCCCCCACCTGCTGTGTTCTGTTCGGCCTTCTGCGGTCCCTCTTGGAGATACATTGCAGGCTGGCTGGCCGAAGTCACCATCTCCCACGGCTTCATCACGCGGCTGTCATTATTCTCCAGCGCGAACGGGTAGTTCGCAGAGAGAAGTAGCGTGTTGAGCGCGACGAATACGGATTCTCTGGATGGCTGTGGCATTTACAACCTCATCGCTTGGAAAGCGGCTTCCTGAATCTCTGCTCTAATCTCTTCTTGCATCTCCTCAAATACTGGGTGCATGAATGCGAGCCTCGTTGGGTCGAACGGCGGATGCATGACTCGCTGGAAAAATACTTGCTGACCCGCCATCTCAAACATCAAGGCTTTCTTGCTACTGGCGGCGATCTCATAGGTACGGGAAGTCCCGTCCTCAAACAATCTGCCGTACCAGGCGTCACCGCCCGCGCCCTCTACGCCGCCAATTACGGTGCTTCCAGATGCCGTAGAGGGAATCACACGGACGCTGTTAGCCAACCACCCCTTCTTTCTATGAGAGGCATTCGCGGGACTATCGAGCCGTGACAAAATGCGGGCCTGTAGTTTCTTGCTGACCTCGTTGATTGCATCGACCAGGGCCGTGGCCATACCTACTGCTCGGTCCCGCAACCCGGTGGTGACTTCCGGAATGTTGTGTCTAACCCTGATCATTTACATCCCCAAACGGCTGTGCATCTTGATTACGTGTTCAATGTCGGGCGTCGTCTCAACATCGTTCAGCAGTGCGACGTTCCCGCCCATGGCCGCCTGTGAGCGCATGTTGAGTGTGTCCTTCCGCTTGTATTCGAGAGCGCAATGGCGCGTGAATGCCCGTTGGATGTCGCCAGGAATGCCATCATTGCCAGCTTGATAGACAATCTGAACGTTTTGAATACCGCGCAAGAACCTACCGCCGCGCAAGTACAGGAATCGGCCTGACTGGTCTAAGACCCATCCCCACATAGCGGGCGTGGTGCTCTGGGATATGACTCGTGTACCAATCTGCAAGGTCGTGATGCTGGTTGCGTAATGACGCAAGGGCAACACAGCAGTGCCCGTCCCATTGGCCAACTCGGTTTCGGTGTACAGGGTGCTGAGCGAGAACACACCGCACCGCTGGAGCCAATACTGGCTCAAGTCGCCAATGTATTCCTCAATCTCGGCATCGTTAGCCGAGTTGGTGATACCTCCACCAATCTCGGACTTCACAAGCGCGACGGTGGAAAGTTGTTCTGTTGGGTTGGTGTTCATGTAGAGAAAAGCCTCTACTTAGGCGGGAGATAGTTGTCTGTCCAGTTCACGAAGGAGCTCCTCGACGGAGAATCTCCGAAGCCAGTCAAGACGACGTTTGTTGGCCTGCTGTTCTTCTCTGCTTGCCCAGCGGACGTTGCCCGCTTCATAGTGGCCATCGTTATCAATGCGATCCAGCGTGTGCTTCCTTGTAGGGCGTGGGCCAACACAAGCAAAGAACTCCTCGAAAGAGTTGAACCTGAACTCGAGACCGCGCCCGCCGTAGTTCTTCCAAGTCTCCGGATCAGAAGGATTGGTGCAGCGTGTGCGTGCGTTGGCGTAGGCCGTAGCCTCCGGACTGTGACTCATGCCGTGTTTGAATTTAGACTCCGCTATGCGCTGGCGTCGGCGATCCTCACCGAGCTTGCATCCACAACTTGTGTTTTCTCCGAAGCGCAGGCCGCCGCCATAGACCTGTTGTTCTGTTCCGCAATCGCAACGGCACCACCAGAAAAGACCTTTGCCCTCAACGAAAACGGCAGGCCGAATTACATTCCAAAATCCAAATTTCTGTCCTGTTAGATCAATTCGCTTTCCCATGGCGAACTGATACTGGGAAAACCAAAAGACCCCCATTTCGGGGGTCTTGGTTAGTTCATTAAATCGGAGGGTTAGCCGACGTTCTGAAGGAATGCGGAGACATGAGGCAAATAATTCTTGGATGCCAAGAACCCGTAGACGCCCAACTCACGCTGCAGTTTGCGAATCGGCCAAACGACGCTGAACGTGTCCAGCAAGCTGTGGACTTCGAAGGCCGAAGGAATTGCGCCAGCAGCCTGTGGATAAGGGTTCTGCGTGGTCTGGAAAATGACCATACCCGGCTGTAGCCACGGCATTGTTTCGATCGTGATGACCTTGCTGATGCCGTCGTAGCTGTAAGGCCACTCGTACGCCACCTGCTTGGTGCCAGCGGTGATGACACCGTCCTTGCTGTCGAAGATCAAGCGGGATGCGGCATCGGTGCCCGTACCCAAGATTGCGGCCTGAACCTCAGATTTCAGAGAAGTGCCAGAGACGGTCTTGGAAGCGCACAGAATGCGGTCCGGAGCCGACTTATAGTTGTCGTAAAGAAACGAGGCGATGGTGTTGAACTCGCCGATGGAGCCGTCGCCAACCGCAGTCAGCGTTGCGCCAGCCAAGTCAGTTGCGGACGAGGGGAACGCGCTGTAGCCAGCCGGAGGGTTGGCCCAGTTTACGGTCCACGCGAAGTAGCTGTCGATGGCGTTGACGTCGAAGCTGTAGTCGGTGGTCAGGCCCGTGAACGTTGCAGCCTGGGAAGTTCCGCCCGTGACGCCTGCTGCCAGAGCCTTCAGGACGATGACGTTACCGTTAGAGATGCCCTGGAAGAAGGTGTTAGGCTTCGCCGGAGACGATGCGTCCGTGATGTTCACATACACGGCGTAGGCGACTGCGCCAAGCTGTGCAGGAACCACGATCTTGACCGCCTGGGAAGACGGCGCAATCACGTTGGACGCGGCAGAGATGATTGAGGTACCACCAGAGGCGGTGATCGCATCACCGTTCATGCTGGTTGCTGATAGCAGCGGGGTCAGACCCTTTGCCGTAGCGTTGATGTTGGGGTTCAGGAACGGGTCCTGCTGCGCACGCAAACCGAACGGGGTCAGAGCAACGACACGGACCGAGAGGTCTGATTCAGTGATCGTTCCGCCAGTTACTGCGCTTACGACCGGGGTGCTGGCGGTGGCCAGGGCGTAGCCGTTTCCGGCTGTACCGGAGTTACCGTCGCACAGAAGCTGTTGGTCCTGGGCCCGGAGATACATCTGAAGTGCGGAGAATTGAGCGAAGCCCAGGTTGTCCTGGAAGCCGCGACCCGTCTCCTGAGCAAACATCGAAACATCGACGTCGACGCCCATGGACTTGAACGTTGTCTGGTAATCCTTTTCGAGCAAGTCAGCAGACTGGTTGCGCGATGCTTCGGGCAGGGTCACGAAACCCGGCGAGGCAGACAGAATCGCCTTCCACTGAACCGAGAGACCGCCCACGTCAGAAGTGACGCGAGGAGTCGAGTTCAGAAAGGGCGCGTTGTACGGCACCAAGCTCTTGGCCTGCTGCTCTAGGTTGACGGCGTTTAGACCGAGGGCCGAGAAGATGGTCTGGCTTGCGCTGGAGCTTGCGTCCTTACGGAGTAGCAAGTTGCGTAGATCGTTTGCGTGGTTCATTGTTTCTCCTAAATCCTTGTGATAACCGACCCGGCTTCGCCGGAGTTAGTTCTGCATCTGTGAGCGTTGCTGCTCAGCGGACTCACTAAACATCTTGGCGATTGCGGCCCGGTCCCCAGAAGCGGCAGACTTGGCGAGCTTGGCTGCGTCGTCATCGGACAGCGTGGTTGACGCCTTCTCGATGTAGCGCGGGCGGCTCTGATTTGGATCGCTCTTGGCGAGGTAAGGACCGATGGCGGTCTCCACTGCCTTAGCGATCTTCTGCTCGAGGGTCTCTTCGGTCTTCACAACAGGCTGGATGCCCAGAGCAGTCTGAACTGCCTTTGCAACAGCTTCCGCGATCTTCTCGTCGTCTGTCTTGTTCATGGTGGTGTCGTCCTTCTTGAGGTCCTTCTTTTCGTCGGACTTCTTGAGATCTTTGTTCTCGTCAGCTTTGGTTGTCTCCATCGCGACGGTGGGCTCGCCGATGGCCTTTGCCATCTTGTCGCATGCTTCGTGCATCGCGGCTTCGTGGTCGGAAGCGGCCTTGTGCATTTCCGCCTTGTGGTCGGACGCGGCCTTCTTGCAAGAAGCGAGATGTTCCATCACGCTCTTGTGGGCCTTCTGGAGTTCTTCAACGGTTGGAGTTGCCATATGCTTAGAAACCTCTTCTGTAGTTGGTGTTTGGAAGTTGCTTTTTGCTGCCTTCTCGTCGGCTTCGACCTTGACAGTCTTCTGCGCCATGAAATCGTTAACCGCCTTGGTCAGGTCCTCGATCCGAGTGTTCATCTCCGCGAATGTCTTAACCATCTCAGCCTCATTAGTAGGGTTGAGTAGTTTTTCCATTAGCGACTTGGCGTCCTCTTCGGAGGCGAACTTGCGTAGTTCAGTCTCACCCGCTTCGTTCTTCACGACCTCGAAGGTTGCTTGCGCCAAGCAGGGGCGGTCTACCACCGAAATCTCATTCGGCTTGGCAACGTAATCCGTAATGCCATCAGCCGGGTTGAGAGTGCGCTTGACGTACTCGCCACCGATGCTGACCCCTGTCAGTACCCCGACCTGCAACATCTCCTTAGTTATTGGATCCACGGCCTGACCATGCACGCGGATCAGTTGATTCGCGTCATCAAATTCGAGTGGGGCAATAAGGTTGCCAACCGGGCGTTTGGGATCATGCTGTAGACGGACATTGCCGTAAGACTTTCCGCCGGACGCGGCGTACTGCTCGTCCGACCACTTCTGGAAATAAGGCTTGGAGTCCGTGAAGTTGAGGCGTTCTTTGGCGCGGTCTACGACCTTGCCCATCGCAGCTACCGCGATGAACTGTCCCGTGAAGGGATTGTATTTCTGGAGTTGAAAGTGTTCCTGCCAGGTTTCGGCCATGGTGCCTCAGTAATGAGGCGGGAAGTTAATCTTCTTCCTCTTCTATGTGAGGTACAGGGCCACAGGAACAGTTCGGGTGTGTCTCATCCATTAAATCTTCAATCTCTGCGAGGGTGTACGGTCCGTCCTCCGCATACTTCTGACACTGCTCGCAAGGGTTCGGCCCGGTGACCCAGTCACAGGCACCTCTGCCGCCCATCGCCTTCCAGGAAGCAATGTTGCCTCCGACCTCAGCGTGATTGACTTCGGTACGGGCGATCATTCGGGCGCGGGCCGGGGAAAAAAGTCCGGAGTCGGCAATGTTCCGCAACAGCTCCTCTGTGGAAGTTTCTTGCTCGAAGGATTCAGTCAAGAGTTGGCGCAGGGTATCGCGGGTGGTGTCACTGATGGCCCACTCCGCATTTGGATTGGGAATCAGGTTGCCGTCTTCGTCATACTTCATGCCCACCATTTCTGCTGAGCGTTCGGTCGCATAGTCACGAGCGGCTTGGTTGGCAGAGTTGATGGCACGACCCGAAGTCACGTGTCCCCCGGCGATAGCGTTAGCCGCGCCGGAGGTCGCAGCCGCTTCTAAATCAGGCTGTACGTCGGTAGGGATAGACGACCAGTCAATATCAATGATGGCGTTTATCTGTGCGAGCTGTTCGGGAGTGAGAGCCACGTCTTACTCCTTCTTGGTCGCTTTGATCTTTTCTTCGACCTTGTCGCCCGCCTCTTTTAGCTTGCGGATGAGTTTCATCTCCAGGCTGTCCGCGATATGGGCGGCGTCGGGGTGATGGCGCTTGACCAGCGCGACAACTTCGGAAATGCTCTTCTTGACTTGAGCGGCGGTCTGCGCGGGTGTCGCGCCGGGTGCCGGAGGCTGGTTGGCCTGTAGGACGGCACCACTTGCGGCCATCTCCACCGGGACTGCGCCTTGCGGTGTCTCTATGAGATGAACGTCTGCCCAATCTTCATTGACCGGGTCCATACCAAGATCGGCGAGGACGTTGTTGATCGTCCACACACCAGCCTTGAGATAGCCCACGTCAATCTGCATCTGCTTGAGGCCATCCTGCTCGCGGCGAACCCGGAAGGCGAACTCATAGTCATCGCCGTATCCCAGACGGCGGATGCACTCATTTACCACTTGCTCAAACCAGCGGATGACTGGCTCTTGCCCTTCAGTCTCCGCCGTGTCCTGTGCCTGTTCGCTCGATGCACGGTTCATACTCTTGACGAAGGCTTGCGGATTCAATCCCAGGGTGAAGCAGATAATACGGGCCAGCCACTCATCCACTTCGGACTTAAGCAGCGGTTCTTTCGGCTGGATGACTTGCATCTTGCCGTCAGAAGACATCGCCGGGATCATCTTGATCTTGCGGCGCTGACCGAGTTCGCCGGACAGTTCGGCGTCCAGCAGGGTGTTCCACTCTTCAATCTTCTGTGCGGGGACAGACGCATCGACCGGGATCAACATCTCGGGCGTGTTGCCTTCGGTGTAGTAGGCCAGCAGGAATTGCTGACTGCGGATACCGATGTTGGCCCACGTCAAAATCTGCTCAAGGTGGGAGCGACCGTAGGGTGTCTTGTTGCGCGGCTTGCGGACCGCGTAGATGATCTCGTCTTCCGTGAAGTCAATCGCGGGCAGGCCATAGGCCACCTGTTGATAGGCCGCGTCTTTCCTTCCAGTCTTGGGATTAATCTCGCACGGGCGGCGTCCGGTGTTATCGATCAGAACTTTGATATGTGCGCCATCTACCGGGGTGAAGCTAAGAATCTGTCCCAGGACATTCTTCTCTATCCAGAGCGTGGCACAGTCGCCGATGAACATATCGGTGAGAATCTTGTTGCCCCAACCTTGAAATGTATCCATGCCTGCGATACGGGCGGGCCGCTCGAAAAACTTTGTCAGCTTTTCGGCAATGGGGTCGGAGTGCGCTTGGTTGCGCGCCTGTGGCGTCTTGCTGGAGTCTTCATCCTTACGGCGAATCTGCCAATCTAAGGAGAGGACTTTGTCAATCACCGTCTCCATGGCGGCAGACCAGAGGTCCCATTCATCCGAGCAGCGGAACAATAGTTCGAACGGAACACGGTCTCCTTCCTCTTCACGCGGCTGCCAAACTTGGTTCCAGCCGGGGATGTAGGGCCACACACGAGGACGATAGGTCGATGGGGCGCAAGGGACGGTCGGTTGCAGAGCCGAAAACCAAAACGGGTCAATGCTGGTGATCTCCTGGGATCCACCCGGCCGCTGTATCTGATTGGTTGGCACGCTACGAACGTCGGCCATCGAATTGAGTCTCTTACGCAAGTCAAGGTTCATGGATTATCTCTTGATGCCCAGTTTCTCGTTCTCACGGGCGGCGATATTCTGATCTTCAGTCGCCTGAGCTTCTAACATGAGTTCCTCTATACCCTTAACTTTCCAGCCTGTGTATGGGACGACGGTTGGGACAGACCAACTCGCCTTGTCGTTCCAGCAGGTTGCGACGATGCGCTCATAGTTTGGAATGAACCTCACGTGACGGCGCTTGGCGGGATTGTTCTTGGGAGCGATCTCCGGCTGCAACTCCCCACAGGAAGGACAGCGGAGCTTATGCAGCGGATTGACGTAGCATGTGTTGCGGTACCACAGCTGCACCCGGAACCATAACCATTTGAAGAACATATCTATCTCCTTCTTCCAATTCGCATACGGCGGCGAAACTCATCTCGCGTTGCCTTGCGGGCCGCGCTCACCAACTCCTGTTTAGGTGGCGAGTGAGTCACTGACTGTGCTTCCGCCTTCTTTTCCGAAGTCTGATTTTTCTGCTCCAGGCTTTCAAAGAATCCCCAACGATGTTCACGGCGGTAATTGATCACTTGGGACCATGAGTCAATTTGGTCATCGTTGGCCGCTGCCTCGGGACCCAGGGCCAGCTGGCTAACAAACGCTTGCAGCCAAGGTGCCTGTTTGGGGAGGAAACAGTTGCCCGCTTCAACTTCGGGCGCGGCGGCGTGGGCGCGGGAGAGCTTTCCACCTTCCGGCTTAACTGGGACGATGGTTGTCGGGAGCATCTCCCGGCGAAGTTCGTTGATGACCGCGGAACCGTTGGCGGCGTCTTCTATCAGCGTGACGGACGGGCGGAGTCCTGTGGTGACCGCGCTACGGATGGCACTCTTGGTGCGAACGTAGTCCATGCGTTCACAAACCAACTCCAGCAGATAGCCGCGCGCACCTACGAATCCCCATTTGGTCAAGCAGACGAAGTCGGAAGTCTGAGTGCCCTTGAAAGAGCAGTCCACGGACACAATGACGATGTCACAGGACGGCAGGGAGTTGTTGATGCTGGCGCCATTCTCGTCGGAGTCGTAGTAGACCCACCAGTTGGGATTAATGAGGTTGCCCGTCGCCGGCATGGGCTTCTGTTGGTACTGGCCCGCCCAGCGCGTGCTGGATTTCTTCAGGGCCGCCACGACGTGCGGTGGGAAGCGATCGGGCAGAAGGACATCGCCCTTCTTGCGGAGATACTTCTTGCCGGAGATCGGGAACACGTACTCCGTGTCCTCTTCGCACTCCAGCGGAATGACAACATTCCACCACTGGCCTGGTTCATTCTTGTTCAGGTAGCCGGGGAGGTCCTCTTCGTGCAGACGCTGGCAGATGACGATAAAGAAATCTTCGGCCTGATTGTTGAGACGGGAAAACAGTTCGTTCTCGTACCACTCGTTAGCGGCGGTACGGGCCGCGCTGTAGGCGTCGTCCAACTTGATAATGTCGTCGATGATGATGATGTTCGCGCCCGCACCGGAGGCATGACCACCGGGCGTGGTGGCGATCATGTAGCCGCCCGCGGTTGAATCCCATCTATGTTTTAGATTGATGTCTTCCTGAATCTTGACCTTGGGCCAGCGGGCCGTGTACCAGGATTCACCGAGCAGCTTGCGGCGTTTGGTGGCGAGTTCGTTGACCGCCAGTTCCACGCCATAGGAGATACACATGAACTTCTTTTCAGGCGAAGACGCCCACACCCAGTCGGGGAGCGTGATGTTCGCCATGAAAGATTTCAGGGTGCGCGGCGGGACGTTGATGATGAGCCCGCGCCTCTCCGGATGGTCTATCTTCATCTGGCCGGAGGCGGCATACTGCAGAACCTCGCAGAGATATTCGTAGTGCCATGAAGGAGAGAACGGAACATCGGGAAACAACACGCCCCACGCCTGTTCAAAGAACTGCGCATAATCACGGGCCAGCTCGCGGGACTCCAGCTTGATGGCGACCTTGGCACGCATAGCCAGATCGGCCCGAGTGATTTTGAGGTCGTTACTCTCCGGAGACATCGGGCTTCTTCTCTGGAGGAGTGTCACCCTCGGTCAGTTGTGGGGGATTCTTCTCGGCAGCGAGACGGGCGCGGCGGTCCAGGTCCTCCAAGTACGCCTTTAGTTCCTCTTCGGAGAGGTTGTCCATGTCGTCCTCGGCACCGTCTTCACCTGGGCGCGAGATAACACGCAATGGAATTTTGCCTTCTTGACGGTTGAGGACTTCCATCAGCAGCGATGTGTTCGTGTAGCGGACGTTGTTCGCCAGACACCACTTGGCGCGCAGGACGATGAACTCGTCGACGGTCATGCCCGCCCGCTTGAACTTTTCCAGTCCGTCCTTGAACCAATCGTCTGGTGCTTCAGCGCGGCCAAATATCTGCGAGAATTTCGAGATGCGCTTGGAAGCCACGGACTTGATACCCGGTGGACGTCCGAGCGGATTGCCGCTCTTACCCGGCTGATAGACGTTCTTCTTGAGTGCGTCGGGCAGCGTGCGTTTCTTCTCGGGTTTTGGATCTTCGCTCATCGTCTCGCTAACGAAAGATGGGACTGGAACTCAGCCGGGTCGATGCCGGGTTTCTCTACATCCCATTCGGTGTGGACGACGGAGCGGGCCTCTTCTACGCCCGTGATGGAGTAGTAGACCGTGGTCGTGACTTTGCGGGTCTGCACCGCCAGCACAACTACCTTGCCGGGATTGCGCGTCTCCGTCTGTTCGTAGCAGAGCGTGAATCCTCCGCTGTTGCTCCGGTTGAAGCGAACCTCCACGGCATCCGTGGGGATGGCAAGCGGATTGCTTTGCGCGAATTTGACTACCGTTCCTGCGGGTGCTTCTTTCATGTGACTCCTTCAGTCGGTCAAGATGATTGCGGATTTCGTGGCGGGCGCGGTCTCGCTGAATTGCGCCTTGCCGTTGGGCGCGTTGGCAGGAATGAGACCACCGTCAGCGGGCACGGTCGCATCAGGCTGTTCCGCTTGAGCTTTCCGCTCGGCGACGAGACGATCCAGTGACGCCTTCAGCTTGGCCGTTTCGGCGGTCGCATACTTGGCCCACTCGTCTGCGTTGATGACACACTTCTCTATGAGGAACCGTCCCAGTGCTTCGTGATTGAATTGGAGGAGCATGAGGCGTTCTTCGAAGGCAGCACAGAGAGCGGCCATGTTGGCCTCAATCCATTTGCGCGGCTTCTCAGGCATGCCGGAGAGTTCATACATCGCCCTCTCTTGTGCGCTCATCATGTAGCGAGCAGCAGCCTGTGCCTGTGCCAGTTGTGAACTCGTGAATGCGTCATTCTTGTTCTTGGACATGGGGACTCATGAATCTCCAAATTTCTGTTGTGGCCTGTGGTGACCTGTATAGGTCCTCGGACATAAATCCTATTAACACTGATGGGGGTGCCCGTGCGGCCTCTAATACTGTCCCGAAGCTGATATGAGCAGATGAACAATCGCTAAGCAGGCGGACTTACAAGGAGGAATGCAGGTAGGAGAACACAGGTAGAAGGTGTGGGGTTCTCCCATATGTTATTGGAACTGAACAGGAGCTTGCGTGAGCAGACAGGACAACGTGATGCGAGGCGGAGAGTGTTCGGTTCTAAGCCTGACGATTGGATTGAATAGGATAGAAGGGCGGCTACCGGACTCGGCTACCGATTGTGTTGTTGATATGAAAAAGTCATATCAGCTTGGTCTGGGTGCGGAGGGCTTATAGGAAGGAATGCTGGTGAGATCTATTGGATTCCGTACATTTGCGGCGTTGAGCCTTCGAGCAAGGCGAATCGTCCATCACCCAGCGAGTGCAAAGGTCCGGCAGTTCTAGAAATCGAACGCCACGGATTAAGTTGCTGCTCCAGCTTCAAAGTTGTGCTACTCTAGGTGCCATTTTTCCGGTCGGGGGTAAACCTTGTGCCGATAACAACTAACGACTCGCCTGAAGCGAAGGGAACACCTACGGTTCCGAAACGTCCTCAGCGACAACATTCGAACCGAGACGATGATCCTCAAAGCCAGCTTGCCTTGTTCGGAAAGTACGGTGGCTTCGGCGGTCTAGTTCTGTTCGTGTTCCTAAGCCTGTTTACCCGTTTCGCGGACCTGAAACCTATCTTTGGCAATTTGTCTGCGAACCAGACCTACAGCCTCATAGTAATCTTCATGGTCCTAGTGTTCATCTTCGCGGTGTTCGGACTCGTCTGTTGGGTCTATGTGAACAACCAGAAGAGGGAGTCTCGCGCAGTTCGCGTCGGCCTGCTCGTTCTTATGGCTCTTGTGGCATTTGGAATTGCAGCATGGGCGACCATCGGCCAGACGAAAGAGAACGTGGCAAAGTCGCTCAACAATCGGGACAGCGATGGTGGAAGCAACACCGGATCCCCGACGCCGCCGTCATTTACGCCGCCCGATCTGGAATCCCATAAGTGGAGTGTGAACATTCGATCCTCGGCTTTTCCGGCTTTTGAGGGACAAACGGAATTTCGCGCCGATCACACATTTGACGCTATGGGAAACTTCCTCGTTCCGACTCAGGCGTTGAATGAACACATCGAGTGTCCGGGAGGACTAAAGGGCACTTGGTCATACGCGAAAGATGATCACACAGCATTAGGCATTGAAAACATGGAAATTTCGCAGTTCTCGGACTACAAAATATCAAAGGACCAATACGTTCAGTGTGCCGCGACGCTCCAAGCCATCGCATCAAAGGCGACACGAGTAACCACAACGTGCCCGTTCATCAGCAGCACAACGTGCAAGACCAGAGACTTGGAAATTCATCTGAGTTCTCAATGAACAGTCGCGCAATCCGACGTTTCTCGATTGCCACGTTGGAGAGTCCGATAACTGAAAGCAGCCCCTTCATCTCCGTCTTTGGGTCTCCTTACACTCTGTGAAAAACAATTTTCGAGGTGACGAATATGCATTCAACGAGAGTCTGTTCTGCTGTAGTGGCTGTTTCCTCTACCTTCCTGACGTTCTTGCTGTCATTATCGCTTGTTACGCAACCGACACAGGCCCAGACCCTCCAAGTGCTTTATAACTTCGCAGGATCGTCGGACGGAGGAAAGCCCGACGCAGGGTTGGTCCGTGACGCTGCACGTAATCTTTACGGCACCGCGACTAGCAATGGCGCATTTGGTTGGGGAGTGGCGTTCAAAGTGGATTCCAGCGGCACCGAAACCGTGCTGCACAGCTTTGGCGATGGAACCAAGGACGGGAGAACTCCCTACGCGGATCTCATCCGAGACCAGGCTGGAAACCTCTACGGAACTACCTACGAGGGCGGTGGAATCGGATGCACCGACGGTTGTGGAACAGTGTTCAAGATAGATAACGCGGGAAAGGAAACCGTGCTGCATCGCTTCGCCGGGGGAACGGCAGATGGCTGCTTTCCCTACGGCGGTTTGATTCGCGACTTAGCCGGTAATTTGTACGGGACCACCCAGGAATGTGGCGCTTCCAACTTTGGAACGGTGTTCAAGCTGAACAAGACCGGAAAAGAGACAACACTGTACAGCTTCGCCGGAGGAGCGACGGACGGGGAATATCCCACCTACACCACTTTGCTGATGGACGCGGGAGGCACCCTCTACGGCGTCACCCAACAGGGCGGGACCACCGGCGGCGGCGTCGTTTACAAGCTGACTCAGAAGGGCAAGGAGACTGTCCTGTACAGCTTTCTGGGGGGAACCGCCGACGGATGTTATGTTCTGGGAACCCCGTTCATGGATAAGAATGGCAATATATACGGCACCGCAGGCCAATGTGGCGCCTCCGGAGTGGGAACGGTTTGGAAATTGACTAAGAGGGGTAAGGAAACCGTGTTGCACAGCTTTGCGGGAGGGACGTCGGATGGGGAATACCCATTCGCAGGAGTGATTGTGGACGGGGCGGGCAATGTGTATGGCAATACCAAGTTTGGGGGCGCGTCCGGCTTCGGCACGGTTTACAGGGTCACTAAGAACGGCAAGGAAACCTTGCTCCACAGCTTCGATGGAACCGATGGGCAATATCCTAACGGGAGCTTAGCGAAAAACCCAAAGGGGACCGTTTTATTCAGCACCACACAAAATGGCGGAACGATGGGCTTCGGGACGGTGTGGAAGATTACAAAGTGATTTAGCTTTATTGTCGTTGATTCTCACTCTCATGGTTGACTCTCTTCCACCCGAGCAGCGTGGCACGGGCAATCATCTTTAATGAGAGATACGTCCTTCGCTAACGGGACGGCGCGGTGGTCACGGAAGACGAGGTTTCCGGTCGCGGGCGTTCCAGGGCCGGAGTTGTTTGCGGGAGCCGCAACGGCAGCGAAGAGTCTGCGTCACACGAATGCGACCCAGCCGATGCCCGTCATAGTGTTTCAAATCACGTTTCCTAGGAGGGATGGGCATCGGGCTGGACATATTCGAACCGTGGATGTTGCATGCATGAGGTAATTCACACCTCGCATCCACGGCTCCTACAATCCGGAAGGGATTCCGGTCGTCTGTAATGAGTACTGCTAGTTTGCAGGTTTGGGGGCGTGCTTTTCGTGCGGGATGCGTCGAGCTTGCGCAGCGGTCGAACCGGGCGCAGAATTAGCGTGAGCAGGTGCCGTTATGCCAGTTAATGAATTGCTCAACTACTACGAGAAAGCCGTCGCCTTCGATGCCTACATTCTGGAACAGGACAATCCGGCCCTACGCGAATATCTGTCGGAACTCCGTGGCGCATGGGAACACAGGGCGATACTGCGGATTCTGCGCGTTCAAGCGGGCATCCCGGTCTGCTGTGGCGACGGACACTGCATCACACCGCCGAGCGTGCGCTGCGCAAACGGCGAGCATGACACATGTCCAGAGCACGTAGACAGTTGCTATCTGTGTTAGTGACTCCGTTGATACTGGAAGTCGTCGGACGTGATTTCAATTTCATTCGCAACTCGTGATTCTCCTCAAGGAGAGCCTGCCATTGCGACTGGATGACGGCGAGTGCCTTCCGCAGCTTCAGGTGCTCGCTGTATGGGACTGGCGGAGGAGTGAACCGTTTGGTCTTGGGTTGCTTAGAAACCATACTCCCTCATGTTGCAGTTCTCTTTGACCCGGCGATAGATCGGCTCACCAAAGCGATCCAGGAACTGGCGGCGCGACAGGTTGGTATCCAACACAAGCTGACCTTTGTGCTTATCGACAGCGTTGAGCAGCATGAAAAGTTGGTTGGTGTTCCACTCACTGCCTTCTTTGATCTTGTCTATCTCCTCCAAGAAGACGCGGGGAGTGAAGCCATCCCGCCGCGCCTTCTCCATCTTGTCGAATGAAAGTGCGGGCGGAGCTTGCTTGCTGTTCTCGTCCCAGCTTGCTTGAATCTTAGCGATCCACTCCGGAACCGCTTCGTGGTAGAGGTAGCAGGGATTCCAGTAGTGAACGACACTACCTTCTCCCCAACCGCGACGAATGTATTCGCTCCTCCCCGTCCAGATCGCTCGTTTCAGATTCACCTGCAACGCATAGCGGAAGAGTGCCCAGGAGCATGTGGTCTTGCTGTATCCAGCAGGAGAGAAGAACGCCCAACCTTCAAGTGGATGGTCTTGGATGTCCTTGTAGAGCTTTGCCTGTTCTTCCAGCGGGAGTCGGGACTTCGTGCTGGGCTGGATCTTCCAAGGGTTGACGTCCTGGTATTTGGCGGGGACGAGCGCGGACCAGGCATTCGCGAACTCAAACTTCAACTGATCCATCCGCTTCGCTTCTTCTACTGCTTGAATCTCTTCAGGTGTTCGTTTGGTGATCATAGCTCCATCCCTGACTGGTTCCCGTGTGCGCCGGGTGCCGATACTTTCTTTGCCAGCTTGTCCGCCCGATTCGCGGCAGCCGCCGCGCCCTTCTGCAGAGCCTTCCAACCCTTGTAGATGTTGTCGTATGTCTTCACGAACGACGCCATCGGCTGCTTCGCCAGGGTCAGGTACTCTGCAGAGAACTTGTCGGCCTTGACGCCGTACTCCATAATTGAGGCGATCTCTTCTTCGGGATGAGTCTTCAGGAGGGCAGCGACTTGTGTCTCCCACAGGCCAGCGTTCTTGATCTGATCACGCGGCTGATCCAGGAGACGGAACAGCAGACGAGCCAAACGCTCTGCGGGTCCACCATCACCGCTGGAAGCCGGAGGGGTTTGATCTTTCTCCTGTTCACCCGACGGAGTCCCTTGTCTGTTTGTTTGTGTGGGTGGAAGAACTTCACCTTCTACTTCACCTTCTACTTCAGAGGGGCGTTGAGGGGAATTGAGGGTGCTCCCACCCTTGCGAGGGTATCCGAGGGCATCGGCCACTTCGGGGTAGCGACTGGAATTGTTGCGAAAATCGTTGTGTTCTCCCCAATGAGGCCACGCGCCGTACCTGTGACCGTTGACCTCTATCTTCTTTAAGAAGCCAGCTTCAACCATTGCGTTCATCGCAGGCTCAACCGTTTCGCGTTCGGCATCTGTGTCCAAGCCGTAGATCATCCCAGCCGCGATGTCCGGCTGCCACTCGAAGATGCCTGCCTCGTCCGAGAACGCCCACAAACCAATCATTGTGAGCTTCAGATTGGGAATCTTGGACTGCTTGGCAAGTCGGGACAGTTCCGGGTTGGTCCAGAATCTGGCGGACACCATCCGCTTGCTGAGTTTGAAGTTCGGTTTTGCCATAGGTCTTTCTCCAAAAAGTTTGGGCCGCGCTACTCCTCCACCAGTTCAGCGTTCCTGTCATTGACTCGCTCAATCTCCCATCCTTCGGGAGCGACTTGGCGCATCTTCAAGCGAGCTTCCTCTGCGCTCTCTGCCTCGACCGTGGTCACGTTTGCGGTGAATGTGTATTCCATTTTTCGGTCTCCTCAAAAGAAGTTGGGCTGCGCCCTGCCCCGCGAAGGAAAGGTGACGCAGCCCAATGTGCACAAGCCTTAAATGTCTTTGAGCCTTCGCGGGACCTATTGGTTAATACTGCGGTCGGTACAATCTACGGAGTTGGGGGAGGAAACAGCTAAGACTCCTGCACCTCCTCCGCGTCCAGTCCTCGAACCACCCAATTCGGCTTGAAGGGCCGATAGAAGGTGTGGTCATGTGAAAACAGAGGACCCTCCCAATCCGGCAATCCGCTGTCTGTATCGGGTTTGTATTCGTAACACTGGAGGAGCACCTTTCGGCGATCCTCCATGTCAAGGTTCCACACGGTGTCTATCACGGCGTCCTTCTCACTATCTGCGTGCCGCATGACAAACATCATCTTGCTGTACCGCACGATGAAACGTTTCTGATTGTCAACCATCACTTCACCCCCTGCTTGCGGCGTTCCTTCATGATCTCTTCCCCTATCCACAGAATGTCCCTTGCGTAGACGGGTAGGGTGAGACTTACGACGGTGTCCGGATGCTTTTTCAGCGACTTGACAACCTTCACCAGCATCGCCGGAGTCAAGTCATAGTTGAAGTAAGAGCACGCGGCGTCGTAGACGTGCTGCCTGATCCACTTGTGCTTCCGGTTGCGCGGTGCGCCTTTGCGTTTAGGTCGAATCGTCTCCCACGGGTTAAACATGGCTCGCCTCCACATCTAAGAATTGAGGACGGCCAGCGGCCAGAAACTCCCGCCGCCGTTGTATGTTCTGTTTGACTTCACCGATCACTTTCCGGAGGTCCTCCACGTTCGGTATGGCGGACTGGATCAAGGCCTCCATCTCCTCCGTCGTCGCGCCATCTTCCCAGATCATCTCGATGGCCTCCCGAATGTAAATCAGCAGATCGTTAATGCGCTCAGACGCATCAGGCACGTGGTCCTGCCAGATGAAGCATCCCATGTGGGAGTACTGGTTGCCTTCGGTCTCGGTTGGATCAAAGATATGGAAACCGATGAATCCGATCTCCTCTTCGCAGCATGTACAGATTTTATTTTTCATAACATCTCCGTAGGCCAAATTTGGCCTGTGTCTGCCAATACCAACTGGCTGGCTCTTTCCTGAATTTGTATGGAGATTTTTGAGAGGCGCGGGGGAGGAGCTCGCGCCTACTTCTTGACGAGGTCGAAGCCCAAGATCGCAGCGAGTTCTCGCATTGGCTCGAACATGACGTCGGTGCCGACGGTGTTCACCTGCTTCAAACGCTTGACCGCGAGAAGTAGATCGTTCGTCTTTCGTTGCGCCTCCGGCCAGTCGCGCAGCGATACGAAAGGACGAACTCCACGTTGCTTCTTGACCTTTGCCTTCTTCTCGGCCTCTTCTTTTGGTGGTGCCAGCCAGCGTTGTACAGTCCGGACGTTTACGTGAAGATTCATCGACACCCACTGAGACCAAGTCGGCTTGCCCTCTACGGGCAGCCGTTGCCCAGGTGCGGCGAAACGATCACGCGCCTCACGCAAGTAGGGTAGATTTTCCCTAATGGTGCGGAAGGTGGATTTGAGGTGGGTTAATAGTTCAGCATCACTTAGGGCGACGGCATGCGCAGCGGGGTCATCCTTCGTGACAATTTGAACCTCCGGACATTTTGTCGTGAGGTCCTTAGCAGTTTCTGTGGCTGTATTCATAGAACATCTCCATTGGGGTAGTTACCCGGAGATACACTACGACCGCCACGCGGGAAATGGATAAAGGCCCCAGTCACGGGACCAGTATTGCTGGATGGAGGGTACGGCAGAAACGTTACGAGGGTAACGGGGGAGGGTTTCGTCAGTACTCGGACGGCAGGAGAAACGTGCTGTAGCTGCGATCCCGTTTCGTCGGCCGCCCCGTTGAATTGTGGCGGGGCAGAAAAATACCCGGAGAGTATGAGGCTCCGGGTCTTGTAGGGTCTATGCGAAGATGGTGAAGGTTGTGTTGACTTGATCCCGGCTGCGTTCGGAACGGGCTTCCTCGCCTTCCAGGTAGGCCAGAGTCGTCTCCAGCGCGGAGTGGCCGAGTCTTTTCTGGATGGTTCTCGCATCAACGCCTGCTCTGTGCTGTAGAGTCGCGTAGGTCTTGCGAAACTTATGGAGCTTGAACTGCCCGTGTAGACCTGCCCGCTTTGCGAGGTACTTCAGCTTTCGGAGCATGTGGCCGTCGGGCTTGCCTTCCGGTTGCGGGAAGATCAGATTTCCCTTCGTGGTTAGCAGCCGCTGCTTCAACGCTGCAACCAGAAAGTCGGGAATGGGAATCTCGCGCTCCTCGTAATCTTTCGGCTTCCAGTTTGCTTTAGCCTTCACGGTGAAGAGATTGTCCACGAAGTCTATGTCGTTCCACTCCGCATACATCACTTCCTGTTCCCGCGCTCCTGTACACAAGAAGAATTGGAACAGTATCGTTTCCTCCGAGGTCGCCGCCGCGAACAGAGCCTTCAGTTCATCGGGGCGGTAAGCACGGACCTTCTGCTCCACGTACTTCACTCGCAGCGTCACTTCCTTAATGCCGAAGTGCCGCAGGAATGTCACGACCTCGCCCACGCGATTGTGGATCGTGCGGTCGCCGAGACCCTCTCGCCGCAGGTATCCCACGAAGTCATAAAGCTTCTGCGTAGTGACGTTTGCAAGGACGAGGTTGCCGCTGGAGGCATAGAACTGCTGGAGGGTGTAGCGGTAGCCACCCGAAGTCTTGGCGGACTTCGTCTGTACGTTCTGGATGTACTTGTCGATGGCTGCGTCCAGCATCAACTGACCAGTGGGCTGGACGGGCTTTGCGGGCCGGGGTGCAGGGAGATCGAGGTTGCGCGAAATCACCGTCCCGACATCGGGCTTCTGATTGCAGGACTCGGTGATGAGTTCGGTCAGCTTCTTGAGAGACGCGGCCTGGGCTTGCTTGTAAGTCTTGACATCCAGTTGGTCCCACTTGCGCTTGCCGTCCTGGGTGTAGCGCAGGCAGAAGGTTGTGTTGGGTGAATAGGCCGCTCGTGGCGACGCTGGTTTGTATTTGCGGGTGCCGCTTTCGCGGGTGTAGATGGCGACGTTCATTGGTATCAGCTCCGTGAGCTAATACCGTCGTGAGCGGGATTCCCTGAATAACGCGGTAGCCGGGTACGGTAGCCGCTAAGAAATCTGCTCTAAGTCCTTCAGAATAAGTATGGCGGAGAGGGGGGGATTCGAACCCCCGGTAGAGGTGTTAGCCCCTACAACGGTTTAGCAAACCGCCGCCTTCAGCCACTCGGCCACCTCTCCGGCGATTTCCAACA
>Ga0209275_10000212_pt1 | contig 20799 bp, 16 predicted proteins | sample HubBroMetageREF2_FD_188344 | JGI IMG/M metagenome (GOLD analysis project Ga0209275, IMG submission 188344) | Reference soil microbial communities from the Hubbard Brook experimental Forest, New Hampshire, USA - Hubbard Brook CCASE Soil... | ecosystem: Environmental > Terrestrial > Soil >... | reverse complement strand
CAGCAGCAGTAAACCTTCTAGTCAACAGATATCCATCTAGGCAGCCCCCGCATCCTCAGCCCGCCTAGAAGCCTGTTCTGCGCCTAAACAGTTAACATCTATTCGTTGTATGCCCCTGCCGCTTTCGTGCGAAAATGGACCCCGACAAGCGCCCAGCCCCTGGCGCCTGCTGCTCAACAGTATTTCACTAGCCCAGCGCCTGCCATCTTTTCGTCCCGCTGCGAACGCGCCTTGCAATCGCGTCACGCCTGCGGTCAGCTTTACCTTCGAGGTGCGCCATGAGTGAGATCTGGAAACAGTGGATTGGGCTCAGCGTCGATGACCGCTTCCCCCTGCGACAATATCTAGCTCACACCGAGCATAGCGCCGTATTCCTCACCGACTACGCCGACACCGAAAACAGAAAAGCCGCCATCAAGTTCATTTCCGCGGATACGCCCGGCGCCGAAAAGCAGCTCACCTACTGGAGCCACATTGCTCAGCTTCGTCACCCGGGCTTGTTGCCCATCTATCACACCGGACGCTGCCGCATCACCGAGATGGATTTGCTCTACGTCGTCATGGAATTCGCCGAAGAAAACTTGGCCCAGATCCTTCCGCAACGCCCGCTGACTCCCGAAGAAGCCCAGCAGATGCTGGAGCCCGTCGTAGACGCCCTGGTCTACCTGCACGGCAAGGGTCTGGCGCATGGCCACATCAAGCCTTCGAACATCCTGGCCGCCGGAGATTACCTCAAACTCGCCAGCGACACCGTTATCCCCATCGGCGACCCGCGCGCGGCCCAACGCGATAGCGACGTGTACGATGCTCCAGAAAACGCCGCCGCACCGATCGAAGCGGCCAGCGACATCTGGTCCCTGGGTCAAACCCTGGTTGAAACTCTTACGCAGCAAACCGCCGCTCTGCCTTTCAACGACAACGTCGATCCCGCAATCCCCGAGTCGATTCCGCAGCCTTTCCAGGACATTGCCCGACGCTCGCTCCGGCGTAATCCCAAGGATCGCTGGACCAGTTCCGAGATCGCTGCCCGCCTCGGCCCGCAGGTTGTTCCGACTCCTGCTCCTGCTCCTCCTCCCGTGCCGCCTCCTGCCTTCGAACCGATCGCAGTTGCCGTCGCAGCAGGTGCCACCGCAAACCAGGCATCGCCCTCGCAAACACCTTCTTCCATGCGGTTTGAGCCACTCAACGTGCCTGTTTCGCGCGAACCCGCCGTTCCCCTTTCCAGGTTGCCCGTAATTCCCCCACCCACAACCGCCTATCCACGCGCTCAGAAGCCTTCTCCGAAAATTTCGCCGCCGCCCTCCGAACGCGATTTCGTACTACCGAATTACATCGTGCCTATTCTGCTGGCGGGCACGGTCATTTTGATTGCGGTGCTGGCGCTTCCGCGGCTCTTCCGGCACCAGCCGGCCTTAGGTTCGGCGACCACCTCGGCAAAAAATACGAGCAATGTCACCAAGCCGTCGAATCGCACCGAAGCGCCCCGATCCAAGACGGAAGTTGCGCCGACCGCCGCATCGCCAACGGCAAAGCCGCCTGCTGACTCAGCGAACACCGCGCCCCCAACAGCTCGTCCGGCGCCTCCTGTAGCAAGTTCAAATGTGGAAAGCAAAACGCCGGCAAGCCCAGCAAAGTCTTCCGCTGCATCGCCGAATTCAGGAGATGTTCTGAATGAAGTCCTGCCCACACCTTCAAAGCAAGCGCTCAACACCATTCGCGGCACAGTTCGGGTCACCGTCCGCGCGCATGTCGATGCCGCCGGCAGAGTTTCGAACGCCGACATGGAAGCTGCGGGCCCCAGCAAATATTTTGCTCAGCAAGCCCTGCAAGCCGCGAAGCAATGGGAATTTGCTTCACCTGAAAACAATGGCCACAGCGTACCCAGCGAATGGCTAATCCATTTCGAATTTTCGCCAGACGGCGCGAAAGCCTATCCAACTCAAACCGCGCCGTAGTTTAAGGCTTACGCAGAACTCTGACTTTACGATTTCACTGATTTTAGGATTTCAAGGCACCGGTTGTCGGGCTGTATTCCGGGCAGACTCGGCTTCATTGGCCTTCTATCGTCCGGCCAGCGGACGGGCCACGTCGAAATTCTGAATGTTGTATTGGATGTGATCCACTAGATGAGCAACGCTGCCTTTGCCACCCACTGCCCATCCCTTTTCCCTATCGAAACCGATCGCGTTTAGATTCGTCCCTTCGATATGTTCCCAATTCAACCCGTCGGTGCTTAATTCAGCGCCACTGGGACCAACCGTCACGCATCCTCCTGCGAAATACGCAACACTCGATCGGTAACCACCCGGAAGACTCTTGGCGAGTTGCCAGGTTTCCCCAGAATCATGGGAAACTGCTGCGTTTTTGTAGGCCCCTTTCGGATCCTGATAGTCGCCGCCCACCACCACCACGTCCGATGCTGTCACCACGAGCGAAAAAATTCCGCGCGATGCTTTGCCGCTGATCACTGGCGTCTGGTAAACCGCCCACGTTTTGCCTAGGTCCTTGGAGCGAAATACCCGAGACGCTCCGCCCGTTGCAAAATATATCTCCCGCCCATCGTAAATGGTCAGGCTCGAGTTGCTGGCAGCAAACGCCCCTTCGTTCGCAAGCGCCGCGGGCATGTTATCCCGTGAAAGTTCGCTCCAGTGCGTTCCGTCTTCCGTACGCAACAGTAAAAATTTGCCATCTACTGGATCGCTCAACGCGAAACAATGCGTTTCGTTCCAACAGGAAATCGCGTCCAGGAAAAAAGCCTTGCGTTTGTCCGTGTACTGCAACTCCCAGTTTGCTCCGCCATCTCTCGTTTTGTAGATCCGCGATTTATCCCCTTCACCGCTAGACATTACGTACGCAGTTTTGTCATCTACCGCGTACACTCCACGAAAATCCAACGACTCTGCCGACGGAATTTCCAGGCGCTTCCAGTGCTTTCCTGAATCGACGGTGCGCAGCACCGTCCCGTTCGAACCCGTGGCCCACACCACGGTTTTGTCGTCGTTTTCGGTGTCCGCTATTACGGAAACGCCGCGCAAGTTCGCATCCGTTCCAGTTGACTGGATGGACCACCACGCACTCGATCCGGCGAACGCAATTAGGCACAGCAATCTGTAGCGCATTGCCAGGAAGTGTACCAAGTTTTTAGAAATTGTTATTTCTTGACGCTGGTCGTCGACTTCATCCCGCGCGCTTCCGGATGTTTTGGCGACCAATCCTCGGGAGGGAACGCCACTCGCCAGAACGTGGGGCAGGGCGAAGAAAATTCTAGGCCTACTTCTGCTTTGCCGGCGCGCACCGGACCCAGAAACACCACGTAGCATTCCTGCTCTTCTTGCGTGCGGTTGTGATACATGCGAACTTTGCTGCCGCTGGTCACCCGCGCCTGCATCAAGATCAAAGCTCCGTGCGCATTAATCGCCAGCGTCTCGGATTCTTCGTCGAATGCATTCCCCTGCGCGTCATCGCCGCGCAGCCGCACCCCCACTTGCATCAGAACTCGTTGGCTTCGTCGCCGCGGACCAGGATGAGTCGGAGCTGCACCAGGTGGAATCGTGGGAGTAGTAGGAGTCTGGGCCATACGACCTCTTCATTTTGAATATACCTTGAGGTGCGGAAATGTCGAGTGCCAAGCACTACGCGCGTATGCAAAGAGGCTACGCGTAATTATCGCGGCATCTTTAAAGCGATGATTTACTACGAAATGGACTCAGATAGTCCTTACATTCTTTACAATTACTTTACAATTCTAGTCAGCTGAATTGTGGCAACGCCGCTGGACCTCAGCGACTCACCGCGCTTACCGGCAATTCCTTCGCAGCCCTCGCCTCGCGCGACCCTTCGCCTGTTAAATCGCGCACGCCAAATCCGATTCCCACTTTTTTCAGGAACGCGGTTGGTGGCTCTCCGCCCGCAAAGACCCACACATAATCATTCTCCAGCGTCTGCTTCGCGCCATTAACGTCCATCACCACCGTATTCGCCGTGACTTCCACCGGTTTCGAATTAAACAGCACCTTCAATTTGCCCTTCTTCGCAAACTCCGCGATGCGCTGTGCGTTGCGGTCCTTGATGCGTGAAAATTCCGCTTGCCGGTACGATAGCGTCACGTTGTTACCCACCTGGCAGGCCAGGCCCATCGCCGCTTCCACCGCCGAATCGCCACCGCCCACCACCAGAATTTTCTTGTGCACGTAGTGATCTGCTTCGATCAGGCGGTACATCACCTTGGGCAATTCTTCGCCCTTTACTCCCAGTTTTCGTGGGCTACCCGATTTTCCCAGCGCCAGAATTATGTGCCGTGCACGATATTCACCTTTACCCGTTGTAACCGTGAACACGCCATCCTCGCTCTTCGCGATGTTCTCCACTTTTTCGCCGGTCTTGCACTTGAAGTCCGCGCGATGCAGCACCTTATTCCAGAACTCCAGCAAGTCTTCTTTCGACAATTCCGTTTTCTTGAATTTTCCATACATCGGAAATTCTACCGGACTGGTCATCACCAGTTTCTGCCGCGGATATTTCGCCACCGTACCGCCAATTTCCGATTCCTCCACCGTCAGGTAGTTCAATTTCTTTTCTGCCGCCCGCAGCGATGCACTGATACCAGCCGGGCCTGCACCCACAATCAGCAGATCTAAGACATCTGCAACTCGCGGTTTCCCATTCGCTGCCAAGCGCGCCACGATCGAGTCTACGCAACTCCGTCCCTGGTTCACGGCGTTCTTGATCAACGCCAGCCCGCCCAATTCGCCCACAATGAACATGTTCTTGATCGTGGTTTCGAATTCCGAAGTCAGGGTGGCCAGGTCGCCGCCTACGCTGGGACTTGCCAACACCATCGTGATTGCGCCCACTGGGCACGCGTCCGCGCAAATGCTATGTCCAATGCATTTGTAGCCGTTGATGATCATGGCCTTGCCACCGATCATCCCCAACACGTCGCCTTCCGGGCACACCATCGTGCACGTCGCACAGCCGATGCAGTAGTTATTGTTGATGTGCGGATGCTGCGACTGCGGCCCGTCAGATCGCAGTTTGCCCTTTTCCGCCGCTTCTTTTACCTGTATCGCTTTTTTCTTTTCCTGCTTCAGGTAGTACGCAAGGAAGCCGCCAATGATGACCGCAGCAATTAGAAAGGAAAACAGGTTGTCCATACGTGCCGCCTCAGATCCGGTAGCCCATGTATAGGGCCAGGCTGATGTGTATCAATGCAAGTATGGCGAATGCATAGCTGAACGGCCTGTGGATGATGTGCCACATGTTAAATACTTGCTGCGTGCGGCTAAGGAACAAAATTCTCTTTGAGAGCGCCGATTGTTTGCGCGCAATTCCGATCGCCCGTTCCAGGTTCAGGTCCCTCGTCCGGCGGAAACCAAAAAACGAGCTTACCCATGATCTGAACCCGGTTGCCTGTAGCCGCAAGAGCGAAAGCCGGAACGGCCGGCGCATATCGATCAGCATCATGTACACCAGCGCAACCAACATCTGCATATGCTCCACGTCTTGCGGAGTCGGCAGGTCGTACAGCGTTTCCATCCGCGCCCCAAACGCCAGTTTCTGCTCGGCCAGTTGCTTGCGCAGCGACTCTTCCACGTCCTGCATTTCCTTCATCGAGAGTTCCGCGGCATTCAAGTTGCGCGGAATCTGGGAATACAAATAGCGCCCCACGAATCCCGAAAGCGTTACCGCCAGCATGCTCCAGAACGCCATTCCCGCAATATTCGAAAACTTAAATGTAGCGTGAAACGCGATGATCACCGGCGCCGTTGTTCCCAGCACAATATGAAAGTCCAGCCAATGCCGCGAATTCCCCTGCCTTCCCAGCCAACCCCACTTTTTGCGCAACGGATAAAGGTAAATCAGGAAAAATAGCAAAACTCCAAACATTCCCAGCTTGATCCCAATCGATCCACTCGGGCGCAGCATCTGGTGCTTCGCAGAAAATGGCCGGTCCGCTGCGTTCAACCCATAGTAGTCATACCCGTAGCCCGCTATGACCAGCACAATGGCCAGCGCCAGCATCCACGACAAAAACACGCGCATCCGGTGCCCACGCTCCGGATCCTCCCGCGCCAGAATTGCACTTCGTACACTAGCTTCGGCACTCATGGTTTCCCGTCCCCAAATTCTACCTGGATGGTTGCTCGGAACCTCCGGTAATCCGTAAATCTATGGACATTGCGCCAATGCTGTTTTGGCGTTTCCACGTCAATCACCGCGGAAGCGGGCATCCAGTATGCCTCTTCCGGGTCGTGGAATTGCACAATTGAATAATGGATTTCGCTGCGCAAATTGTGCAGCCCCAAATCATCCATGTTCGATTCCAGCGACGACACCAGCTTCACCACCGCTCCACTCTCCCAGTCAATCCAGATGTCTCCGGTCAAGGGCAGAGGATAATTGCGATCGCGCAGTTGGATTGCGGCCGGCGAGGTTGCTCCGGCCACTGGCTTGAAATGTATCTTCACCAGCATTCGTCCGTCGATTTCTTCTTCAGCGATCGGCTCGAACGTATAACTCGCTTCGTAATTCTGGTGCACGATCAGCAGCATGCTCGCAAATCCATTGGTGATCAGCAGAGTTTTACTCGGATCGCGAAACGCCACTTTGCGTACATCGCGCGATTCCGCCAGCTTCAGCGAACCGCTCCGGCTGTTGGCCTGCATCTGGTAATCGAATCTCGATTCTTCCCGGTACATCGCCTTGGCGTTCTTGCCCACCATCGTTTGCGAAACGTCTTCCGTGCAAACTACGTTCGATGTTTGCTCGAAAAATTTGTCCACCAGTGCCCGCGCATGCAGCAACGAATCCGTGGCCCGCGCCACGAACGCCGGATCAGCCGGCGCGCCAGACGATGCAGTGCCATCAGCAGACGGAGCCACACTCGGGCTCTGTGCGCGCAGTAGCGCAGTGCACGCCAGTATTCCAGCCAGCAGTGTGAAAATCGCCAGCAGTACCTTCGGACGGTGAGTGGTCTTGCTCATTTCCTCAACCCCCCGAAGCGGTACCCGAAAATCGTCGACCATTGTGTGTAGTTCAATGTCGTGCCCTGATACCACCCAATATTGCCTTCCACGAAAAATCTTTGCCCCAGGCTCATGTCCACGACGCCATTCACAAATTTCGCGCTGCTGTTCGTCGACAATGGCGAATTGAATTTCTGGTCTCCGCCCATCACCTGCAGTCTCAACCGGTCGGTCATTTGCTTCGACACCGACACCGACTCATATTGCCCGCTGCCGAAAGAGCTGTTGAATTTGGAATAGTGCGCGTCGAAAAATAATCCGGTGCGCGCGATGTTGGCAAACGTAAAGCCGAACGCCTCATTCAGCGACGACTTGGTATCCGTCGTCGACTTGCTTTGTCCCAGGCTCGCATACAGTCCAATATGCTTGGGCAGGCTCAACCGCACATCCCCACTCAACCCGGTAAACAAGTACTTGTCCAGCAGTCCAGTCCCGATTAACAACGCATTAAACGTCGGTAACTGGCGAAAATAGTTGTAATTCACGCCGAACCCGATCAGATTAATCGGCTGGATGTGCAGCGAATTGTAAGTCTGCGAGATGCCAGTGGGATTGCTCCCGCCATTGGGCAGCGGCGAAGTTCGCGCCTCATCGGCCTGCAGCGAGCTATAGAACGATACATATTTCTTCCACGACAGATTGTTTTCGAAGAATGCGAACTGCCGCGACACTCTCCAGGCGATGCTGGTCACCGCCAGTCCTTCCGTGCTCATTAGATGGAATCCGTCGTAGTCGCCCCGCTCAAAATTCACGAACATTCCCGCAATTTGCTGGTCGGGGTTATAGCTCCACGAGGTGGGATCTGGTGTCGAACCCGCGAACGCTCCAACCGTCGTCATCCAGTTAATTTTTCGCCCGATGTATCCACCATCGATGGTGCTCAAGCTCGGCGCCCAGGGCAGGAACAACCGCCCGATGCCGATCGTCGTGGGCGAATACGGATTCTGGTACGTGAATCCCAGCGTGTACGTCCGATTAATCAGGTCGGTCAGCGTCGCGTTCGATGCGCCCGGAATCGTAGACGAACTCGTGTTGAAATTTCCCCGCCAGTACCCCGCAAAATTCCAATACGTTCCCCCGATATGCGTCATATCGGTTTCAATCATCACCCCCAATTGCGTCGAATTCATTCCCGATTCCATAATTCCGCCGTAACTGAATCCAAACCGCCCGCGCATCACGCCTACCGGAGATTCCATCGTGCGTTCCGCTTTGCTTGAGCTGGAGCGCAACTCCTCATCGACCGGGTCGCCCGACGTGAATGCCACAACGATCGGGTAGTTATCTGACTCCCGCGCCGTTTCCGCCAGGTGCCGGTCTTCCACGCTGTCTGGCGTGAGAAACGCCACCTGCCCCGCTTTCAATTCGCCATTCACCGCCATCACGTCACACACCGCGGACGAATCCGCCACCGACACTACCTTCAACTCCGCTATGTGCGCATCGCCACGGAATCGCACTCCATCAGATGCCACGCCATCCGCCGGGGGTTCCACCACCGACAACTTCATCCCTTCCTGAATTTCCGCGCTGCGCCCGGCATCGATATACACCGTGCCGTCCGCAACATACTTCACGTGAAACACTGCTGCCTTGGGTATAGGTTGAGCTATCTGGGCGAGGACCCGGTTCGAGGAAAACAGTGCAATCAGGCAGGCCATACAGATCCATGCCTGGTACCACGCGGCCAAAACTCTCATGTTAGCCCCCGCCGCCGTTTTTATGGCAGGCGTAACAAGTCTCTGGGCCGTACACGTATCCGCCTACTCCCTGGTGCGTATTATCTGTCTGCGATTGGCCATGCGCCCCGTTCTGCGTGTGGCACGCAATGCAGGTAAAGTTCGTATAGTCCGTAGACACCTGGTGACAATCCGCGCATACCGATCCGTGGTGTGGCACTGGGAACCAGGTGTGGTTAAACGTAGCCCCGGTCCACGCCGTCGTCGTATGGCAGGTATCGCACGTCGTCGGATATCCCGCCGAAATATGATTCGGCACGCTGCCGCCCAACGTCTGCGTGCTGTTCCAATCGGCCAAGTGGCAGCCATAGCACGCGGTGTTCGCTGATGTCAGCGTGTAATTGCTGTTCACGTGGCACAACGCGCAGGCCGTCGTCAGATGCGCGCCCGTCAGGGCCCAGCCCGTGGTGCTGTGATCGAACTTACCGTCCACCCAGGCTACTGTGTCATGGCACGTCGCGCATTGTGCTTGCGGGAAGCCCGTCGTGATGTGATTCGGTACGTTGCCGCCCAGCGTCTGCGTGCTGTTCCAATCCGTCAGGTGGCAGCCGATGCATGTCGTGTTCGCGCTGGTCAACGCATAATTTCCGTTCACGTGGCACAACGCACAAGCCGTGGTCAGGTGCGCCCCCGTCAGCGTGAAGCCAGTGTTCGTGTGGTTGAACGTCGAAGTAGCCCAAGTGGTCGTGTTGTGGCACGTCGAACATTGCGACGTTGGGAAGCCCGCTGACACGTGATTCGGCACGCTGCCGCCCAAAGTTTGCGTGCTGGTCCACGCCGCCTGGTGGCATCCGTAGCAATCCGTGTTCGCCGACGTGAACGTATAGTTGTTGTTTACGTGGCAGTCCGTGCAGGCCACCACCTTGCCCGCCGGCGCTAGTTGGTGCGATCCAGTCAGCGGCCATCCGGTCACGCTGTGATCGAATATCGCTGTCGTCCAAGTGATCGTGTTGTGGCATGTCGAGCAGTTTGCCGCGGCAAATGGTGCCCCCGCGCTTGCGTGGGTCGGATTATTCGTCGTCTGCCAGGTCGAAAGATGGCAGCCCGAATTTCCGCAGTCCGTCGGCTGAATGGTCAGCGCGTAGTTATTGTTAATGTGGCATTGCGAACACGCCGTTACTTTTCCTGCCGGCGCCATCTGGTGGGAATTCGTCAGCGGGAAGCCCGTCGTGCTGTGATCAAACTTCCCATCCGCCCAACTGATCATGTCGTGGCACGTCGAGCATTGTGAAGTCGGGAAGCCCGCCGTCACGTGATTCGGCACATTCCCGCCCAAGGTCTGCGTGCTCAACCACGCCGTCTGATGGCATCCATAACAATCCGTGTTTGCCGACGTGAACATGTAGTTGTTGTTTACATGGCAGTCCGTGCAGGCCACTACTTTGCCGGCCGGTGCCAGTTGATGCGCACCCACCAACGGCCATCCCGTAGTGCTGTGGTCAAACGTTGCTGTCGTCCAGGTAATTGTGTTGTGGCACGTCGAGCAATTCGCTGCCGCAAACGGTGCGCCAGCGCTGGGGTGGGTCGGATTATTCGTCGTCTGCCAGGTCGACAGATGGCATCCCGAATTTCCACAATCCGTCGGCTGAATCGTCAGCGCGTAATTATTGTTGATGTGGCACTGCGCGCACGCCGTCACTTTTCCAGCCGGCGCCATCTGGTGCGAATTCGTCAGCGGGAAACCGGTGGTGCTGTGGTCAAACTTTCCATCCAGCCAGCTGATCATGTCGTGGCATGTCGAACACTGTGAAGTCGGGAACCCTGCCGTAACGTGATTCGGCACATTTCCGCCAAGCGTCTGGGTGCTCTGCCACGCCGCCTGATGGCATCCATAACAATCGGTGTTCGCCGCCGTGAACGTATAGTTGTTGTTTACGTGGCAGTCCGTGCAGGCCACCACTTTGCCCGCTGGTGCCAATTGATGCGAACCCACCAGCGGCCACCCAGTCGTGCTGTGGTCAAACACCGCCGTCGTCCACGTGATCGTGTTGTGGCACGTCGAGCAATTCGCCGCCGCGAATGGCGCACCTGCCGTCGGGTGAGTTGGATTGTTCGTGGTCTGCCAGGTCGAAAGATGGCATCCCGCATTTCCGCAATCGGTCGGCTGAATATTCAGCGCGTAATTGTTGTTGATGTGGCACTGCGCGCACGCTGTCACTTTTCCAGCCGGCGCCATCTGGTGCGAATTCGTCAGCGGGAAACCGGTGGTGCTGTGATCAAACGTAGCGCCGGACCACGACGTTGTGTTGTGGCACGTCGCGCACTGCCCTGTGGGGAATCCTGCCGTCACGTGATTCGGTACGCTTCCGCCCAGCGTCTGCGTGCTGTTCCAATCCGTCTGGTGGCAGCCGATGCATGTCGTGTTCGCGGAAGTCAGCGTGTAATTGTTATTGACGTGGCACAGTGCGCAGGCCGTCGTCACGTGGGCGCCGGTCAACGCGAATCCCGTCGTGCTGTGGTCAAACGTCGCCGTCGTCCATGTAATCGTGTTGTGGCACGTCGAACAATTGGCCGCAGCGAACGTTGGCCCAGACGTTGAGTGCGTCGGATTGTTGGTGGTCTGCCACGTCGACAAATGGCAGCCCGAATTACCGCAGTCGTTTGGCTGGATCGTCAGCGTGTAATTGCCGTTGATGTGGCAAGACGCGCAGGAGGCAACCTTACCTGCCGGCGCCAATTGGTGCGAATTCGCCAGTGGGAATCCTGTGGTGCTGTGATCAAACTTTCCGTCCGCCCACACCGTGATCGTATGGCAACTGGAACACGCACCTGCACTGGTCGGGAAGTTCGAGGCCACGTGATTCGGTACATTGCCGCCCAGCGTTTGCGTCTTGTTCCAATCCGGCGTATGGCAAGTCATGCAGTCAGCATAGTTCAGCGTGTAGTTGTTATTGATATGGCAGGCGGCGCAAGGTGTCGGCGTCGGCGACATGTGCGTGCCCGTTAGCGCGAATCCGGTAGTGCTATGGTCAAACGACGCGGCATCCCATCCCTGCGTCGTGTGGCACTTCGAACAATTTGCCGCCCCAAATGCTGCTCCGCTGGTGGAGTGAACGGGATTGTTCGTTTGCTGCCAGGTCGTCAGGTGGCATCCCGAATTCCCGCAATCTGTCGGCTGAATCGTCAGGTTGTAATTTCCATTGATGTGGCAAAGCGCGCACTGCACATTCGCGTGGCCATTCGTCAGCAGGAATCCGGTGGCGCTGTGATCGAATACTCCGTTCGCCCAGGTGGTGATGGTGTGGCAGGTAGAGCAAGCCGATGCAGTCGATGGGAACCCGGCCGTCACGTGATTTGGAACGTTTCCGCCAATGGTCTGCGTCTTGTTCCAGTCCGGCGTGTGGCAGGTCATGCAATCCGCCGAAGTTAACGTGTAGTTGTTGTTGACATGGCACGCAATGCAGGGCGTCGGTGTCGGTGACATGTGCGTGCCCACCAACGCGAACCCAGTCGTGCTGTGATCAAAGGCCGCTGAAGTCCACGCACTCGTGTTATGGCACGTCGCGCAATTCGCCGCCGCGAACGGGGCTCCAGAGGTCGCGTGCGTCGGATTGTTGGTCTGCTGCCAGGTCGTTAGGTGGCATCCCGAATTGCCGCAGTCGTTCGGCTGAATATTCAGCGCGTAGTTGTTGTTGATGTGGCACTGCGCGCAGGCCGTCACTTTTCCAGCCGGCGCCATTTGGTGCGAGTTCGTCAGCGGGAAACCGGTGGTGCTGTGATCAAACGTGGCGCCAGACCACGAAGTCGTGTTGTGGCACGTCGCGCACTGCCCTGTGGGGAATCCTGCCGTCACGTGATTCGGTACGCTTCCGCCCAGCGTCTGCGTGCTCGTCCACGCCGCCTGGTGGCATCCGTAGCAGGCCGTGTTCGCCGACGTCAACGTGTAGTTGTTATTGACGTGGCACAGCGCGCAGGCTGTCGTCACGTGGGCGCCAGTCAGCGCGAATCCCGTCGTACTGTGGTCAAACGTTGCTGTGGTCCAGCTCGCCGTCGTGTGGCAATTCGCGCAGTTTGCTGCAGCAAACGTTGGCCCTGAACTGGAGTGCACTGGATTGTTGGTCTGCTGCCAGGTCGTCAGGTGGCATCCCGAGTTACCGCAATTCGTTGGCGCAATCTGCAAATTGTAATTGTTGTTGATGTGGCAGGCCGCGCAGGCCACGTTCGCGTGCCCATTGGTCAGCAAGAAACCCGTCGTGCTGTGATCAAATGTCGCCGTGGTCCAACCTGCGGTCGTGTGGCAGTTCGCGCAATTCGCTGCAGCAAACGTCGGTCCCGCCGTCGGGTGTGGCGGATTGTTGGTCTGCTGCCAAGTCGTCAAGTGGCATCCCGATGTGCCGCAAGCGCTCGGCGCAATCTGCAAATTGTAATTGTTATTGATGTGGCACAGCGCGCACGCTACGTTCGCATGCCCTGCCGTCAGCAAAAATCCGGTCGTGCTGTGGTCAAACTTCGCTCCCAGCCAGCTATCAAACGAATGGCAGCCCTGACAATTTCCCGATGCAAACGCCGTACCAGCGTTGGCGTGCGGTGGGTTCGTGGTGTTCTTCCAATCCTGTAAGTGGCACGAATCGCATTGCGTCGAAAGACCCAGGAACTGCCCAGTGGCCGCCTGCTTGTGGCATCCCTCGCATGGCACGGCGGCATGCGCTCCGAATAGCGGGAACCGGTTCTGGTGATCCTTCACTTGCTGCGTCGACTTTTCCCACCCATTTACCGTGTGGCACTGCGCGCAGTCGGATCCCATCTGCCGGCGGTGTATGTCCGCGTGGCAATCCGCGCAATTCTTCCCCACATCCGTAAACACCGGCTTGATGTGGCACTGCGTACACTGCACTTTCTCGTGCAGCCCCCGCAGTGGATATTTTGTTTTGTTGTGGTCAAATTCAGGTACTGCGCGAATTGGCTTCCAACCCGCCGAGGTGTGGCAGTTTTCGCAAGGAATCGTCAACGGACCGTGCGGACTCCGCGTGCCGTCCCGCTGTGCGGATTGGGCCGTGTGCACGGATGTTGTCGAGGGAACACTGGCTCGCAGTCCTGGGGCAGGGAATGCAAGAAGGGCCCAAAACATGACCTGGAGCAGCGTGAGCGTAAGCCTCTCCCACCCCCGGCGTTGCCACCGCCGTGGGGCCTGTACCTACCACATGGCCCAAATCAAACCCAAATTAAGAAGGTACCCAACAAATACGGGCTGGAGAACTTTGTAAAGTTTCGCAACTCTGTCGCGGGTCCTACAACTGTACCAACGTCCAGATGAAGAACAGTCCCGTTACTGCTAATACCCATCCCTCACGTAGTGCGGTACTTACCCTTCGGAGTGCCCCCGCTCATGAATATCGCTTGGCCTGCTTGCTTTGTTGCGCATTCGGGCTCTGCACGTTGCCTCCGTGCGTCACTTCTGTCTTTGCGCTAGGTCAAACTCTCGTTTTTGGGGTGTTTACGACGAAAAAGACTTAGATGTTGATAACTGTGTTGAATTTCTCAGCACTAGCTTCCGTTAGTTCTGCACTTCTGGCACTTGCCGCTTTTCCTTCTCTTCCATATTTTCGCTCCCGTGGCAGTCCGAGCACTTCACGGGTGTGTTCTTGTAGATGACCACCACTCGATCTCCAACCAGTTTGGTCGTCGTATGGCACTTCCCGCACGGCACGTGGGCGTGTCCGCCGGTTAGCGGCAGTCGCGTCTTGTCGTGATCGAAAGTCGAAGGCACCCACTTCTGCACATTGTGGCAATCCCCGCAATGGGTTTTACCATCTTTTGCCACAAACTGCGATTCATGCGCGTCGATGTGGCACGCCTCGCACTGCTGTGGCGTTCCCTTGAACCGCGATTCATACGCCGTGGTTGCTTTGTGGCATTGCCCGCACGGCACTGTACGGTGTGCTCCCAGCAGCGCGAATTTCGTCTTCGAATGGTCAAATCCGTTGATGTCCACCCACGATTTCGTGTTGTGGCAAGCTTCGCAGCCAAAGGCTGTTCCATTCGCTCGTTTGCGCGCCATCTCCTTATTGAACTCGCCCTTATGCGGATCCTTGTGGCAACTGGTGCACGTTCGGTCTTCAAAGTGGAATGGCATAATCTTGTCGGTCCGCCCCGCCATCCCCACTTTGTGACAGTCTCCGCAAGCCACCGCCACGTGCGCTCCGGTCAGCGCGAATCGAGACGTCCGGTGCTTGGCAATTGTGTACGTCGTGCGGTGCCAGTCTGCCACCGTGTGGCAGTTCTCGCATTTGTTATTATTCGGTGCGCCTGCGAATTGATTATCGTGCGCATCTTTGTGGCAATCCGTGCACTGCGCAAACTTCACTTTGTAGATAGTGTCTTTGCCCGCCGGAATGTGGCACTTCGCGCAATCCACCTTGATATGCTTGCCCTTCAGCGGATATTCCGAAGTGTCGTGCTCTTTCACTCCAAATAGCGATGGTTTCCAACCGTCCAAGTTGTGGCACTCCGCGCATTCGCCCTTCTTGGGACGCGCCTGGAATTGCCCCTTGTGTGGATCGGGCTTGTGGCAATCCACGCACTGCGCAAACGGAATCTCTTTCTTGAAGTCCCCATTTACGTGACACGCCACGCACGACACCTGCTGGTGCTTGCCCACCAATGGATACTTCGTCTTCGAGTGATCGAAATCGTAGCCCGGCAACATGGTTTTCCAACTGCTCGTGGTGTGGCAGACATCGCACGCCTTTTTGAATTCACCCTTGTGCGGGTCCAGGTGGCAATCCGAACATTTCGTAAACTTCATGTCGTTGTAGCGCGCCGGGCCGCCGGGCGTATCGGCCTTGTGGCATTTCTCGCAAGCTACCTTGATATGCAGCCCTGTCAGCGGATATCGCGTTTTCGAGTGATCAAAGTCTTTCGCCGCTTTCCAACTCTCCACGTTGTGGCACTTGGTGCAATCGTTCCCCAGTTGCCCCTTGTGCGGGTCGGTGTGACAAGGTGTGCAACTCGTCGATTGCCCCAGGTACGACTTCGACAAATCCTTGTTCTTGATCAACGCTTTCTCGCTCGGCACCATATGCGCTGGCGTGTGGCACTTTTCGCAAGCCACCTTGGCGTGCTTGCCTTCCAGTTTGTATCCCGTCAATTTATGGTCGAACTTCTCCGGCAGCGTGTCCCAATGAATCAGGTGGAAATCCGTTCCGTTATGCTCCAGATGGCAACGCACACAATCTTTGCCATTTGGATTACTCATCTGTAATTGGAAGTGATATCCGTGCTTGTTGCTCAGCGTCTCGGCAATTTCTTTGTGGCAATCCAGACAGCGAAACGTGGGCGTGCTGGTGCCAAACTGATGGCACGAGGAACACTGCGTCGTTCCATTCAACGAACTATGTGCTTTGGAAAGTGGTCCCGGCGAGATCTGCGCGGAGGCCATCCGGCCACTAAGTAAACAAAAACATGCCGCTATCAGCGAAAGAACAAGTAGTCTTTCGTGCCATGCTGGAATACCCGTCTTCCTGGTCCTGCATGGCGCGCTTCGGCGCACACGTCCTCCGTTTTCTTTAAAAGCTGTTTTGGGCCCGGTTATGCGTACACGTAGAGTGCTTCAACTTCCCCGTAGAAGGAATAGCAGGTCAAAGCCTTGTACCGAAAGCTGTACCGGGGTCCAATTTAGGACGGGTATACCCTTACTGTTCTTTTCTATCCGGCATGATGAAAACGCGTTTGTAATGCGCCCAAAACCTCTTGTTCCAGCACTCCTCTGGAATTTAGAGGCCAAACCGTGCCCGGCTGTCCCAGCACCTTATCGGAAGTCTTTCCTTCCCCTTGAAAACGCGTGCTGACCTGTACCCGCACGTAGCCGTCCGCGATATCCGAAGTGCGAACCAGGATTGCCACCTTGCCACCCGAAAAGTTCACAGGCTCGGTCAGCACTTTTGTGTCGGCGTACTTCTCCAGATCCTCTTCTCCCAAATAGCGCACGAAACTCCACGTATCCTCCGACGCGTGATTCTCGCCCACCCGCCATTGTTGCTCCCTGGTCATCGATTGCAAAAACTCCTGAATCTCAATTCCTTCCCCTTTCACTTCCAGGCAGGCCGGCGCGGGCTCCGGCGGCACAGGATGCTTCGTTTTGTTGGCTTTCTTGCTCTTATTTTCCAGGACTGGGTTGGTGCTGCATGGACGATACGCACCCGATGCGCCCGCAGAGCTGGCCGTCCCCGCTTGTGGCAGCGCCGCCGGCGTCTGCGCTGCGCATAACAGCCCGGCACAAAAGTACAGATTCCAACTGCAAATTAGTCCCCGTCGCAAAACTCTCATCACCCGAGGCTACTCGAAGATTGCCGTTTTGTCCGCAAACACCGCTCCTCTGTTCTCAATCTGCAAACGACCACCTGTCCTTCGCACCCCTGCGCGCTCGTTGCGCATCCTTAAATTAGGGCCGCAAGCCCGGCAGATGCCCAACACCATGTGCTTACTGTTAAACTCAGTCAAACTTCAAAACTGGTAGGAACGCATGAACTTCGATCCGCAAGCGACGCCGGAAACTGAGAAGAAGTCCATCCTCAAAAACCCTTTCGTTTACTCCTCCCTCCTCATTCTGGTCGTCGCCGGATACGTCGTCTACATCCTGGTTTCCCGCTACGAATCCAATCGCCAGTACGTCGAACGCAACACCGAAAAACAAGCCGAGCAGCGTCGCGAAGACGACCGCCGTGCTGTGGAACAACTGGGTGGCTCCGACCTCGCGATTCGCTCCATGTACGTTGCCCCCGCTGCTATCAAACGGGGCGAGTCAGCCCAACTTTGCTACGACGTGGCCAACGCCAAGACCGTCACCCTCGATCCCCCGGTAGGGGAAGTCTGGCCTTCCCACTCCCGCTGCCTCGCGCTTTCCCCCAAAAAGACCACCAACTACACCCTGACGATCAAGGACGCTTCCGGCCAAGCCGTTTCCCAGTCCGTCGAGCTCAAGGTCGAATAATTGCCGCCCATCGGCCAAGCTCCCCCGGTCTCAGCCCACTATTTACAAAACTTTTACATGCCACCCAAAAGTTTTCTCCGCCTTAACCCTTGTCCCCCCATTTCTCCCTTGTTTATAATGTCCGGTAGCGGGGTTCGGCTTGGCCGGACTCCGCATCTCTTTTCATTGACCGAAAAAAACTTATGTCCGATCCTCTAGCGAAAATCAAGAAAAAGCTGCAAGACGAAATCGACTCGCTCGAACACGAACTCAACGTCGAACTTCCCAAGGAAATCGCCGTGGCTCGTGCCCACGGCGACCTCTCTGAAAACGCCGAGTACAAATACGCCAAGGAACGCCAGGGCTACGTCAACGCCAAGATCGGCCACCTCAAAAAGCGTATGGGCGATCTCGGCATGCTCAACCTCACCAACATCCCCAAAGATCGTTCCGGCTACGGCTCGCGCGTCGTTGTTATGGACTTGCAGCGCAGCATCGAACTGGAGTACAAACTCGTCAGCAGCGAAGAGGCTGACGTCGAGAAGGGTATGATCTCGACCACCTCGCCCATCGGCCGGGCGCTGCTCAACCGCAGGGTTGGTGATGAAGTACAGGTCGCTACTCCCGCGGGTCAAAAAGAATTCGAAGTTGTTCGCCTCGTGACCATTCACGAGGACGCAGTCTAGTCCTTCCGCCCAGCCGCGGGAGAGGTCTCATGTTTCATTGGGGTTCTGGTTCCAGTCTCGGCTTGCTGACGTGCCTCGGCTACTTCGCGTTTGCATTCGGCGCCATTTCCCTATGGCGTCATCGTGCCGAATTTTCCCTCTGGATGGATACCGAGATGTACTTGTTCCGCCGCCGGTTCTCGCGCTACGTTCCCATCGGCCCGTTCTACGGCCCGCGCACCGAATCCCGCATCTGGCTGGTTCCTTCCAGCTTCGTTCATTCCGTGACGCGCCTCTCCCAGCGCCGCTTCACCTGGGCCGCCTTCCTCCTCTGCCTAGGCCTGACCCTCTTCGTCCTCGATTTCTTCGTCTAACTGTAGCTCACCCCTTTCAGGGGTGAGGCTGTCCCTCAAGAATCCACTGCCAAATGCCACCGGATCCCTTTCGCTCTCGCCGCTTCCAACACTTTTTCGAACGCTCTTAAATCGTCCAATATCGGATCCGCCCCCACCACACCCTTCCGCTCTCCCGCCCTAACCAATCCGCGCACACTGCGCAATCCATCTTCCGCGTCGAACCACTTTTCCTGCGCGAACTTGATCCCCGTCCTCTCCATCCCATGTTCTTCCGCGAATCCCGCCAACTCCTTAGGCGCCGCACTATAAAACTGCATCAGCGGCACCACGCCCAACTCCTTCGCCAACATTTCCAGCACTTTCCCCGCGCGGCCCAACGCCTTCCCATTTACGCGCGTATCGATTCCCGTAACCTGCTTTTCGAGCACGATGTACCACGCCACCGACATAACTTCCTCCCCACGCTCCGCTACTGTACATCGCACCAAGCAAACAGATAGTCACCGATCTCAACTCACCAGTCACCAATCACGAATCTCCCGCCCCAACCACTCTGGACAAATCTCCTTCCCCTCTGCAATCCTCCTATTCCATGCGACCTTCTCTCATTGTTCATGGTGGTGCCTGGGACATTCCCGACGATGCCGTTGACGCCTGCAAATCCGGCTGCCTTGGCGCGCTTCACGCCGGATGGGATGTTCTTTCCCGTGGCGGTCACGCCCTCGACGCCATCGAAGCCGCCATCATCGTTCTCGAAGATGACCCCGTCTTCGACGCTGGCTTCGGCTCCCATCTCAATCTCGATGGCCAAGTTGAAAACGACGCCATCGTCATGGACGCCTCCACGCTTCGCGCCGGCTCCGTCGCCGGTCTTCACCGCATAAAAAATCCTATTCGCGCCGCGCGCGCCGTCCTAGAAAAATCACCGCACATGATGCTCATCTCCGAAGGCGCCGAGCGCTTCGCCGCCCAGCACGGCGTTCCGCTCTGCGACCCGAGCAAACTTATCTCTCCCGCCGAACACGCTGCCTGGCTCCGTTGCAGCAAAGACTCTCACGCCGCCGAACATCATCGCGGCCACGAACAGGGTACCGTCGGCGCCGTCGCTTTCGATCAACACGGCCATCTCTTCGCCGCCACGTCTACCGGAGGCACTTGCTGCAAACACCCCGGTCGCGTTGGCGATTCTCCCCTGATCGGCTGCGGCTGTTACGCCGATCTCGAAACCGGCGGAGTTTCGTCCACCGGCTACGGCGAAGCCATCATGAAAATTGTCATGGCCAAAACTGCCGCCGACTTTCTGCGCCCCGCCGGCTCCACTCCCGCCCGCGCCGCGCAAGCCGCCGTTCAACTTCTTTCCAAACGCGGTAAAGGCACCGGCGGACTTATCCTCCTCGACAAACACGGCAACCCCGGCTTCGCCTTCAGCACTCCCCGCATGGCCTACGGCTACGTTGCCCCAGACGGCTCCTTCCAAACCGCCGTCTAACCCCATGCTTATAGCCACATACCCGCCCAATCCCCCATTTTCTTACGCATCCAAAAGAGGTATGCTACTGCCTCTTTCAGCAAGTTATTTGCTTGGCAGCCTCTAATGCAAACCATTCGGCATTCCCACGCCAAGGCCGCCTTTCCCCTAGTCCTACTTGCGCTCTTCCTCTTTACCGCCGGCATCATCCCCTTAGCCGCACAAAAAGCGCCAAAGTCGCAGCCCCCTTCTCAGACGCCCACCGTCCTCAAATCCACCACCCACCTGGTCCAGCTCAATGTCATCGTCGAAGACCACAAAGGTCAGCCCGTCTTCGGACTCAAAAAGGAAGACTTCTCCCTCGTCGACGAAGACACCAAACAGGAAATCGCCATCTTCTCTCCAGCTTCTGCCTCCAACGCACCTGCCGAGCCTGCCCTGCCCCACAACGTCTTTACCAACCGCGAAACTCCCGATGGCTCCAGTTCCGCCGTCAGCGTAATTCTCCTCGATTCCCTGAACACTTCCTTCGAAGATCAGGTCTACGCAAAATCCCAAGTCCTCAAGCTCCTCCGCAATCGCCAGCCCAACGAATACATCGCACTCTACTTCCTCGACGATCAGCTCTACATCCTTCA
>Ga0209275_10000210_pt1 | contig 20856 bp, 16 predicted proteins | sample HubBroMetageREF2_FD_188344 | JGI IMG/M metagenome (GOLD analysis project Ga0209275, IMG submission 188344) | Reference soil microbial communities from the Hubbard Brook experimental Forest, New Hampshire, USA - Hubbard Brook CCASE Soil... | ecosystem: Environmental > Terrestrial > Soil >... | reverse complement strand
ACAAAACATCCTCTTTGCTGGTAGAACAACCGGAATCAGGTGCTGACGCCATCGCCGCGCCAGAGGCGGCCACTTCTACCTGACGCATCGACTGTTCAGGGCCAATTCCTTTCAATCACTTAGTAAAGTTGCTGCCAGTTGCTGCCCTTCTCTCGGCGCCTGCGTCTTTTCTCGCCTTATCCCCGTATGTATCAGTAGTATGAACGCGACCGCCCTCTATTTCGAGAGTTCGATGACGAAAGAGAGCACCGAGATCGCCCGTGGACTTCGACGTCAAGATCCGGATTTGCTCGACCGGCTTATCGAGCAATATCAGCATCGCCTTCTCCGCTACCTCATCTGTTTGACGGGACGCCGCGAATTAGCGGAAGACCTCTTCCAGGAGACCTGGATCCGCGTGCTCGAACGCGGGCACCAGTTCAACGACAAGTACGCGTTCGGCACATGGCTTTTCGCCGTGGCGCGCAACCTGGTCATCGATCATATGCGCCGCAAACAACCCGCCAGCCTGGACGGTCTCCTGAATGACGGCGAAGCGGCTTTCGACGTGCCTGCCACTGGACAGGCGTCGGCTTTCGATACGACTTTGCAGCGTGAGCAAAACGAGCACATCGCGGCCGGCATGCAACATCTCCCCGCGGAGTACCGTGAAGCACTCGTGCTTCGATTTCAGGAGGGCATGTCTCTCGAAGAGATCGCGAGCGTCGCACACGTGCCTTTGGGAACTGTGAAATCCAGGATCTACCGCGGCCTGACTGCGCTCGAACCGTGGTTAAAAGGAGCGGCGCTGTGAATACAGATGCACATGAACGCGCACGGGAACTGATTGCACTATCCGGTTCCGAGGAGCTTTCCGCTGATCAATCTTCGAACGCATGGTTAGTGGCGCACTTGGAAACTTGTGCATCGTGCCGCGCATTCGCTGAGAACGTCGGGGAGACGATTCGCGGGTTGCGCGCGATCCCGATCGCTGCGGAGCGGAGCCTGGTCTCGACGACGCAGATGAGAGTGCGCCGCCGCGCTTTGGAATTACAGCGCCAGAGAGAACGCCTGTGGCTGGTCTCGGTCAGCTGTACGGCCGTGGCCCTGTGCGCGCTGCTCAGCACACTCGCTTTGTGGCGTGGCTTCGAATGGTTAGGCACGCGAGCGCAGTTAGCGTCATCGGTCTGGCAAGTGGGTTTCCTGGTCTTCTGCGTGATGCCAGCTTTGCTGGTGGGAATACTGCTGCTGGCCAAGGATAAGCACCTGGCAGACCACACCGGTTCTTACACCGGCTGATTGAACCGAAAAAGAAATTCTTGCTGGACGAGGTACGGAGTCAGGAGACTTGAGATGACAAGCATAAATCAAACTTCCACGCGATCCAAAGACGAGATTCGCATCTTTGCGCCTTGGGCATACTACTTATTCACCTCGATCTTGCTGATAGTGACTGTGCTCTTTGTAACCATCGTGGGCAGGGACCACAACGCACCTCGGCTTGTAGTTCGGTGTCTGATGGGAGTCCTCGCGGGAACAGTAGTCGGCTGCTACGCCGTGCTGATCGGTTACATCAACCAGGACTCGGGGCGGCGTGGGATGAGCCGTGTGCTGTGGACGCTCATGGCAATCTTTGTCCCCAACGGGCTGGGGATCGTCCTCTATTTCGTCTTGCGCAAACCGCGCACCGCCCACTGTCCGCAATGCGATGCCGAGGTCGAGCCGGGCTTCAGCTTCTGTCCCCGCTGCCAGAACCGTTTGCAGCCCACGTGCCCCCACTGCCAACGCAGCGTAGACCCTAACAACAAGTTCTGTCCCTATTGCGGAGCGGCACTGGACCAAGCCGCTGGCGCGGCTTCCGCGGTGACAACGAGCCAGCCATGAAGTAGCCCTCAGTTGGTAATGGGGAGACTGCTCGAGAGTCTTAAAGAAATCCCGTTTCGTCAGCGCGCTGAATTCGACTTACCGGAAGTGTCAGCCGCTTGTAAGGAGCCAAGATCGGTTTTTGCTCCCATCGCTTGCTGCTGGTCTCGCGTCGTCACACAGCGGAAACCGAGGTGGTTGGTTCCAGTGCTGATCTCGCCCTTGCCACGCGTACCGACCATGTAGCGCGAGCAGTACTGATCGGTGCAGAGAAATGATCCGCCGCGATGGACTTTCTTCTTCTCGGTCGGCTCCGCAGGATCGAAGGGCGAATCCGGTCCCTGCGGATTGCGGGCTACGCCTCCTCCGGCCGCCAGTTGCTGGTAATAGTCGGGGCGATACCAATCGCTGGTCCACTGCCAAACGTTGCCGGCCATGTCGAACAGGCCATATCCATTCGGCGGATATTGCGCGATTGCGGCAATTCCGACGTGCCCGTCCTCGCCGGTATCTTTCACCGGAAACGTGCCCTGATGAGTGTTGGCCATCCATTTGCCGTTGGGTCGGAATTCTTCGCCCCAGACGTAGGGCTTTCCGGTTAATCCGCCGCGAGCGGCATACTCCCACTCTGCTTCCGTGGGAAGCCTTTTTCCGGCCCACTTCGCATAAGCCAACGCGTCCTCGTACGCGACTTGGACGACCGGGTAGTTTTCTTTGCCCTTGATGTCGCTGTCCGGACCAAGCGGATGCCGCCAGTTTGCTCCATGGACGTAGTTCCACCATTGAAAGTGATCGTTCAGCGGGACCGGACGGTCCGGCGGAGAGAAAACGATCGATCCCGCTACCAGGTTTTCCAGCGGTGCGCCGGGATAGTCTTCAGCCCGCGGCTTACGTTCCGCGACCGTGACGTAACCTGTCGCCTTCACGAACGCTTCGAATTGCTGGTTGGTGACGTCGGCCTTGTCCATCCAAAATCCATCGACGTACACACGGTGGATGGGCCGCGAATCCTCTGTGGCCTTCATGCCGACATCGTTCATGTCTGCAGCGTCCGCTGCGCCCATGGAGAATTCTCCGCCTGGAAGCCAGACCATGCCTGTGGGTGCAGCTCCCGGCTCGGGCTTGGGATTTGGCACTGTGGGCAGAAATCCGGCATTTGAGATTGCAAGCGGATGCCCAGCGTGCGCGATGGACTCCCGATGAATCAGGTACACAGTGCAGCCGCCCAACACTATGAGAGCCACAAGCAACGAAAACTTCGTCTTCGGTGTAATTGATTTCGGATTGGACTTTGCGCGACGTTTCTTGCTCATGATCTTGGGCTTTTACCTCTCGGCCAGCGCATGTTCAGTCGACTGGCTCCCAGGTGTCGTCAAAGCTGTGCTTTTCTTAGCGGACTCATGAACGGCGAGGAATCCCAAAAGAAGCATCAGGATCGCACCGAAATGGTGGGGGCGGCCACTAGTAGTTCTTATAGTGGATGCACCGAATGCGCGTTGGGACCGTGCCGACGGTCGCGAAGGAATCCGCGCACCAGCGAAGTAAACCCAAGGGCGGAATCAGTCGGCGTTAAAGATAAGACCCGGGGCTTATGCTCATGGAAATGAATGCTGGGCGCACGCATCAATGAGGGCGGGAATGTTCAGCATGAGCAAACCTACGGCCAACATTTTCCTCCCAATAGCATTCGCCCTCTGCTGCCTCTTTGCGATCTCCGTGGCTTTGTTTTACCCGGGTTACGCTTCGGATGCCAGTATCCTGGGAATGCTCATCTTTCTCGAGATTGTCTTAGCTGCCATTTGGAACTATGAACAGAGATTCTTTCTGCTGCTGATTCTGGTTTTCTTTTTCGCCGGCGCTGGCGCGCCCCCGCCGGGATTCTGGTCGGCGGGACGATGGTTCGTCCTTGGGGTAGGCACAGTAGCGGGCGTTGCGCATTTTCTCAGAGATCACCGCTACCGTCTCGGGGGATTTCACTTAGTCGCATTCTTTTGCCTCATCGCGGCGGTGGCTTCGTGTTCTGCATCTTTATATCAGCGAGACGCATTGTTCAAGGTATTCAGTTTCTCGCTTTTGTTTTTCTATGCAGCATCCGGCATGCGCGCGGCGGTGCTGCAGAGGGAGCGGCAGTTCTTTTCAGGATTGCTATTGTTTTGCGAACTTCTCACTTACGTGGCGGCAATCTGCTATTTCGCATTGCACTACGGCCTCTTCGGAAACCCGAACTCCCTGGGTGCGGTAATGGGCGTACTTGTCGTTCCGATGATCTTATGGGGGGTCTTCGCGACCGAGGGAACATCAGCACAAAAACGGCTGGTTGTCGTGCTTGTGTTATCTGTTTTGCTGCTTGCCACCAGTCACGCACGCGCAGGAATACTGGGTGCAACAATCTCGTGTGCAGTGGTCTGTATAGCCCTGCGTCGTTATCAAGCCCTGGTATTGCTGGCCTGCACGGGGTTGCTCGCCGCGGTGGCTGTGGTATTTGTAGCTTCTCCTGCTACTGCCACCGAACCGCAATCGCTCACATCAGCATTCATCTACAAGGGACATCCAGAGAGTGGCTTGCTTGGCTCCCGTAGATCCGCTTGGGAAGAAACAGTCTCCTCGGTGCATGAGCATCCCTGGTTTGGTACTGGCTTTGGCACGAGCGCAACCGAAAGTGGCGTGAGTGAGAGCGGTAGTTACTTTGAGTCCGCCAGCCGAGATACTCGCGAACACGGGAACAGTTATTTGGCTATTTTGGAATGGGTTGGCCTTCTGGGGGTCTGCCCTTTCGCAGCCCTGATCTTGATGGTTATTATGAATGTAGGCAAGTCGCTGAAACAGATACGAGAGTCTGGCACTACTTTCTCGCCGTTAATACCGATCGTCGGAGTGGTCATCGCCGGTTTAGTTAACGCCGGTTTCGAGGATTGGCTTTTCGCAATGGGGTATTACTTGTGCGTCGTTTTCTGGGGATTGGCTTTCGTACTCGTCGATTATGTCTCTCTTATAGAACGCGGACCCGATCTGAGATCCGGCTTGGCAGCCGCGGCAAGCGCCCGCAGCATACCGTTGTGACTCGGATGGAGGTTGGGATCGTTCACCAAAAATGCCAATGCATCAGGTCCGTGCTCGGCCTGAGCCGCGCCATAGCCAGCAGCACCACGGCAACGCCGCTCAGCACTGCCAGACCCAGATAGATGTCAATGTAGGAAAGCAGACGGCTCTGCGTAATTACGTTCGCCTGGAACAGTTGTAGCGCGCCCAGCGCGGGATTGCTTCCCGCCCCGCCATTGCGCGCGATCAACCCGCTATACGACGACAAAGTGGATTGCACCGTCGGATCCAGCCGGTTTGCCACGTCTAGCAGCCTGGACGAATGCAGGGTCATGCGGTGATCGAACATAACCGTCGCGGCCGTAACCCCAAACGTGTTCCCCAGCTGTCGCACAAAGAAGTATGTGGTCGACACGTCGTTGAGATCCGGGAGAGCCGCTTGTCCGGTCGCAATATTCGCCGCCGCAATCAGAATCGGCGCCAGCGCAAATCCCTGCACGAAGATCGCTGGCGCCAGCAGAATCCCTGGAGTAGTCGGCGTCCATATATAAAGGAAGGTTGTAAAGGTTCCGATCAGCAACAAAAAACCGAGCGCGGCCGTGCGCGGTCCTCCGAGTCGCGGCTGGATTACGCGCAATGTGAGCAGCAGCCCAGTACCGAGCCCGCTGGTGTACATCACGATGAATTCTCCGGTCTGGGTTGCACTGTAGTCCTGCACATAGCGCAGATACTGCGGCAGCACGAACAATCCGCACCCCAGAATCGCGCCCACTGCCATGACCAGGAACAGGGACGCGCGCAACTCCGCTTCCCGCCAGACGGTGCGAAGGTGCAGGATCGGAGACGGGTTTTCGGCGCGGCTATCCAACCACAAGAATCCGGCGAAGCACACTGCGGCGATCACCAGAGATCCCGCAATCAGTGGAGACTCCAGCCACAAGTCTCGCTCCCCGCGACTTGTTCCGACTTGCAGCGCTATCAGCGACGCGACCAGGAGTGCAGCGCCCCATTTGTCCACATACGTGCTCGAGCGGCGAAGGTACAGATATCCCGGAGGCACCAGTTTCCAGATCAGGATGGCTCCCACAATTAGAAAAGGAAAATCCAGCAGGAATGCATAATTCCAGTGCAGGTTGTCAGCGATCCAGCCCATCGCAATGGGATAGGTAATTTGAAACGCGAACAACACCAGGTATAAGCGTGTGACCGCAAATATTCGCGCCTTCCCCGGAAACATCAGCCCCGCAAGGATCACGGCCCGCACCAGGAACGCGCCGCCCCCGAATCCCATGATGACTCGCGACACGAGCAGCAATCTCAGGCTGTGCTCACTGAGCGCGCAGCCCACGCCACCCATCGAGTAAAACAGTATGCTGCACAACAAATGCCGCCGTGCCCCAAGCACGAATGTCATCCACGAACTCAGCGCCAGCGAGCACAGGAACCCGAGGTTATAAAGAATGATGACCCAGCTGATCTCGTCCGTGCTGGCGGCTACATTCCCCTGCATGTCGGGAAGCAGCACATTGATCGAGATTCGGTTGGAGATTTCGATTGCGGTGACGAGTCCGACGCTGAGCAGGATCGCCAGCCTTCGCGGTTGTGACAGGTCCGCCAGCGACGCGCTGACTCGGATGCCATATTCTCGCTCCCACGCCTCTAATCCGCCGGGAGTACTGCCGCTTGAGTAGCTCATGGGTTCTCGTGCGCGTCAGCGCGTATAAATCGTAGCTTCCACGTTCATTCCGGGACGCAGCACATACCGTGAATCGCTACTCTGCTTCACCAGGATTTTCACCGGGATGCGCTGCACCACTTTGATAAAGTTTCCTGTCGCATTCTGAGGCGGCAGCAGCGCCTGCCGCGATCCCGACGCAGCCGCGATTGAGTCAACGATGCCCTCGAAGCTCCGGTTGTAGGTATCCACGTGGATTTTTGCCCGCTGTCCCGGCCGCACTTTAGCCAGCTGAGTCTCTTTGAAGTTCGCCGTCACGTACACCTCGTGCAAAGGAACGAGGGTGAACAGTAACTGTCCCGGCGTGACGTATTGGCCCAGGTTTACCGTCTTCTGCGTAACTTGCCCGCTGATCGGCGCCTTGATGGAAGCGTATGCGAGGTTCAGTTCCGCCTGCTCCAGCGTTGCCTCGGCTCGATCCACGTTCGCCAACGCCGATTTGTATGCCGCCTCACTGATCGGAATCTGTTGCTCCCGCGCTTTCGTCTCGAGCAAAAGCGACTGCGAGCGCGCCAGTCGCGCCTTCGACGAGTTTGCATTCGCTCGTGCGATCTCGACCGTTTGCTGGGCCGCCGCGAGTTGTTCTTGCGCCGCCTCCAATTCGCTTTTGGCAACGCGCGCCGCCGCGTCTACCGCGTCGTATTGAAACTTCGACACGTCGCCGGTGGCCAATAGAGGGCGGTAGCGCTCCAGATCCGCTTGCGCCCGTTCGTTGGTTGCCTGCTTCGCCGCCATGTCGGCCTTCGCCTGCATAAGATTCGCCGTCGCCGAGCGCTCCAACTGACCCTGGGCGCTTGCGTAGTCCGCCGCATCCGATTCCCGCTGGGCCTGCGCGCCACCGGTGCTATGGGTTGTTGTGCCCCTCATCAACCCTACCTGCAACTTCGCCGACTGCGCCTCCGCCTCCGCGAGCTCCAACGCCGCTTTCGCCTGATCCACCTGTGCGCGGTATTCGCGCGGATCAATCTGCACCAGCAGGTCGTCCTCTTTCACCTCAACGTTATCGTTAATCATGAGTTGCACGACGTAGCCTGACACTTGTGACGCAACCGCCGTGATATGCGAATCCACTTCCGCATCATCCGTCGTGACCCAACCTAACCAGATGTACAAACCAATCAGCAGGATGACCGCCACCGCAGCAGCCAGATATTTGCTCCACCGAGGCAGCTGACGAACGCGGTCCTGCAAGGAGACTGCGGTCGCCGCGGAAGCGGGTTGCGGCGCCGGATCCGGCGGCGAAGGTGTGGGTACGGAAGAAGCGGTCATGCAATTCTCGCTATCGTCAGTTTGTGTACGTGTTCTCCACTTCCCCAATTGCGCGCGCCAGGTTCGCGCGCGATTGGTTGAAGCGGTAAAGCGCTTCAATCTGATTCGAGTTCGCCCGAGCCAGCGCGTCCTGCGCTTGCACCACTTCGACATTGGTGGTGATGCCGGCTGCGAATCGGCGCTGCGCCTGAGCCACTTCGTCGTTGGCCAGTTGCAGTCCCAGGTTTGCAACCTCTACCGCGCTCCGAGCCGACTCCAGTTCTTCGATCGCCGACTTCACTTCGCGTACGATTCGCGCTTCGAGTGCTTGTTTCCTCTCCGCAACTTCCTTCCGCACCAAATCCGCTTCCGCTACTTCCGCGCGGATTCTACCTCCGGTGAACAGCGGAATCTCCAGCCCCAGCAGGTAGCTGTAGGCTGGAATCGCGTCGCTGAAGTGTTCTCCCTGGTACAACCAGTGTCCCGAAAATTCCAGTTGCGGCAATCGTTGCTCGCTCGCCGACTTGCGTGACAACTCGGCAATATTCTGCTGCGACTCGATCGATCGCATCTCTGGACGAGTGGCCAAAGCTTTCGCAATCGTCGCGGTGGTGTCATAGGTCGGCAACTCGTAGAACGCCAGAGCGTCTGCTGCCTCCACTTCAAGAGCAGGCGGCAAATCCAGCAACTCTTCGAGTACATATAACGTCGTGTGGACCTCTGTTTCGGCATCGATCAGCGTCTGGCGTTCGTTCTGCAACTCCACTTGCGCCCGAGTCGTATCGATCAATAACCCTACTCCAGTCTTCTGTTGATTGATGGCCAGATTTGAAAGCCGCTCGGCCAGGGCCACCCGTGCCTTCGCCGCATCCCGGATCGCAATCGCACGCAACACCAGGTGGTATTGCAGGACTACCGAGGCCGTAATATCCTCGCGGGTCGCTCGCTCCTGCGCCCGAGACTCTCGCACTCCTTCGCGCCCGATCTGATAGTTGCGGATCAGCGGCAGATTCAAAACGCTCTGCGAAAACGCCGGGCCCGCCTCGATCCATTGGTAAGGCCCCGCAGCCTTCGGTTTCGGCAAGCGCTCTATCGACTGGAAATTGAATTGTTCGAGCGCGGTCGCCGCAGTCAAGTTGGCCTGCGGCAACAACCCCGCCCGCGCAATCTGCTGTTGCTGGCCGCTCTCCAGAGTTAGCAATCGCGCGACAACCACCTGCGGATTCTGCTTCAAGGCCAGCTGCACCGCCTGCTTAAGAGTCAACCGAAGCGGCTGTCCCGGAGCGCCAGCCGGCACTGCCTGCGCTGCACATATCTCCACCGTCCGCGCCAGAAAAAGCGTGACCGCAACAATTCTTCGCATCCCTCGCCGTGACATTCGCCGTCCTCCAGCACCTCAACTCCTGCAGCCCGGATCGATTTCGACCAGCGATACGCCGATTGGCGCCCGAAAACCAAAAACAAGAGGATGTCACAGAAACGGCTACCCAAACAACTACGCAAACCACTAGAGGTCCTGACGACCATCTCGCCACCGTTAAGGCTTTGTCCAGTCGGCTTCTCCACTGGTAGAGTCTCAAATGGCTTTTGTTTTTCCTTTCGATCAAGGTATAAGAGTTAGACACAGTCCGCATGTCTGTCCCCATCCCACATCGATCTCAGGAAAGGCAACCCATGGATTTGCGCGTTCGCACGCGCTATGTACGCCCTCTAGCGCTCGGAATCGTTTTCACGGTGTTGGCCTTGCTACCGCGGGTATCCGCGCAGTCCCCTTCCGGAAACAGTTCACAACCCTGGATGGATGCGAACCGTTCACCCGATGAACGGGCGGCCCTGGTGTTGAAGCAGATGACGCTGGATGAAAAGATATCTCTCCTTCATGGGACCGGCATGGTTGGCCTGAGCCCCATGAGCCCGCTGTCCGTACGGTCGAATGGCGGCGCGGGCTACGTCGTGGGCGTTCCACGCTTAGGCATCCCCGATATCCAAATGTCTGACGCCGCGTACGGTATACGGAACAGCGGGGAGAACGGCCGTTACTCGACCGCGCTGCCGAGCAATCTCGCCAGCGCGGCGAGTTGGGATGTGGATGCGGCCTACGAATACGGAGCTTTGATCGGGCGCGAGCTGAGGGCGCAGGGTTTCAACATGACGTTGGGCGGAGGCGTGAATCTAACCCGCGAGCCGCGCAATGGCCGCACCTTCGAATACCTGGGTGAGGATCCAATCCTCTCCGGCGAAATGGTTGGACACGTGATGAAAGGCCTGCAGGCCCAACACGTCATTGGCGACATCAAGCATTACGCGGTCAACGATCAGGAGAGCGGCCGGAACGCGGTCAACGTAAACATTGACAAGCGCTCGATGATGGAAACAGATCTGCTCGCCTTCGAGATTGGACTGCGGGAATCAAACGCGGCCGCAGTGATGTGTGCCTACAACCGTGTGAATGGCCAATACTCCTGCGAAAACAAATACCTGCTGACTGATGTTTTGAAACAAGACTGGAAGTTCAAAGGCTTCGTCTCGTCCGATTGGCAAGGAACGCACAGTACGGTCAAGGCGTCCGCTGCGGGACTTGACCATGAGGAACCTGGTGAGTACTTCTATGGTAACGCGATGAAGAAAGCCGTAGAGGGGGGTCAAGTCCCCATGGCGGAACTGGATGATCACGTGCGGCGCATTCTCAGGTCAATGTTTGCCTGCGGCGTCGTGGATGATCCGCCGAAAAAAGGCGTCGTGGATGTGGCGGGTGGTTTTGAGATTGCCCGGAAAATTGAGGAACAGAGTATCGTGCTGCTAAAGAACGAGCCAGCGCTGCTTCCTTTGGATGCTTCCAAACCTCAGAGTATTGCCGTGATCGGGGCTCACGCAGACGTTGGCATGATCTCGGGCGGGGGCTCGGCACAGGTCGACCCTCCGGGTGGAAACGCGATTATGCCGCCGGGTAAAGGCGCGACAACATGGCAGGCGCAGATCTGGTTTCCCACTTCGCCGTTGAACGCAATCCGAGCCAAGGCACCAGGAGCTAATGTTCAATACGATCCGGGCACGGATGTTTCTTCAGCCGCTGCGTTGGCGAAAACCGCCGATGTTGCCATCGTGTTCGTTTATCAGTGGGAAAGCGAGGGGATGGACCTCGACAGCCTTTCACTTTCCGGTAATCAAAATGACCTGATCGAAAGAATCGCCGCGGCGAATCCGCACACCATCGTGGTGCTCGAAACCGGAGGTCCCGCAACCATGCCGTGGGCCGATCAGGTTAGCGGGATTCTCGAAGCCTGGTACGCTGGCAGCTCAGGCGCGAGGGCCGTCGCCAATGTGCTTTTTGGCGATGTCAACCCGAGTGCGAAACTACCGATCACATTTCCGAAAAGCGATGCGGACTTGCCGCACACCAGCATCGTGAAGCCTCCCGAGGCATCGACCACGAAGGACGGCGATCCCGATGCGTGGAAGAAAATTGCCGCGGGCCTGCCCGCATTCCAAATCACTTATGACGAGGGGTTGAAGGTTGGATACAAGTGGTATGAGGCCGAGCACAAGCAAGTGCTGTTTCCATTCGGCTTCGGCCTCTCCTACACAACTTATACCTATTCCAATTTGAAAGTAACCCCGGGTAAGAACGTTCGTGTGAATTTCACTGTGACGAATACTGGCAATCGGGCTGGGGCCGAAATCGCGCAGGTTTACGCGGCCCTGCCAGCCGCGGCGGGAGAACCGCCAAAGCGTCTGGTGGGGTGGAGCAAAGTCAAATTGAATCCGGGAGAGAGCAAGGAAGTAACCGTGGATTTCGATCAGAAGTATCTTTCCATCTTCAACGTCGACCAAAATACCTGGCAATTGATCCCGGGTGAGTACGAATTCTTGGTGGGTGATTCCTCGCAGAGCCTGCCGCTCAAGGAGTCGGTCAGTCTGAAATAGCATCTCGATGCCAGCCAATCAATCTTCAGCCCTTCCTAATTTCCTCTACGGTACCGCATGGAAGGAAGATCGCACTCCGACGCTCACCGAGCTCGCAATGCGCATGGGTTTTCGGGGAATCGACACCGCCAACCAGAGGCGGCATTACTTCGAAGCCGGAGTAGGTCAGGGGCTGGCCTCAGCTTATCGCGCGGGCGTGGTGACGCGCGAAGATCTTTTTCTGCAAACCAAGTTCACTTATCAACCAGGTCAGGACCATCGCCTGCCTTACGACCCCACATCGAGCCTTTCGGATCAGGTCGCGCAGTCGATGGCCAGTTCGCTCGAGCATGTCGGGACCGACCACGTCGACAGCTACGTACTCCACGGGCCCGCTTCCGGCTACGGTTGGACCGATGATGACCGCGAGGTCTGGGAAGCGATGCGGAAGGAGCGCGATGCCAGCCGGACGCGTCTTCTCGGTGTGAGCAATGTTTCCCTGCGGCATTTGGAGCAAATGGCGGCTGCGCACTCCGAAGCCCCAACATTTGTGCAGAACCGCTGTTACGCCCGCTTCGGTTGGGATCGTGATGTGCGGCTGTTCTGCAGGGAACGAAGGATCATCTATCAGGGCTTTTCGCTGCTCACCGCGAACGCGGAGATCTTGCGCCATCCTCTGATCACCGGCATCGCCAAACGCGCTGACGCAACGCCGGCCCAGGTTGTGTTCAGCTTCGCGCGTGCCGTCGGGATGCTCCCGCTGACCGGCACCTCCAACGCGGAGCACATGAAGCAGGATCTGGCCAGTGCCGAGTTAACGCTCTCGGTGGATGAGGTGCAGGCGATCGAATCGCTGGCCGGATGACAGCGTTGCGCGCGTGACAGATGACACGGTGGGCAGTGACGGAAATCACAGACGGCAAAGGCATCTGGGACAATCATGCAGGGATGGTGGAGGAGCCAGCATGACATTCCCCCTTGTAGCTGTGGTTGTAGCTGTGGGCTTCTCAGGTGCGTTCTATACTTTCCTCGTCGTGGCCATTGCACGTCGCGCCAAGAAACCGAGTTGCCGGATCTGTGTCTTCTGGCATGACTGCTGCCTTAGCGCACAATTGGGTCACCCGGGCCCGACACTCGAACGCTGTCTGGCTAACAAATCACGACCGTAATGCGGGCCCACGTGCGTGCGGTCGATCACTGGAACGGAATTCAATCCTACGAGGCGGTTTTTCTGCGGCGTTCGCTCTGATGGATGAGCCTCGAGGGCCCGAGCGGCGTAGTACACGCGAGACAGGTGCACCCGTCGTTGGGCGCGAGTTCCCAGGCGGCGACAGCATCCAGGCGATAACCAACTCCGCGAATGGTCTTCAGGTAAGTCGGACTGGTTCGGTCCGGCTCGATCTTCTCCCGGATTCGCCGTATGCAGGCATCCACGCTCCGTGGCGTCACGAACTGCATGTCCCCCCACACCGCATCGAGAAGCAGATCCCGGGTGAACACCTGACCCCGATGGCGCGCCAGGTATTCGATCAGGCGAAACTCCAAACTGGTGGTTGACACTTCATTTCCACGAACCGAAAGTTTCATAGCTAAGCTGTCGATGACCAGGTCGGCCGACTGCGTTCGGGATCGCGTCGCAGGCATGAAACGACGAAGGACCGCTTGGACCCGGGCCACCAATTCGCGAGGGCTAAAAGGCTTCACGATGCAGTCATCTCCGCCGGACTCCAACGCAAAAGCGCGGTGTTCCTCGGCCGCCTCCGGAATGAGAAAAACAATTGGGGTTCTTGCCAAAGTGTGATTCTCGCGGATACAGCGGCACAGGTCGAGGCCATTGCCGTCCGGCATCATCATCGTGAGCAACACCAGGGAAGGACGCTTTTCCTCCATTTCGTGCATCACCTTGGCGGTAGAGAATGTACGCACGACATAGCCGGCGTCCTCGAGGCACTGCTGCGCCAGTTCACACACCTCGGTCTCATCTTCCACCACGAAAATCAGCTGCTTCATGAATGCATCCCCACTAAACCTCCAGGCGCGCGGTTATGCGCACACGTTTTCCGAAAGATACGCGAAGAGGAACAGCGATAAGCTGCCGCAATGAAAGTCGCAAGGACACACCGCAACTCCGCCGCAACCCGCTCTGTAAATTGATCTCGTACGACGCGAAAAGGCAGGCCTTCCCACGGATACTTTCGACCTCTCCTATTCGGTGACGTAGTGTAGGCCGTACTTTGTTACGCGAAAGTGACCGCAAGATGAATAACGTGTGAATTCTCGTCTCTATGCCTTTCTCCTCAACGCTTGCCACGGTTTTGCTTTAAACGCTATTCTGTTTTCTAGCCCGCTTTACACCACGACAACATGCCTCAAGCGACGCCGCGCAAGTTCGACCGTGACGCCCGACGAAAACACACTGGTCCGGCGCACCTGGTGATCGGACAGTCCAAGATTGATTCTGACGGTTGCCACACCACGGCTCCGATTAAGAAGGGCACCTACGTCGTCGAGTACACGGGGCCGCGCATTACGATTAAAGAGGCCGACGCACTCTACGACGACCATCCCCGGACTTATTTGTTCGGGCTCACGGATGGCCAACACGTGATTGATGGTGAAGGCGTAGGTGCGTTCATCAATCACTCGTGTGAGCCCAATTGTGAGGCGGACGAAATTAAAGGCCGCGTGTGGATTATTGCTGCCCGGGATATCGCGGCTGGTGAGGAACTGACTTACGACTACAACTTGTATGACGGCGATCTGGATGACCCGTCGCCATGCTCCTGCGGCGCGCACAACTGCCGCGGCAGTATGTACTCAGCGGAGGAGCTGGCGAGGCGTGCCAAGGCCCTCCGACGCCGCAGCATGAAGAAGAAAAAGACAGCTCAGTCGAAGAAAGCCAGAGCGTGAAGCTTCAGGCTCAGCGGATCTTTATCATTATCATTGGCCGGGTGGAATGGGCGTGCGTGATTCCATCTTCACCGTCGACAAACTTGCCGCATCCCAGCCGCCGCCCAGAGCCTTGATCAGCAACACGCTGTCCACCATGCGACGGCCCGAAAGCTGCACCGCTGTCCGTTCGTCGCCAAGCGCTGTAAATTGCGCCGTAATGACCTCGAGATAGCTGGTCACACCACCTCGGTAACGATTGTTCGACAGAGCCAGAGAATGCTCCGCCGCCGCCACGGCCGCGGCTTGGGTGTTGGATTCATCTTCGAGCAGGCGCAACGCCGCAAGGTTGTCTTCCACTTCCTGATAAGCGGTGAGCACGTCTTGACGATAATTGGCCACGGCCTGATCGTAACCGGCGCGAGCCTGGTCGCTGGCTGCCCGACGCCGTCCCGCGTCGAACGCAGTCACTACCGCCGAAGCTCCCACCAGCGCGAACGCGCTGGGACTGGAAAGCCAATTCACGATCGTGGTGCTTTCGAACCCGGCGCTGGGGAACAAGTTGAACATGGGAAAATACGCAGCTTTCGCCACTCCAATTTGCGCGTTCGCCGCTGCCATCAGGCGTTCGTTGGCGGCGATGTCAGGCCGTCGCTCCAGCAACTCAGAGGGCAATCCCGGCGGGATCACTGGCGGGGTCGCGTTCAGCGGAACAACCGGCAAGTTGAAAGTCGAAGCCGGCTCCCCGATCAGAACCGCAATTGCATGTTCAAACTGGGTCCGCTGCTCTCTCACGTCAATGGCCTGCGCGCGTGCAGTTTCCAGTTGGGTTTGCGCCTGCGCCACGTCTACCTGCGAAGCTACCCCGCCCTTATAGCGATTTTCCGTCAGCTCCAGTTGTTTCACATAGCTCGCGACAGTGTCATCGAGCAACTTCGCCTCGGCATCCAACTCCCGCGCTGAAAAGTAATCAACCGCTAGTTCAGCGTGCACACTCAGACTTACCGACTCAACATCCGCTAGGGACGCCTGAGCATTTGCGCGAGCAACTTCAACTGTCTTCCGGACTCTGCCCCACACGTCCGGCTCGTAAGACATGTCCACGGGAATGACCAGGTCGTTCGTGGTTGTAACCGTTGAAAGGGTCGCCAGTGGACGATTCTGGGAAAGGCGCTCCCGCTCGGCCGAGACTCCTGCCGTAACAGTTGGATAGTAATCCGCCCGATTGTAGCGAACGGTTGCACGCGCTTGCTCAAACTGCGCCTGCGCCGCCTTCAGGCTCTGATTGGAGATATTGATTTTCTCTTCGAGCGCGTTGAGCGGGGGATCCTGATAGATCTCCCACCATTTTCCTCGCAGCGTCTGATCGGCAGGCTGCGCGGGTTTCCAGTTCTGCGGCGTCTCTTTGTAATCCGTCGGGACCGGCGCGGAAGGCCGTGAATAGCGAGGGCCCACAGCACAACCGCACATAAGCATCACGCCCGCTAAGAGCGCCCCACCAAGAAACTTAGGCATCAATTTTCTAGAGCCAGCGCGCATTTGCCGCAAACCGGTCACTGTTGAGAGCCTCCCGCCGCCGGCTGTGCAATGCGGACTTCTTCTCCCGACACAAGCGAATCCGGCGGATTGACGACAATCGATTCGTCCCCGGTGAGCCCAGCGACCACTTCGACCTCAGAGCCAAAGTCATGGCCCAATGTTATCGGCCTAAGCTCGGCGTGCTTGCCGTCGGTTACCGCAGCCACGCGAAGTCCTTCGGATCGGAACAGCAACGCGTTCACCGGAAGAATGAAGGCTGAGGTTGCGGTTGGCAGCTTCAAATGCACTTCGGCATAGGCTCCGCTGAACAGCGTGCCGGTTGGATTGTCTACACGAATTTCCACCAGCAGAGTTCGCGTAGACTGATCGATCGCTTCAGCCGTTCGGACCAGCGTTCCGTGGAAGACCCTCCCGGGAAATTCCGAGAGCACCAGATCAGCAGTCAGCCCGGGCTTCGCCGCCTGCGAATAAACTTGGGGCACGCTGACGTAAACCCGCAACTTGTCCGGCTGGACTATATGAAAAAGTTCGGTCCTCGTCCCACCGCTGCTTCCCGAATCAATCAATGCGCCAATATCAGTGTTTCGTGCCGTAATCACGCCATCGAAGGGAGCGTAGATCTTCTCGAAAGCTTGCAGTTCTTCCAGGCGTCTTACGTTGGCTTGCGAGGATTGCACCGTGGCTTGCTTGGCTGCAAAGTCTCCCGCGGCATTATCCGATTCCTGTTTGGAAACGGAATCGGTTTTCAACAAGTCCGCGTAGCGGGCATTTGTAATCTGCGAAAGAGCCAGGTTGGCTTCCGCGGTAGCTAAATCGGCGCGTGCCTGCCGAAGCTGCTGGTCGACTTCCGGAGTCTCAATATCCGCTAACAATTGTCCCGCCTTCACACGCGTGCCGATGTCCGCGTACCAGCGTTTCAGATATCCATTTGTCCGTGCATAGATGGGAGCATCAATGTATGCCTGCACGTTCGCGGGCAGGACCACCTCCTGCGACGGCGCGCCGCGCTTGGGGCGGATCACGGAAACGGTTGGAATGGCCATCTCGGCGGTTTCTTTGTCTAGGGCCGCACGGGCATGGATTCGAGGCAGGATTCCAGAAATGACGACCGCCACTACGATCACAAACGCAAGCACGGCAATCCACCAGCGGCGCGAGGGCTTACCCTGGCGTTGGTCCCCCAGTTTTTGTTCCTGTACCATCGCCGGCCTCTCCACTTGCACTGGCTTCTCAACTTCGTTTTGCGATTCAACCTTCATGAAGACGCTCCGTAAACTCTATGACTAAATCAATATAAAATCAGATCAATGTTTTGCTTCACCACGAGCTAACCGCTCCCTGCGCCCGTGCAGGACGCTAAAGAAAACCGGCACAAAAAACAGGGTCGCTACGGTCGCAAATAATAGACCGCCGATGACCGCCCGGCCAAGGGGAGCATTCTGTTCACCGCCTTCGCCTAATCCTATCGCCATTGGAACCATACCGATGATCATGGCGAGAGCCGTCATCAGCACCGGGCGGAAACGCGTGAACCCGGAATTCAGCGCGGCTGCAATCGCGTCTTTTCCTTCGGCCAATTGTTCTTTCGCGAAGCTCACCACCAGGATGCTGTTGGCCGTTGCAACCCCCACGCACATGATCGAACCGGTGAGCGCCGGAACGCTGAGGGTCGTGTGGGTAACGAACAGAAACCAAACAATACCCGCGAGGGCCGCAGGCAAGGCAGAAATAATAATGAATGGATCAAGCCAGGATTGGAAATTCACTACGATCAGCAGGTACACCAGCACAATCGAAAACACGAGGCCGCCCAGAAGTCCCTCATAGGAAGAACGCATCGTCTGAATCTGCCCGCGTACGATCAGTTGGGAGCCGCGCGGCAGTTCCTTCTTGCTGTCTTGCACGATCTGGTTGATATCGCGCGCCACTCCGCCCAAGTCCCGGCCTTGCACCGAACCGTAAATATCGATCAGCGGCTGGATGTCGTAGTGCGAGACCACCGCCAGACCAGCGCCCCGGCGGATCGAGGCTAGGCTGGCCAGAATCTGAGGCTGGGCACCACTCGGGCCGGTCACCGGAATGTTCTCCAGGTCCTGCAGAGAATCGATGCGGTACTGCGGAGTCTGGGTTGCGATGGAATAGCTCACCCCGGTTTTCGGATCAACCCAAAACTCAGGCGTTGTCTGGAAACTGCCGCTCAGCGAAACCAGCAGGTTATTGGCAACGTCTCGCTGCGTGTAGCCTACCTGTTGAGCCTTCGTCCGGTCGACATTAACGTGTAAATATGGCTGGTCAAATGGCTGCTGAATGCGTAGATCGACAGTTCCAGGAACTCTTCGGACCCGCTCCAGCAGTTTGTCGGCAAATGCTCGGTTTGCTTGCACACCATAACCCACAATCTGGATGTCAATTGGAGCAGGCAGACCGAAGTTCAAAATCTGGCTGACAATATCTGCCGGCAGAAACGAAAAGGTTACGCCGGGAAACTCCTCCGGAAGTCTCAAGCGCAGATCGTGAACGTATTGTGCCGTTGGCCTATGCCCGTTCGATAAGCTGACAAGAATATCGACATCTCCCGTCCCGATCGGCGCCGAGTTGCTGTACGAAAGATTGATGCTGCTGTAAGGCAGACCGATGGTGTCGATGATGCTGTCGATTTCCTTCGGGGGAATCTGCTCGCGAATCGACTGCTCCACCAGATCGGAAAGCCGCGCTGTTTCCTCGATGCGCGTTCCCGTAGGCGCGCGCATGTGCAATTTGAACTGGCCCGCGTCGACCGCTGGAAAGAAATCCTGGCCCAACCACGGGACTAGAAACACTACCGAGGCCAGACACGTGCCCAAGAAAATAAACAGGAAAGCCCGTTTGTGATGAAGGCAACGCTCTAACAATCCGTGATAGCCCTCTCGAAAACGCTCAAAGGCCACTTCAAACTTGATCTGCAGCGCGACCAGAGGATTTCGGCTTTGACTTGCTGCCAACGTCTCCGCTTCATGACCGCGCAACAAATACTTGGCCATGGTGGGCACCAGCGTCCGCGACAACAGGTAGGAAGCCAGCATGGCAAACACCACCGCTTCCGCCAGAGGAACGAACAGAAACCGCGCCACTCCGGTGAGGAAAAACATGGGCACGAAGACGATGCAGATGGCAAGCGTCGAAACGAACGCAGGAACCGCAATCTGCTGAGCGCCGTCCAGAATTGCGTGTTCGACCTCTTTCCCTTGCGCCAAATTCCGGTTGATATTCTCGATCTCGACCGTGGCATCGTCCACCAGAATGCCCACCGCCAGCGCCAACCCACCCAGCGTCATGATGTTGATGGTCTCGCCCAGCGCGCTCATCACGATGATCGATGTCAGAATCGAAAGCGGGATGGAAACCGCGATGATCACCGTACTGCGCCAGTTGCCCAAGAAGATCAGAATCATCAGGCCGGTGAGGCAGGCGGCAATCGTCGCTTCTTTTATCACTCCGTCAATCGACGCGCGGACGAAAAGCGACTGGTCGGCCAGCGGGTGTATGTGTAACTCGGGCGGCAAACCCGCCGCAATCTGCGGTAGCAGCGATTTGACGCCAGCGATGATATCGAGCGTTGAAGTTTGCCCGCTCTTCAGCACCGTGAGTAGAACCGAGCGCTGTCCATTCACCCGCACGATATTTGTCTGCGGCGGAAATCCGTCGCGCACATAGGCCACATCGCGTATGTAAATTGTCGTGCTACCGACCGTCTTGATCGGCAATTGGTTCAATTCCGCAACCGTCGTCGGACTGCTGTTGGTATCGACGGCGTATTCAAATTGCCCAATCTTGGAGGTGCCGGACGGCAGGATGATATTTTGTGCGCTGATCGCATTCACCACGTCCAGCGGCGAGAGACCTTTTGATTGCAGTGCGTTGGTGTCCAGGTCAATCTGCACCTGGCGCTGCTTCCCGCCATAGGGATACGGAATCGCGCAGCCCGGAACTGTGATCAAACGCGTCCGAATGAAATTTACGCCGTAGTCAAACAGTTGCTGTTCCGAAAGCTTCTGCCCCGAAAGTGCCAGTTGAATAATGGGCACGCTGGACGCACTGTAGGTAATCACCAGCGGCGGCGTGGTCCCCGGCGGCAATTGCCTGAGTTGGGTTTGCGAGATCGCGGTCACTTGCGCGATCGCCTTGGTAATGTCCGCATGAGGCTGGAAAAACACTTTCACTACCGCGATCCCATTCAGCGACTGCGATTCGATGTGCGCGATGTCGTCTACCAGCGTCGTCAGCGCGCGTTCCGTCTGGAACACGATGCGGTTCGACATATCGTCGGGGTTGAGACCCGTGTAGTTCCACAGGATGCTGACCACGGGAATATTGATATTCGGGAAAATATCCGTAGGCGTGCGTAGAATGACGATCGGACCCAGAATTAACAACAACAAAGCGACGACTACAAACGTGTAAGGCCGCCGCAGTGCAAGTCGGACAATCCACATAATTTCCTCAGGCTTTTACAGAAGCTACTGCCCCGCAAGCAACCTAGCAATCGTGATCAATCCGCCATACCCTGACTCTTGTCTTCAAATTCAATAACGAAAAGGCAATCCTCAGATACGAACATTAAAAGTGGTGCGAAGCGGTGGTCCTCGCGGACGTTCTACGATCGTACCCAGCGCCGGATCATT
>Ga0209275_10000209_pt1 | contig 20865 bp, 25 predicted proteins | sample HubBroMetageREF2_FD_188344 | JGI IMG/M metagenome (GOLD analysis project Ga0209275, IMG submission 188344) | Reference soil microbial communities from the Hubbard Brook experimental Forest, New Hampshire, USA - Hubbard Brook CCASE Soil... | ecosystem: Environmental > Terrestrial > Soil >... | reverse complement strand
GACGAGCGTGCCGCGGCGGTCTTGCGGATCGGGTCGTCGCGAGACCAGGCCGGCGTCCTCCAGCCGATCGATGCGATTGGTCATCGCCCCCGACGTGAGCATCATCTCTCGATACAGTTGCGTCGGAGACAGTTGATAAGGCCGGCCCGAGCGCCGAAGAGAGGCCAAAACGTCGAACGACTCGCCCGCAAGGCCCGATAGGCCGTGCGTATCGTCGAGGCGAGGGCGGAGCGCACCCGCAGCGCGCTGAATTCGGCCGACCAACCCCATGGCTCTCGTATCGAGGTCGGGCCGTTCGCGGTTCCACTGTGCCAGTATTCGATCGATCCGGTCCTGCATATCTCGATGTTAAGACACTTGACGGCCGCATTCCTTTTTGATACCTTAACACCAAGATGCTTAATATAAAGATACATTCACTCGACCACGTCGTTCTCAACGTCTCCGATGCCGAACGAAGCCTCGCGTTTTACGCCGGCATTCTCGGCCTTCGCCCCGAACGAACGGACGAGTTCCGCCGCGGACGCGTCCCCTTTCCGTCGGTCAGGATCGACGCCGGCACTATCGTCGATTTTCTAGACCCGGTACACCGCGATGCCACGCCGCCGAATCGAAATCTCAACCACATCGCGCTCACCCTCGGGAACTCGCCATCGGAAATAGCCGAATTTCTCAAAGCGCGCAACATTCCGATCGTATGTGAGATGACCGGCAACTTTGGCGCCCAAGGCGATACGGCGCATTCTTTCCACGTGTTCGATCCGGACGGCAACCTGCTGGAGTTGCAATCGTATGAATAGCGTTCCGGTTCGGGATCTCGACTACGGCTTGCCCTCTAGGGCGCGCGCGCACCGCTCCAAGAACGCTGCGATGCGCTTCCGATCGGCGTCGGTCTGACCCGCAAGCATACGCTCCTCGACGCCCAGCACGCGCTCACGAGCCTTGGTGCATTTTGCCCGCCCACGCCTCGTTAAGGCATATCGTATGCGTGGCGTCCGAGTGCTCGAACGGCGAACTACGAGCTCGCTGTCGGTCAGCACCGCGATCATTTGGTTGGCGGATTGGGGTGTAATGAAGCAGCGCCGCGCGATTGCCGCATTGCTGGATTCCGACTCGCCTTCTTCAAGCAAAGCCTCCAAGATGGCGATGTCTTCTCCTAGCCTTACCGGTCCCGATTTCATCGCCTTCGTCGTCGACGACGTGGAAGCGGCCGGTGCATGTGCGCGTCTTTAATACCAGGCCCATACCCGTCGCGGTCCGCCCCGCGCCCGGGCGAACCTCATGCAAGCGGTCGAGGGGTCGCGGTGTGACCATTTGGCCGGATGTTTACCTCGTTGCACCGGGCGGGATCGTTGTTACCGTGCATGCGGGCGCGCCGTGAAATATTGGGTCGGCGTAGCCTCCGCCGATCACGTACAAGCTGCAGTAGCCGGTGGATTCGTGCAGCTCGGTCACGGGAAATCGGCTCCGGTTCGCCGTTTACTGCCGGGCGATCTGATGGCGTTCTACTCACCTCGATCGCAACTGCACGCGGGAGTTCCCGTGCAAAGCTTCACTGCGATTGGCAGGATCCGCGATCGCGAGCCGTATCTGTATCCGCAGACGCCCAGCTTCTCGCCGACGCGCCGCGACGTAACCTATTTTAAGGCACAAGCGGCGCCCATCGAGCCGCTGCGCGGCGAATTATCGTTCATTCATCCTGGGCCGAACTGGGGACTCCCATTTCGGCGAGGCCTAATCGAAGTGAGCGAACAGGATATGCGTGTCGTAGCTAACGCCATGAAGGCGCTGGATTTCCCATTTTGACCTGCGACCGATCACCGAAGCTTTGCGGTTCTTGTGTTAGCGCGCCCCAGCTCGGTGCTTCCTTTAGATTTTAATTTACTGGCGGTTGGCGAATCGCGAGCCCTGCGGTTTCTTCGAGGGCAATCGTGCTCTGGTGGCGTCCATAGCAGAAGTAGAAGATCAGGCCGACGACGAGCCAAATTACGAACCCCAGCCACACCAGCGGGAAGAATCCCCACACCAGCGGGTTCCCCTGCCGCAGGAAATAGATCAAGAACAGCGCGGTAACTGCGGAGAGCACGGGAATCAGATAGGGGCCGAACGGGACTTTGAACTTACCTTGCGTCTCCGGATGGCGGCTGCGCAATATCGGTACGGCGATCGAGACGAGCACGAAGGCGCTGAGCGTTCCCATATTCGTAAGCGATCCCAGGATGCTGATTGGGAAGAGCGCGCCCGCCGCCGCGATCAAAACACCGAACAGAATTTGCGAGATCCACGGTGTTCGCCACGTCGGATGTAGTCGAACGAACAGCGCAGGGATTAGTCCGTCCCGCGACATCGCGTAGAATATTCGGGTTTGTCCGTACATCATAACGAGGAGCACCGTCGTTAAGCCGGCGATGGCGCCGAACGAAATGATCACGCCCGCCCAAGCGAGCCCGACGCTGTCGACTGCAAATGCAACGGGGAAGTTAACGTTGAGCGTGTAGAACGGCACCATGCCATTGAGGATCGCGACGACGATAATATAGAGAATCGTGCAGACCACGAGGCTTGCGATGATGCCGATCGGCAGGTCGCGCGCCGGATTCCGCGCCTCTTCAGCGGTCGTCGAGACGGCGTCGAATCCGATGTATGCGAAGAAGATGAAGGCGGCACCGCCGAACATGCCGGCCCAGCCGAAGGGGAAGAAGCCGCCCGCACCCGCGAGCGGGCCCGGCGGAAGGTGATAGTTGGCGGGATTGATGTGACCGAGACCGATCGCGATGAAGAAGAGTACGACCGCAATCTTAATTGCGACGATGACCGCGTTGACGGTGCCCGATTCCTTCGTTCCGCGCACGAGCAGCGCGGTGATCAGAAAGATGATTGCCGCTGCGGGCAAGTTCGCAATTCCCGGCGTCGCATCCCAATGGCTGTGCTGCCACGCCTGTGGGATGTTCAGATTGAACAGCGTATGCAGAATGAAGTTAAAATAGCCGGACCACCCGACGCTCACGGTCGCGGCGCCGAGCGCATATTCGAGGACCAGTGCCCAGCCGACGATCCAAGCCAGGAACTCGCCGAGCGTCGCATAGGTGTAGGTGTAGGCGCTGCCGGAGATCGGAATTTTACTGGAGACTTCCGCGTAACACAGCGCGGCCAGCGCGCTCACGATGCCCGCGACGACAAACGAAAACGTGAGTGACGGGCCCGCGCGCGTTGCCGAAGCGACCCCGGTGAGAACGAAGATGCCGGTGCCGATGATCGCGCCGATCCCCATGGCGGTGAGCGCCCATGGGCCGAGCGAGCGTTTGAGGCCGTGCTCATGATCCGCGCCCTGTGCAAGAATACGCGAAAGAGGTTTAACTCGTTGCATCAACATGGGCTGGCTCCTAACGCAGAAAGCGAATGGCGAACGGGTACGTGTAGGAACGGCCCTGGCTCGCCGCGACCGTCCCCGCGATGATGAAGATGAGCGAAAGCAGCAGAACCAACAGAACGGCGATCGCAACCGCAATCCAGAAAACGACGAAGGACAGGCCGGTTCCGGTATCGGACATCTGCTGCGCCGAGCCGCTCGCGATAAAGCCGAGCATCGTGGCGACTGCGGCGATGACGCCGACAACTGCGACGATGGAAACCGTGATCTGATAGTTGAGCGATGCGCGCGCGTGCTCTGCCACGAACTCCGACTCGTGCGCTTTGATCAGATAGACGACCAACGGGCCGACGACGTGACCGAAAGGCAATCCTGCGATGGCGATGAGCGCGCTCAGGTGCGCGGCCATTGCCCAATTGCGCTCCTGGGAAGCAATTTGAACTTGCATCCCGCTCTATTGCCGGGCCCTCGGAAATGGCCTGCCGTGCGGGGCGACGAATTGCGCAGAAATGCGAGCTTCTACGCGCTCCGACTCGCCTGAGTTCGACGTGCTGGTCGTCGGCGGCGGCAATGCGGGTTGCGCGGCGGCGATTGCGGCGGCGCGTCACGGTGCCCATACGCTTCTGCTCGAACGTTACGGTTTTTTGGGCGGCACTGCGACCGCTGCAATGGTTGGTCCGTGGATGACCTTTCATTCCGCCAACGAACGCATCGTCGGCGGCATCGCGCAAGAGATGGTCGAGCGGCTGATGCGCAAGGGCGCTTCGCCGGGCCACCTTGCCGACTCGTCGGACTACGTTGCGACGATTACCCCGTTCGATCCTGAAGTGCATAAAGCGCTGCTTTTCGAGATGATGCGTGAGGCGGGCGTGTCGTTGCTGCTTCATGCCTACTTCTTATCGGCGCAACTCGATGGGGATGCCGTTTGCGGAGCAACGTTTGCGACGGTTGGCGGCACGCGCGGCTATCGCGGAAAGGTCGTCATCGACGCAACCGCCGATGCACTGGTAGCCGCTTCTGCCGGCGTCCCCACGCAACAGGGCGACGAGCGGGGACGCGTTCAGCCGGCGACGTTGATGTTTCGACTGAGCCACGTCGACCTCGCGGCCCTTGCCGCGTATCTCCGCGAACATCCCGACGAGATGCGCAGCTCGCTGCGTCCGCAGGAACGAGTGCCGGCCGCGCTCACGGCAGTTGCAGGTCTGAACGAGCTTTGGGAAAGAGCGCGCGCGGACGGGCTCGTCGACGTCCCGCGCGAACTTGTCTCATTTTTTATCTCTCCGTATCCGGATGAGGTGACCGTCAATATGACGCGAGTCGTCAACATCGATCCGCTCGATCCCGATGACCTGACGCGGGCCGAAGTCGAATCGCGTCTGCAGGCGATGCAGTTGTTGGAGTTCTTTCGGCGGCGCGTGCCGGGTTTCGCGGGCGCGCGGATCGCGGCAACCGGCACGCAAGTGGGGATTCGCGAATCGCGGCGCATCGTCGGCCGGTACACGCTAACGCGAGACGATGTTTTGCAGGCTCGGCGCTTCGACGATGCCGTGGCGCGCAGCGCGTATCCCATTGACGTGCACAACCCAAGCGGCAGCGGAACGGCCACGCAACGCCTCGCGCCGGGAGCGAGCTACGAAATTCCCTACCGCACGCTCTTGCCGGTCAATCGCGAGCAGTTGCTCGTTGCGGGGCGCTGCATCTCCACGACGCACGAAGCACTCGCCTCGACGCGCTTGACGCCGACGGTGATGACCCTCGGGCAGGCAGCGGGAACGGCGGCTGCGCTGGCATGTGCGCGCGGGGTAGCCGTGGCCGATATCGACACCAACGAACTGCGAGCGCAGCTCGTCGCCGACGGCGTGGACTTGCGCCGAAACGCATGAACGCCGTGTTTGAATTGTGCAGGGCGTATGGCGTGAGCGTTCGCTTTGCGGAGCTGGGCGATTGGGGTAGGGATGAACTTCGTGCGGAGTACGATCCGGCGGGGCCGGAGATACGGATCCACATCCGGTTGCAAGCGGATCTCGTTGTGCGGGCCATTTGTCACGAGCTCTACCATCATCGCGAAGCGATCGGCGAGCTAGCCGTGCTCGCGAATAAACACGCGCGGGAAGCGGCCGCGGATGCTTACGCGGCGCAGTTCCTTGAGGCACGGGCTTGAGCGATTTGTTCGCAGGAATAGACGGCGGACAGAGTTCGACGACTGCGGTGATTGGCGACGAGAATGGAAGGGTTCTCGGGCGCGGCACGGCGGGGCCGGCCGACGAGGTAGGCGCGGGCGCGGGTTCTACGCGGTTGCGCGACGCCTTGCACGGCGCGCTCGCAGATGCGTGCCGCGACGCGGATCTCCCATATGAGAGTGAGTTTGCAGCGATCGCGGCGGGCGTGAGCGGCTACGAAGGACGCGTCTACGGTGCGATGCCGGAGATGCGAACGCAGCGTTTTATTCTGATGCACGATGCTCCGGTGGCGCATGCGGGCGCGCTGGCCGGAGCGCCTGGCGTCGTCGTGATTGCGGGTACCGGTTCCGTCGTTTACGCGCGCGACGAAAATGGTCTCTCGCAGACGCTCGGCGGATGGGGCTTTCTCTTTGGCGACGAGGGAAGCGCGTTTAGGATTGCTCGCGACGCGCTCGCACTCGTGATGGCCGCCGAGGACGACGGTGACCGCTCTCTGCGCGAAGAAGCGCACGCGGCCTGCGATTTCTTTGCGATGGGCTCGCTTCGGCAAGTTGCACGAGCCGTTTACTCGGGAGAAGTGACCCGCGAGCGGCTCGCCGCCTTTACGCCGGTCGCAATTCGATTCGGGCGCTTCCGCAAGATTGCGGAGGAGGGGGCCGACCGGCTTGCGGTGCTCGCGCATCGCCTGATGGTCGCAATGAAAGAGCCCAGAGCGGCGTTAGCCGGCGGACTCTTCGCCGACGCGGACTTTTGCGAGCGCGTGAGGGGCGGCATTCTCGCCGCCATACCCAGCGCCCAAGTCGGGCGCGCGAAATACGAGCCCGCAGCGGGCGCGCTACTGCTCGCGTACCGCGAGCTGGGGCTGCCCATGCCGAAGCTCCAGCGATGAGCGTGCTCGAAGCGTTGCGCTGCGGACTGATCGTTTCCGTGCAGGCTTGGCGTGGTTCTGCGCTCGACGATCCGCAAGTTATCGCGGCAATGGCCGGAGCCGCGCAAGACGGAGGGGCCGTAGCCGTCCGCATCGAGGGCGTCGAGAATCTGCTCGCGGTGCGTCAGCGCGTCGCTTTGCCGATCGTGGGGTTGGTGAAACGCGAATATCCCGGATTCGAGGCCTACATTTCTCCGACGCTTGCGGAGGTGGGATCGATCGTCAGCGCCGGCGCCGAGATCGTGGCCTTCGATGCAACGGGCCGGCCGCGGCCTGACGGCAGCCTGCTCATCGATACGATCCGGGCCGTCCACGCCGCCGGCCGGCTGGCGATGGCGGATTGCGCTACCGCACAAGACGGGGCGGCGGCGAGCGCCGCCGGCGCCGACATCTTAGCGACGACGCTTTGCGGTTATACGGCGCCGACGAAGAACCACACACTTCCCGCGTTCGATCTCGTTACCGAGCTTTCGCGACTGGGTACGTTCGCCGTATGCGAGGGCGGGGTTCGCATGCCGGCCGACGTCAGGGCGGCGCTCGATGCCGGAGCCGATGCCGTCGTCGTCGGAACCGCCATCACGAACGTGGACTGGCTGGTTCGGGAGTTTGCAGGGGCAGCCAATAGGGGCTCTTAACAGCCCGTTTAGTCGGTGCGACTCGCGCGCGGAGCGCATATAGTACGGTGAGGGAGAGCATTATTTGGTAGAGAGAACAGCGCAGCCGGCCCGACTCGGTCGCGGCTTTTGGGTGGTCACTGCGGTCCTGGCGGCACTAGCGGTCGCGGCGATCGTCTTTTGCTACGTCTTTCCGCTGGAGCGTTACCTGCCCGCAGCAATCGTAACGGCGCGGCAGGTCGACGATCTCATTCGCTTCATGTCGGCGACGGGCAGCGCGCTCTATATTTTTGTCGCGGGTTATTTGATCTATTTCGCGATCGCCTTCCGCGCCAAGGCCTCGGACGCGCCCGATGCGATCGGCGTGCAAATCCACGATAACCGCAAGCTCGAGTTTTGGTGGACGGTTATCCCGCTGCTATTCGTGCTCGTGCTCTCGGTTGTGAGCGTCCGAATCTGGTACGAGATCCTGTTGGAGCCGGAGAACGGCCTCGTCGTCGAGGCGATCGGCCATCAGTTCTACTTCTCATTCCGCTACCCGGACATCAACGGTGAGGTCACCGACGAGATGCACATCCCGTTGAATGTGCCGGTAACGCTCAACCTCACCTCGGCCGACGTGATCCACGGATTCTGGGTGCCGGCGATGCGTCTTAAGAACGACACGGTTCCGGGTCTAGTGACGACGATCCGGTTCACGCCGCGGCTAGCGGGACGCTATCCGATCATCTGCACGCAGTTCTGCGGCGTCGAGCACAGTGAGATGGACAAGCAGGTCTTGGTGATCGAGGATAAGGCCTCGTTCGACCGTTGGTATAAAGGCTGGCAGCAGAAGAACGCTCGCGCTAGCAACGCGTTGCCGGGCGCGAGTGGGCAAGCGATTCCGCTTCAGGGAGGCGATGTCGCGGCCGGCAAGGCGCTCTTCAGTCAAAAGTGCACGGCCTGCCACAAGCTCGCTCCGTTCAACCAAACCCTCGTCGGCCCGGGCCTCGAGGCCGTTTTGCACGATCCGGCACATCCGGACTTGGTCAACGGCAAGGCAGCGAATCCCGCAGACGTCGCGTCGATCTTGGAGAACGGCTACACCGGTAGCATGGGTGCGATGCCCAGCGCGAGCTCCAACGGCCTCTCTCCCCAGGACATCGCCAATCTGGTGGCATTTCTCAACACACTGAAATGAGATACTTGAAAGCAGCATGGCAGTAGCAGCGATTCACTCGGGCGGTATCGCCGAACACATTCACCCCGAACCTCAGGGATTCGTTCGGCGGTACGTCTTTTCGCTCGATCACAAGATCATCGGCATTCAGTACATCATCACCGCCTTCGTCTTCTTTATGCTCTCAGGTCTGTTGGCCGAGGCCATCCGAACGCAGCTGCTCAACCCCAACGGGGGTTTCGTCGCACCCGGCACGTACAATGAGGTCTATAGCGTGCACGGCAGCGCGATGGTCTGGCTGGTCATCATTCCGCTGCTTACCGGCGGCTTCGGCAATCTGGTATTTCCGCTGCAGATCGGAGCCCGCGACGTAGCGTTTCCGTGGCTCAACATGCTCAGCTTCTGGATCTTTCCGGTCGCCGGCTTGATGCTGTTTTCGTCGTTCCTCATGGGAGCGCCGACCGCGGGGTGGATGGAGTACCCGCCGATCTCGCTGCAGGGCGCGGCCGGAACCTCGATGTGGTGTGCCGCGATCTTTTTGGTCGGCGTGAGCTCGACGATCACGGGGATCAACTTCGTCGTAACGATCTTGAAGATGCGTGCGCCGGGGATGACCTTTACTCGCATGCCGCTGTTCGTCTGGGGACAGTTCGCGACCGCGCCGCTGCTGATGATCGCGACCACGGCGCTGGCCGCGGCGTTGGCGGCGCTCTTTATCGAGCGACAGTTTGGCGTGCCGTTCTTCGACCCAACCAAGGGCGGCAGTCCGGTCATGTGGCAACATATGTTCTGGTTCTATTCGCATCCGGCCGTCTACATCATGATTCTTCCTGCCTTCGGCATCATCTCCGAAGTACTGCCGACCTTCGCACGCAAGCCGGTCTTCGGCTACAAGCTGATCGCATTTTCTTCGATGGCGATCGCGCTACTCGGATTCATGGTTTGGGCCCACCACATGTTCACCTCGGGCCTCGCGCCCTTCTTGCAACTGCCCTTCATGATCCTCACCTACATCATCGGCGTGCCGACGGGAATCAAGATATTCTCATGGACGGCGACGCTTTTCGGCGGAAAGATCCACTACTCGACCGCGATGCTCTTCGCGATCGGCTTCATCGGCCTCTTTACGATCGGAGGAATAACCGGAATCTTTCTCGCTGCGATTCCGTTCGACTTGCACGTGCACGGGACGTATTTTATCGTCGCGCATCTGCATTACGTGCTCGTCGGAGGAAGTCTCATGGGCGTCTTTGCCGGCATGTACTACTGGTTCCCCAAGATGTCGGGTCGCCTGCTCAACGAAACGCTCGGCAAGATCCACTTCTGGCTCTTTTTCATCGGCTTCAACTGCACGTTTCTTCCGATGCATTGGCTGGGCATGCTTGGGATGCCGCGCGAGGTGGCAACCTACGATCCCCAGTTCACGTTCTGGAACCGCTTCGAGTCGGTCGCGTCATACCTCATGACGTTCGCGATCCTGATCTTCTTCGTCAACGTTCTCTGGAGCATCCGCAACGGCCGGCGGTCGGGGCCCAATCCGTGGGGAGCGCGTACGCTGGAGTGGCAAATTCCATCGCCGCCGCACTACTACAACTTCAAGCACGTCCCGACGGTCTACGGCCTGCCGTACGACTTCAGCCAGCCGCTCCCATATAAGGGGTTGGAAGAAGAACTCACCGATTCGCCGCCGCCCGTCGCGGCGGGGGCCCACTGATGTCGGTCGCGGCGATCGGGGCCGACGCGCACGGCGACGTCGACCAGCTCTACGTCGAAACGCGCGAACTGCGCCTGCAAGGCTTCCTGCTCTTCCTGATCAGCGATTGCGTGCTCTTCTCGTCCTTCATCTTCGCCTATCTCTATCTGCGCAACAGCGGGCAGGGCTGGCCGCCGCCGGGAATTCAGCGTCTCGACGTCGCGTTTGCTGCCTGGAACTCCGTCGTGCTTTTCGGCTCCGGCGCGACGATGCATTACGCACTCGAGAACTTCAAGCACGGGAACTTCATCAAATATATGTGGTTCCTGCTGGCGACGATCGTGTTAGGCGCGGGATTCCTCGGGGGTCAAGCCTACGAGTACAACCATTTGATCTTCGGCGAGCACGTGACGTGGTGGGGAAGCGGGATCTTCGGCGCGTCGTTCTTCACGTTGACCGGCATGCACGGGCTGCACGTCTTCTTCGGCGTCTGCTACCTCACGGTGCTCGTGCTCCAATCGGCGGCCGGCGTCTACACAAAAGGCAAGTTCTTCGGGATCACCGCGGGCACGCTTTACTGGCACTTCGTCGACGTGATCTGGGTAGTACTCTTTTCAATCTTTTACCTGATATAAGGGCCCTGATTATGCTTATGTCGTTGTCGCCTCGGCCCTCATTTATCGTAATAAACTTCGGACCTCGGCTCCTAGACCTAAGCAAAATCAGAGCCCTTATGGAGGATAAGAATTAATGAGTGCCCAGTTCGTCGAACGGTTGGGTGCGGTGATCGCGGGCATCGCCGTCGCCGTGGTTGCCTTCTACGCGCTCTATAAGGATTGGCAGTCGACCGGAGTCGAGAACCAGGTCTTTAAGCTGATGCTCGCGCTGCTCGGGTTCGGCGCGGTTCTCGCTCTGCTCGCCGGCCTCAACGTGATCGGCTTCACACCCCCGAAAGGTGCGTACTAATGATCGTAAGCGACGACGAGTATCTCGACTTTAAGAGCGTCCCTGAGAGCAAGGGCATCCCGACCTCACTCGTTCGCGTCGCGGCCGTCGGGCTCGTAATCATTTTCCTGATCGGCGCGTCGGTCTGTTTGATGTCGGGGTTCGGGCACCACTGGCCGGCCGATACGACGTTGCGCGTTCCGCTCGACAACCGGTAGCTAGTAGGGCGGCTTACAAGTCGGCGCGGCGGCCGTGGCGCGTCGCGATGCCGATCGCCAGCAGCGGAAGCTCTTCGTCGGGGAGCAACCCGGTCGACTTACCGTCGATCTTGTGGATTCCGGCGTAGCGCGAGAACTCGACCAGGGCGGGGATCGTTACGTTAGGCAGGCGGTGCCGGCCGAGCCACTCCCATTCGCCGCCCACGGTTCGATTCGCAAAGAGCACGGCTGCATAGCCGCAGGCGTCGGCACGCGAGCGTTCGTCGGGTTCGCGGTAACGCACGTACCCGTCGACGATATAAATCGGTGCAAACGTTTGGAGGTACGCGGCCAGCGGCGCGACCAGTACGGCCACGAAGTATCCGGCGAAGACGACGGTACCAAGTGCGAAGATCCACGCAACTTTGATCAGCGTCGCATCGGAGGCTACGTGATGCGCGCGGTAGACGATGCCCCAAGTCAGGAGGGCCATAAAGACCATTCCGATCAGCGGCTCGATCGCCAGTGCAAAGCGCCCGGTCAGCCCGCGCCAAACGATTCTTCGTTCGGAAGACGTCCAGCGCCGGCTCGCGAGGCTATGGTTGCTCTCGAGCACCGCGCTACTACGCGGCCTCCTCGATGGGCCGCGTGCGTTCTTCATCGCGCGATTTCAACGACGCGGCCAAGAGTAGCGCCACGAAGGCAACGGCGCAAAACGCGAGGTAGGCGTGGCGATAACCCGTCAGTTCGGTTTGCGCTGCGCTCATCAGGCCGCCCGCGAGCGAGCTGCCGAGAATTTGGCCGATGATCAGCGCTTGGCTCAAAAAGCCTACCGCGGTCGCCCGCGCGCCGGCGGGCGTTTCGTTCGTGACGATGTAGCGCGTCGGCGCACCGAGCAAGGCGCCAAATCCGGCGCCTGCTATCACGATCGCGAGTAGCGCGACCGGCAGCGAACCGAAGCCCAACGCGAAGAGCGCGAGGCCGATTTCACTGACGATCGTGCCAATCAGGAGGACGTCCCGGCTTCCAATTCGGTCCAGAGCGCGCCCCGAGCCCGGAATCACCAGCACGAACATGAACGCACCGAGCGCGGCAACGAAACCGCCCGCCGCGGACGACAGACCGTCTGCTGCGATCAACACGGCAGGTATGAAGAAGAGCGAGCCTTCCAAAATGCCGATGACGATCTCCAGCAGGTACGTCTTGACGAGCTGCGGCGTGCGTAGAATCTCCAGCGGCACGATCGGGTTACGTGCGGTTCGTTCCCAGAATGCAAAGCCCGCGAGGAGCGCAACGCCGGCGAGTCCCGTCGCAACGTTCGATGCAATCAGTCCGTCCATGAGCGCCAGCAGTCCGCCGCAGAGCAGGGCCAGCCCGACAACGTCGAGCGCTTCGCGTCGCCGTGGCGCGTGCGCCGGGAGCTCCTTGAGCGCCATCCAGAAAACGATTGCCGCGAGAGGTAAGTTCGCTACAAAAATGTAGCGCCACGAGACGTAGTGCGTGATCAAACCGCCGATGCTCGGGCCAATCACCGCGGCTACGCCCCACGTTGCGGCGACCATGCCCAGCGCCGCACCGCGCCGCGCCGCCGGCACGACGTCGCCGATCGCCGCGGTGGCGACGGGAAAGATTCCACCGGCACCAAGTGCTTGAATTGCGCGCGCGACGAGGAAGATTGCATAGTTCGGCGCGACGATCGCGAGAACGCTTCCGGCTGCGAAGAGCGAGATGCAGATGAGATAGATCGAACGCCTTCCGTACCGGTCGGCCATCGAACTAGCTACCGCAATAGAGACGACCGTGACGAGAAGATATAACGTGAAGACCCAGGCCAGGTCGCCGGTCTGCAGGGCGAACGTCCGTCCGAGCGCCGGAAGTGCGGGCGAGAGCACGCTCAGATCGAGGGCTCCGGCAAAGACGCCGAGCGCGAGCGTCCAGAGTAGTCGAGTCACCAGATGATTCGGTCGATCACCATCACCGCGCACATCAGCGCCAGGTACACCAGTGAGTAGCGAAAGAGTTTGCGAGCTTCGTGCGTGCCGGTCTGTTCGCGCCACGTGCGCCAAGCATCGAGCAGAAAAAGCCCACCCAGCACGGCTGCTGCACCGAAATAGAGCGCACCCATGACGTGAAAGGGATAGAGCAGGAGCGATGCTGCAACGAGCACGAGGCTGTAGTACACGATCTCGCGTTTGGTGCGTTCTCGTCCGTAGACATTGGGGAGCATCGGGATGTTGGCCTTGCCGTAATCCATTTCCGTCATCAACGCGAGCGACCAAAAATGGGGCGGCGTCCACAGAAAGATCAATGCGAAGAGGCCGAGCGCCGGCGCGCCGATGGCGTGCGTGACCGCGGCCCATCCAACGAGCGGCGGAACGGCGCCGGCGGCCCCGCCGATCACGATATTGAGCGGCGTAATGCGTTTGAGCCACATCGTGTAGATAACGACGTAATAGGCGTTTCCGGCCAGCGAGAGCCAAGCCGCAAGCGGATTGACCAAGACATAAAAGAGCGCAAAGGATGTGCCGCCTGCGAGGATTGCATAGATCGTCGCGCTGCGCCGGGAGATACGCCCCTGCGGGATCGGGCGCGATTGGGTGCGCTTCATCACGCGGTCGATGTCGGCGTCCCAGACGCAGTTGAATGCTCCGGCCGATGCCGCAGCCAGCGCGCCCGCTAACAGCGTCCAAAAGAGCAGCCCCAGCGGCGGCACTCCGCGCGCAGCCATTACCATCGACGCGGCCGTCGTAATCAGCAACAGCGCGATGATGCGCGGCTTCGAGAGTTCGTAATAGTCGCCGATTCGTCCGGGTACGATCATTGCCGTGCGCCGCTCGGGGTCAAGGGGATTGCCGGCTGGTTCGCCATTCCGTCCAGTGTCGCAAAGACCGAAGCGATAAAGAAAGCCAAGAAGACGAAGGCGGCGTTGACCGCATGCGCTTCACGCAGCTCCATCGGCAATCGCAGCGTTACGTTGAGAAGGCCGAGCAGCACTTGGATGCAGACCAAAGTCGCCCCGGCGCCTGCCGCGCCCTTCACACGCCCCGAGGCTGGACCGGCCCACGCGAGCGCCAATGCGGCAGCGGCAAAGATCAGCGTGGCGGCCGCAGCAGCGCGATGTAGCATTTGCACGTACTGACCAGGGGTAAGAACGATAACGTTACCGGCGCATTGCGGAATCGACAGGCAGGCAAGGCCCGCGCCGCTGGAGCTTACGTAAGCCCCGATGCACATCGTAATAAATGCGATCGTTGCAGTTGTGAGCAGTACAAAGCGAAGGCGGTTCGACGACTCGGACGCGTCGTGCAAGGGCGCAATCCCGGCACACGGCGCCGTCGCGGCAAACACGGCCATTGCCGAGAGGGCGGCGATGAATGCCATCGCAGTAGCCCAATGAAGGACGACGGAGAATGGCGCATTCCCGAGCGCAACGGTCGCCGCTCCGAGCAACACTTGAGCCAAAAAGAGGACAACGATGACGGCGAGCGTTGGTCCGACGAATGGGGAACGCCGTCGCGCGGGCCAGGCGGCCGCGACGAGTGCGAGCGTTAGCGGCGCCACCGTGAACGCAAGCAAGCGGTGCGTCCATTCCCACAAGGTGCCGTCGGTCATGAGAGGGATTATGCGCCCGTGGCAAAGGGGCCAATCGGGGCACGTGAGTCCGGCGCCGTTGATGCGCGTCCAACTGCCGAGGACAACGGTCATCAGGGCAACGAAGCCGGTGGCCAGCGAAAGCCGGAGGAGTCGTTTCATCCGTGCCTTAGCGTAGCTTCGCGCGGGCCGGATGGCAATGACAAATGAGACGCACGGCGAAGCGGTCGGCCGTGATGCGCTGGTCGACCCTGGCAGGTCTAGCCTTGGGGCTCATTGTGCTGGTCGGATGTCGCGAGGTGCGCGTGAAGACGCTCGCAGCAGGTACTACCACCGTTCTGGGGGGCAATCAAATTCTCATAGTACGCGATGAGGTTACGCTGGGCAAGCAAGGAATTCGGGCCCCCATTCATTTCAAAGGCGAGTTCGGCGTCGTCTTGCTCATGGGACCACACGACCGGACCGGCTACAAACAGATCGTAGAATCCATCGGCGCCAATTCGCAACGCGTTCGCGTCGTGGCCTTCGAACAGGCTCCGGCCGACGCAGGTGAGCCGTCGCCCCAGTACCGCACCTACACGCTCTGGATCGTTCCCAATCGGGTATATCGTCGAGGCGTTCGAGTCGAAGTCGTGACGCCCAGTGACGAACCGATCGCGACGACCTACTTGCCGTAGGGATAGCCGTGCTCTCTCCCAAGCAGCCGAAAACCCCAGAAGGACTCGATCGACTCCAAGTGCGCGTCGAGCGATTGGGCCTCGTCCTTGCCCCCGACGGAGAGCCGAGCGAAGCCGGCGGAATTTTGAATCCCGCGGCAACGCGCGCTCCCGGTGGCGAGCTCTTGATTTACCCGCGCTGTGTTGCCGACGGAAACATTTCGCGGGTGCGAACGGTGCGCGTCTCGCACGAACGCGATAAATACGATTGCGAACGGCTCGATTTCGCACTCGAACCGCAAGCGCCGTACGAGTTGCGCCCCCATCCAGGATTCGGCTGCGAAGATCCGCGCGTCACTTACATCGCCGCACTCGAATCGTATGTCATGGCGTACACCGCGTTTGGTCCGGATGGCCCGCGCATCGCGGTTGCGATATCCGGCGATGCTTTCCATTGGGAGCGGCTAGGTACGGTTCGGTTTGCCGGTTCGGCAAACGTCGTGGGTGACGACAAAGATGCGGCGTTCTTCCCCGAGCCCGTGCTTTCGCCGACGGGCCGCAAGTGTTTAGCCTTTTACCATCGTCCCATGCTGCATCTCTCCAGTGTCGACGGCCGTGCCGCCATCCCGATGATCGAGCGCATGCCCTTCGAAGATCGCGAATCGATCAGGATCGGATACGTACCGCTGGCGCCCGTGCTCAAGAATCGCAGCAATCTCTGCAACGTCTCGGAGAGCCGTCAGGTGCTCTGCCCCGACGAGAAATGGGGATCGATCAAGATTGGCGCCGGCACGCCGCCCGTTCGATTCACGCTCGGCGAAACGACGGGATGGTTGGCGCTTTTTCACGGCGTCGATGCGATCGAAGGCGACGGACACGGACCCTCGCTGCGATACAGCGCGGGCATCGTCGTCCACGATTTGGAACGGCCGGATCGCATTCTTTACCGCTCGCCGCAGCCCGTTCTCACGCCGGAATCGACTGAAGAACGCAAGGGGGTCGTCGATAACGTCGTTTTCCCGACCGGACTGGATCCGCGACCCGATCTCGGCGATCGGGTCTATGACGTCTACTACGGGATGGGCGACTATGCGATCGGAGCCGCGCGCCTTTTTGTTGGAGACCCGTCGACCGCCGGCACGTGATAAAATATCTTGCAATGTCAACCGTGATCGTTCTGGGCTTCGGGGTCATCGTGGCGGCCTGGGTCAATCGCGACCTGATTCGCATCAAGATCGCCTCAGTCTACGCGCGCGTAGCGCCGAAACCGGGCGCGTCGAACCCTGTGTCGAGCGGTGCGATCGCGCCGATGAGCGGCGACGCGCCGTGGGCGCTGTCGGCGCTGCCTGAGTGTTTGACGCAAATTTCGGAATCCAGTGGCTCCCGGGGTTACGTGCGTGCCCATCTGCCGCGCAGCGCGGTCCGAATCGTGCCGCCGGCGCGCTTATCGTATGGGGATTGCACGATCTCGATCGATGGTGATGAGGCCTTCGTACGGCGAGGGACCGATCGGTTTCGGATTCCTCCCAGGGTCCAGTTTTACCGCGCGCAGGGAGAGGTCGCGATGATGCGCGAGACTGCCGCCAGCGTAGAGTTGCGCGTCTATCAGCCGGTGCGGCCATGACGGAAAACTCGAAGATTCTCGACGAAGTTCGCAAACGCCGCACCTTTGCGATTATTTCGCACCCCGACGCCGGCAAGACGACTCTCACTGAGAAGCTGCTGCTCTACGGCGGCGCCATCCACATTGCAGGGCAAGTCTCGGCAAGAAAGCGGCAGCGCCAAGTAACCAGCGATTGGATGGCGCTCGAACGCGAGCGCGGCATTTCCATAACGTCAACCGTTCTACAGTTCGAGTATGGCGGCCATACCCTCAACTTGCTCGATACGCCGGGTCACCAAGACTTTGGCGAGGATACCTATCGCACGCTGCTGGCTGCCGATAGCGCCGTGATGCTCATCGATGCCGCTAAGGGTGTAGAACCCCAGACTAAAAAGCTGTTCGCAATCTGCGCCGAGCGCGGCATTCCGCTCTTCACGTTCATGAATAAGCTCGACCGGCCGAGCCGCGATCCGCTCGAGCTGCTCGACGAGCTCGAAAGCGTCTTGGGTATCGGAGCCTTTCCAATAAACTGGCCGCTGGGGAGCGGAGAAGAGTTTAAGGGCGTCTACGACCGGCGTACGAAAGCCGTGCATCTCTTCGAGCGGGCCGCGCACGGCGCGACGCGCGCCACCGTCTCCGTAACCGACGCCGCGGACCCGGCGTTGCGGTCGCTCGTCAACGAACACGTTTACGAACAGTTTCGCGAAGCGATCGAGCTGCTCGATGGAGCCGGAGAACGGTTTGACAACGCGGCGATGTTGCGCGGTTCCACCACGCCGGTCTTCTTCGGTAGCGCCGTTACGAACTTCGGCGTGCAGCTCTTTCTCGACGAGTTCGTTGCGATGGGGCCGTCGCCGTCGGTGCGCGCCGGAGTCGACCCCGCGGACGATGCGTTCACTGGTTTCGTCTTCAAGATTCAGGCGAACATGGATCCCCGTCACCGGGATCGGGTAGCATTCGTACGCGTTTGCTCCGGCGAGTTCGCGCGGGACATGACCGTGCGCAACGCGCGTACCGGCGATCAGGTGCGCCTCTCTAGAGCGATGCGGCTCTTTGCCGACGACCGCGAGTCGTTGGAGGTCGCGTACGCTGGTGATGTCGTCGGACTCGTCAACCCCGGCGCTTTTGCAATCGGCGACACGCTCTACGAAGGCCGTCGCGTCGCGTTTCCGCCGATCCCCGCCTTTGCCCCGGAACATTTCGCATCGGTGCGCAGTATCGACGTATCGGGTTACAAGTCGTTCGGCAAAGGCATATCGCAGCTGCGAGAAGAGGGGGCAGTGCAAGTTTTCTACCCATGGGGTACGCCGCGGATCGAGCCGATTCTCGGAGCCGTCGGAGAACTGCAGTTCGAGGTTGCAAAATACCGGCTGGAATCCGAATACAACGTCAAGACGCTCGTGTCGACTCTGCCATACTCGTTGGCGCTCTACGTCGACGGCGACCGCGAGCATCTCTCGCGCGCGCACCTGCCGTCCAACGCTAGGCTTGTCGAGGACTGGAACGGACGCGCTGCAGCGCTGTTTGAAAACGAGTGGAGCGTACGGCTCGCGCGAGAATGGAATCCGCAACTGACGTTTACGAAGTTCTCCTCGGAGAGCGATACGGAGGTCTTGGCATCGTGATCCTTCGGCTGCTCGTCGTCGCGGCGGCGATCGCCGGTTTGGCCGGGTGCTCGTTTCAAAATCCAGACGAGCGCGAAGCGGATCGGATCACGCAAGCGGTCGTCAAGAACGATTTGAGGCCGGTGGAAAGCGACATCGCCAAAGGCATTTCCATAACGCGGGTCAAGGTAGCGGAGTGGTCCGACGAGCTCAACGCGCAGGGTAAGCTACTCTCCCTCAAGGAGACGACCGTCAACTGCCCCCCGGGATGGCACTGTTTCGACGTGAAGTTCGCGAAGCGCTCGTACGTGGAACGTATGCGATTCGACGAGAATCACAAGGTGGTCGATTGGATGTTCCACATGGCACAGGAATAGGTTTGACGCGACGCGTTACGCTTGCCGACGTTCGCGCGGCGGCAGAGCGTCTTGCTGGAGTGGCGCACCGGACTCCGGTGCTGCATTCGGCGACGCTGGATGCGCGTTGCGGCGCGCAAATCTTCGTAAAATGCGAGAACCTGCAACGCATGGGCGCTTTCAAGTTTCGCGGTGCCTATAATTTCTTGGCAACGCTCTCGCCGGAGCAGCGAGAGCGGGGCGTCGTCGCCTACTCGAGCGGCAATCACGCGCAGGGCGTCGCACTGGCGGCGCGACTCCTGGGCATTCCGGCAACGATCGTCATGCCGACAGACGCGCCCGCGGTCAAACTGGCGGCGACGCTTGAGTATGGCGCCGAAGTCGTCAACTACGAACGCGCGCACTCGCACCGCGAAGAGATTGCGCAAGCCCTCGCCGCCGAGCGTGGCGCGACGCTCGTCCCACCGTTTGATGACGAGCGAATCGTCGCGGGCGCGGGCACCGCGGCGCTGGAGCTCCTCGAGGACGCGGATCCGCTCGATGCGATCGTCGTTCCGGTTGGAGGCGGAGGGCTCATGTCCGGAACCGCAATTGTCGCGCACGGTCTCGACGCGGCGATCGCAGTCTACGGAGTCGAGCCGGCGGCCGGCGACGACTTCGCCCAATCGCTCCGGCTCGGGCACCCTATCTCGATTCCCGTCCCGAAAACCATTGCCGATGGCTTGCAGACGACGGCTCCGGGCGAACTGACGTTTGCGATCGCCGCAGAGCTCGTGCGCTCGGTCGTGACCGTGAGCGACGACGAACTGTGCGAAGCAATGCGGTTTGTTTTCGAGCGCATGAAGCTCGTCATCGAGCCCAGCGCCGCGGCGCCGCTTGCCGCCCTCCTGCAGCGACGAATTCCTGGCGTCGCCGGCAAGCGGGTCGGCGTTATCGTGACCGGCGGAAATATCGATGCGGCTCGCTATGGCGAGCTGATTACATCGAGCTCGCCGGCTTAACGATGTTTGCGCACGCGACGTAGTTCCCCATGCTGTCCGTGCTCTTGTGAACGTTGATCGCGTACTTACCGGCCAACAGCTGGTCGATCGTGATTCCCTTGATCTCCGTCGTCGAGTTTCCGTTGGCGATACTGGTCAAAGCGTAGGCGACTCCGAGGATGCCGGCGCAGGTTCCGTCGTGAATGTGCGCCGGTTGAGGGCCCGCCGGACCGTTCGGAATCGAGATTACGACACTCACGGCTCCATCGGCTTGAGTGAGCGTGGCGGTTCCATTCTCTCCCGAACCGTTTTGAGCGCTGAGTTTGAGGGTTAGCGTGCTGGTGGCGGCCGCCGCCGGGGCAATATAGGCCGCGCTCAGACCGAGGCACACCAACAACGAGATAACTGTTTTCATGAGCGAGCGTTTCTGCGTGCGCCTGCTCGGCCCCCGCGATTACTGTCGTTTGAGAGCGTCGAAGCGCCGTTCGAGCTCGCCGACCGCGGCCGCGGCTTGCTGCGTCGGAGGAGCGTCGGCTCCGTCGACGGTCTCCAACAGGGCTGCGGCAGTTTCGTTGATCCTCGTAAAGGCCGCCGTCGCGACGGCGTTGCCCCGAGCCTTCGCGACGGCATCGTAGCTTTTATTCGCCAGCGACATCAGGCGCGCAGCGAGGAGGTATTGGGCCGCGAGCGCTTCGTTCGAAATGACGACGCGAGGGTCCATGACGACTGCGAGCGGGCGCTGCATCGTGTGGCCATCGACGTCGAGGCGCACGGTGTAAATGCCCGGAAGCACCAGCGGGCCCTCCGGAACGCGCGGCGTGTCGTGCGGAACCGCCGAGATCGGAAGATCTTGGCTCGTTGCCAACGGCGGCGGCTCGCGCAGATCCCAAACGAAACGATGCATTCCGGCTGCCCGTGACGGCGATACGAAGGGTCGCTCCCAGTAGGCGGGCTTGTCGAGATGGGGGATCGGAGCCGGCGCAACGTCG
>Ga0209275_10000205_pt1 | contig 20967 bp, 10 predicted proteins | sample HubBroMetageREF2_FD_188344 | JGI IMG/M metagenome (GOLD analysis project Ga0209275, IMG submission 188344) | Reference soil microbial communities from the Hubbard Brook experimental Forest, New Hampshire, USA - Hubbard Brook CCASE Soil... | ecosystem: Environmental > Terrestrial > Soil >... | reverse complement strand
GAAGAGCTTGTTGATCGGGTCGTTCGCGGTCAATTCCCGGCCGGTCCAGTAGTAAACCATGTCGCCGTGGTAAGAGTTGCCGCCGGACTTGGTGGAATAGTCAACCTGCGCGCCTGCCTGACGGCCGTATTGGCCGGTGTAACCGTTGGCGACGATCGCGACTTCTTGCATTTCGTTGCCACCGAGGAGCAGGTTGCTGGCGCCGGTGTTGTTCAGGTTCAAGAAGGGATCGTTGTAGTCATTACCGTTCACGGTAAAGAGGTTGGCATCCGCCGGGAGGCCGAACGCGCTGAAGTTGCCGTAGCCGCCGAGCGTGGAGTTGTTGGCCACGATGCCAGGCGCGGAGTTCGCAATGTAAGTGACGTCGCCGCCGGGGTTCGGCGTTTCCTGCATCTGGCGAGCGTCGAAGGTGGTCGTGATGTTCGCGTCTTCGGTCTGCAGCTGCGCGGCTTGCGTCGTCACTTCAACCGTGGTACTCACGCTGCCGGTTTCCAGTTTGACGTTTACCGCAACAATCTGACCCAAGATCACATCGACGCCCGTTGCGGACGTCTTAAACCCCTGCTGGGTGACGACCATGTTATAGCGTCCGGGCTTCAATAGCGAAAACCCGTAAACGCCGCTGGAGGACGATGTAACGGTCTGCGCCTCCCCACTCGTGGCACTGGTCAGCGTTACCTTCGCGCCGACGATTACTGCGCCGGATTGGTCTGTGACCGCTCCGGTGATTCCGCCGGTCACCACGCTTTGCGCGGCGGCCAAGAAAGGCAGCAACAACGCAAGCAGTGCAACGATACAAAGCGGCTGCTTAAATCGCATTTTTCTCTCCTCGTTTTGTGTAACTTTGAAATGGTTGGGGCGGAAACTATCTGCCGCGAAATACGCCAACTACGCCGAATCCGTAACTGCCCCCACCCTCCTAACGCAAGAGAATTGCCATCTTAGAATTAATATTAAGTGCTTACTGTAGAATGAGATGGGGAGTTTATGTATTTTTGTTAGCAGCGGGAATATACGTGATTTGGAATATTGGTACTAAATCCCATTTTTCGGATGCGGGTGCCAGGGCCCCACGTTTGGGCAGACAGAATTGACCGGGACGCCGGATTGCGCCGCGACGGGCTGCAAGGAAATTGACCGGTATTATTGACCAGGATGACGAGGAGATTCTGGAGACACACCCGCGCCATCGGGTGTGAGAAAGCTATTCGAGGATTTTAGAGCGACCCTGACTTTCTACTGATGCGAACTCGTCACTTTCTATTGATCTGGGGCCTTGAAAACTAACTGCGCGCCCTTTTTCAACTTAACGTCGCCAATGTTGGATTGCACGGCCGAATACTGCTTTTGGTCATGCACCGATGACGCCAAGCTCATGCCGCGCATTCCATACACACCGACGCTGGTGGCCATGAGCTCGCCCCCGCTACCCACGCTTTTGTCGGAGCCGGCGACTGCTGAGCTGATGTTTGTTGCCGCCATTCCTCGTCCGTCCTGCAACGAATCGGTAGAAACGGTAGGTGCCGGGGCCAGCGCTTGAATTTTCACGTTGAGTGTCGCCGGGGATCCGCCTTTCGGCGCAACTTGATCGAAAACGATGACGATCATTGAAGGGGAAGCGTTGCTATAGGTCTGCACCTGGGTGACATGACCGGTTAGGACCGACCCTTTCTTCAGCAATACGTCATGCCCCACTTTGAGCTCGCGGGTGGTTTCGGCCTGCACCAAGTCTCCCGGCTTATTCCTGCTCACATCCAAATCGGTATCTAGCTTCGCAATAATGCCCTGACCGGTCGGAAGATTCAACGACGGCGGAGCTGCGGTTGGTGGCGTGCTGGTCTGCGCGATGCTCGGCAACGCTACGATTAAGGCCGCTAGCAGCAAGATTCCTGTGCGTGTCATTCCTATGTCTCCTGGGGCGTGTGCGCGGCAAATCGTGGGCGCTCGCCCGCTATAAGATTCGACGCGCGAGCTTAACAATTGGCTACAGAGATAGGAAGCGGAGGAATGAACTAATTCCTTTAGCTATTGCGCATCAGTAACCTTACCCTTCACGAATGTTACCTTGAGATCTTTGTACACATAAATCTGCTTGGGGCCAAGGTTAAGGATCTTGTCCGGTTGCCCAAGTATTGCGGTTACCTGATCCGGCGTCTGGCCAATTTCCACCGTCGCTGGGGGAGCGGCCGGGGCTGCGGGTGCCGCGGGTGCAGCTGCCGGAGCGTCCGCCGCCGCTGCGGGCTGTTGCGCGTCGCCGCCGGCGGCTGCTTGTTGTTGATTCCCGCTGTCGTCGGACTTAGCGGAATCGTCCGCCTGAACCGTCAAAACTTCCGCGACCAGGCTCAGCACCTGATCCGCGCTGAGGTTCGAGCCTTTCGGGTAAATGAATTTGAGCTGCGAGTAATAGCGGACATCCTGATAGGGATCGCTGAACAAGCTAAAAATAACGCCGTCGGGCTGCACGGCGATCCCCGTCACCCAAAATTTCTCGCCGGTAACGAATTGCCGCCCCTGCACCGTCTGCGGCGGCGGATGTCCGATCATGCTGCCAAAACCCTGGAGCTTTTGGTGCACACCGTAGGCGCCTTCGGAGAGCTTGCCGGCGCTGTAGGTGTTCACCGGGGGTACTTGCGTCGTGGTGGGGTACATCAACAGCTTATCTTTCTGCAGGACCAATACGGCGCCCGCAGTGACAATATCGCTCTTATCGTCCGTGGGTTTGGTGAGCTGGTACTTTGCTTCCAGCTGGCTCTGCAGCGAACCCTGCGCTGCCGCCGTGAACCATGGAAAAATTCCCGCGACCGCCAGGACGGCAATTTGCATCCGAATCGGAAGTCTGGCCTTCATTGAGAAATTCTCCTTGGGCGTGGCTAGCCCTGCGGTTTTCTACGGAAATTGCGAAACTTGGTGACTGCGCTTCTTGCTGCAAACATCGCTGAATCAGGAGCGCCAGTGGTTTTCACGCACTGACGCTCCGATCCGGTTTGGCTGCTCACGGTATTGCGATGTTGATACCGTGAGGCCAGTGTTACTTTGTGTTAGTCGTTGCCCTGACCGCTAGGAGCCACTGCCTGATCCGATTGCACGTCGGCTTGGGCCTTATCGGCATCCGCCTGCTGCGCTTCCAGTTCGCCCTTCACCGACGTATCCGGTTTCACCTGGCCATCGGGATTCGGTTTCGTCTTGGTGTCAGGAGCTGCCGGCAGACCGTTCTTGCCTTGATTGTCCGCCAGCGTCTTGAGCCCAGAATCCAGTTGCTCGCGGAAATGGTTGTGCATTTCCTGCAGATCGTCAACGGCCACCGCGACTTGCGAACCCGACGCGCAGTCGGATTTCTGGCTCGCGCTGACCAGGACCTTGACGCTCTTGTTCGCGTCCGGAGTGTCGTCAATTCGTGTCACGACGTCTCCTGCGGATAGCGAGCAGTCCTGCCCGTCCGGTCCCGTCTCGTTGAGCACATCGCTGACGATGAAGGTCCGGTGGTTGGGATCCAGAGCCGCCGGAACCTCTTCGGGCTGGTTTGCATCGGCGGAGGTGTTGTCTGCCGCTGCCGCCGGCGCTGCCGCTGCTGCCGCGGGTTGGGGTGCCTGTGCGGCTGCTTGTTCGGCAGCCAGCTGGGCCTTTACCTCATCCGCGATTGCCTGCTTCACTTCGGGTGTTAGCGCTACACCGCCACCACCGCCGTTGCTGGCGTCCTGTTGTGCGCTGGCATCGCCTTGCGCCGCCGCGGCATTGGCGTTCGCCGCTGCTTGCGCTTCATACGCTGCCTGCAAGTTCTGGCTGATTACGTAGTCGGTCATCCACAATGCTGCGGTGGCGTAAGCCGGATACGGATTGAAGTAGTAGCCGTAGTATCCGTACCACGGCGCTCCGCCCCAACCCCAGGAGTAAACTACCGGCGCAGCCCACGGATTGTAGGCCCAGCCGTAGAATGCCGGACCGTAGTAGTAAGCCGGCACGTAGCCGTAGTAGTAGCCGCCATGATAGTGGCCGCCGCGGTAGCCGTACGCATAGTAGTGGCCGCCACGGTAGTAGGTTCGTCCCATGTACCGGTGCCCGTCGCGTCCGCGGTAGCCACGCTCGCCGTAGCCGCCGTGCCGCCCGGTGTTGACCAGCCGGCCGCCGCCAGGACGCCGCGACTCGACTCTGGTGGCTCCGTGCGCACCACGAGTGATCGTTGCGCCATGGGCGGTCTTGATGGAAGTAACTCGGCCGCCCGAAACGCGCGCCGTGTTGCCGCCTTTGGTGGTTACAGTCTTAGCAGGTGCCTTTGCGGCGCCGCCCTTGCCGGCAGCTGCACCGCCCTTGCCAGCCGTGTTCGTCGCGCCAGCCTTGCCACCCGCGGCCGTCGTGCCCTTACCGCCGGCGGTCGTCGTTGCGCCCTTACCGGCAGTTGTGGTCGTCCCTTTGCCAGCGGTGGTCGTCGTTGCACCTTTACCGGCAGTAGTCGTGGTCGCACTCTTGCCGGCGGTGGTCGTCGTTGCGCCTTTGCCAGCGGTGGTAGTCGTCGTACCCTTGTTGGCTGTGGTCGTAGCGCCTTTGTTGGCGGTGGTGGTCGTCGTGCCCTTATTGGCTGTGGTCGTAGTTCCCTTGTTAGCCGTCGTCGTGGTTCCCTTATTGGCGGTGGTCGTGGCACCTTTATTAGCCGTGGTGGTGGCGCCCTTGTTGGCCGTGGTGGTCCCCCCACCCCTGTTGGCAGTGGTCGCGCCGCCTCCGCCTGCCTTGGCGCCTCCGGCGCCGCCTCCGCTCGGGTGCGAGGCAGGCGCGGCGTGGGCCGCCGGAGCAGCCTTGGGCGCTGGCGCACTCTTATTCTTCTGCCCCCAAGCCAGGCTGGGGACCGTGATCAGGCTTAAGATTAACAGCCACCTTGCCATGATGGTGGTGCAGGGCCGAGTCAATTTCATCGTAACTCTCCTCTAAAGATGTGAAATTCCGACTGTGACTCCATTGCCAAGAACGTGCGCTTGCTGAAAATTTCCCGACGCCTGCCGTGTCGGGCCATTCGCTTGCTGCCGCCGTGAATTCGGCGTGACTGAATGCTGTCTTTCGCTCTCGATAACTGGTTCAAGGGTTGCGCCAGCACCGTCCGGAAGGATTACGCTCTGCCACGAGAATAATAGGCTGGCTCCGCATGAGCTCCGCGCCGAATCGTTCCGAAGCGGCCCTCCAACTCACATTGCGCAAAAGCATCAGGAAAACCGTCACACCAGGGAAAGATTTTCGCTGTACCGACCGACTCGCGACGGCCGTTGCACCGTTACTCGCGAGGATGCACATACCGTGCAGACGCCACTTACTGGCGGCTTCCGGTCGGATTAGAAGCTATGGTGGAAGAACATAGGCCCGCCGCGCGGCTCTGTCAAGCTCGGAAACTTCACCCTGTTCGTTCATCGCAGGTGATGGTCTGCCAGCTACGTCGATGAGGTTGCGGGGTGCGACATCTTGTTTAGCGGCCTGTTTCACTCTGGCGCAAATGTCGTAGAATGTCCGCAGCTTTCGGGCTTTCCGTCCCAATCGTACTCAGACCGCAGAGGCCAAATGACCGACGACGTCACTGGCGCACGTAAAGGCGACTACCTTATTCTCGGCACTCTCGGCGCCGGAGGAATGGGCAAGGTCTACAAAGTTCGCAACACGCTTTCGGATCGCGTGGAGGCCATGAAAGTTTTGCTGCCCGATCTTTCCGAACAGCAGGAACTCGCGGATCGTTTTTTGCGCGAGATAAAAGTTCTCGCCAGTCTGCATCATCCTAATATCGCCGAGCTGCGCACCGCGCTTACGATCGGCAATCAACTCGTGATGATCATGGAGTACGTGGAAGGCACGACGCTGGCTTCGCGCTTGCAGCAAGGTGACATGCGCTACGCGGATGCACTCGCTTGCTTCGACCAAGTGCTCGCCGCGCTTTCCTGCGCGCATTCACAACGCATCGTGCATCGCGACATCAAGCCAGCCAACATCATGCTGGCGCCCTACGGCATCGTGAAGTTGATGGACTTCGGCATCGCGCGCTCCGGCAACGATATGGGCTTGACGATGACCGGCACCACGCTCGGGTCCGTTGCGTACATGTCGCCCGAGCAAGTTCGCTGCGAACCGCTTGACGGGCGCTCTGATCTTTATTCCGTGGGCGTATCGCTGTACGAGACGGTCACGGGGCAGCGTCCGTACGTGAGTGATAACAACTTCGAAGTGATGCAGGCGCATCTGCAAGTACCGCCGACGCCGCCGATTGACTTGAAGCCGGATATTCCGCCGGGGCTGAACCAGCTGATCCTGATGGCGATGGCGAAGAATCCGGCGCAGCGATTTCAGACTGCTGACGCGATGCGTGGCGCACTACGCAGCGTCGCGCCTGTGCTGGGTGAACCGACACCGTTTGCGCCGGAGATCCCGGAGTCGACGCTGGACATGTCGGCGCAGCAGACACCCTACCCCGCGAGGCCGAGCACTCCGCGTTCAGTGACTGCGCGGCCTGTGGCGCAGCAGCCGATTACGGCGCGGCCTGTTACTGCTCGGCCTGTTACCGCGCAGCCCGTTTCGGCGCCGCCGTTCGCGCCTACTCCTTCGTCAGTGCCGCTGGCGCCGACGATTCCGCTTTCGGGTTCTGCGCAGCAGTATGCGCAACCGCCGGGTTCGGCGGCAGCGGTTGCCGGGACAGCTGCGCCCGCGCAAGCGCAGGGGAGTGTTGGCAATCGCCGCGGACTGTACATCGCTCTCGGCGCGGCGGCCGTGCTGGTGGTGTTGGTTGCTGCGGGCTTCGGCGCGAAACGCTGGATGGATTCAAGGCCTTCCGAGAATTCCGCCACTGCTCCTGCGGACAATACGACTCCCGCTGCGCAAACACCGTCTGCGGATGTGCCCGCCGCGCCAGTGACGCCTGCGATGCAGGCTATTCCTGTGACGGATCCGACGCCTCGTAAACCGGTTGTGATTGCGAGCGCGAAGCCGCACGCTGCGGCGTCACCCGCGGTGCTGAATCCACCGTTGCAGCAGCCGACGCAACAGGTTGTGCAGCAGCCCGCTGTGCCGCCGTCGAGCGTGACGCAGCAGCCGGCGTCGGCAGTGCAACCTGCACCGGGTGCGCAGCCGGACCATCGCACTGCGGAGCAATCGGCGCGGAAGACTGTGGCTTCGGTTGCACAACTGGCGGCGGTGGAGCGTGAGGAGTTCGACGAGCTTGAGACGCGCGACAACAAAGTGAACGCGCGCATCGCGGCACTGCCGCAGCAGCCTGGCGTGGACGTCGCTGCATCACAGCTGCAGGCGCGCAATGAATTGGCGCTGGCGCAACGGGCGCTGCAACATGGTGATGTACAAAACGCGCAGAAATATATGGAGCAAGCGGACGCGGAGCTATCCAAGATCGAGAAGATTCTCGGGCACTGAGATAGTTTCCGCGGTGGGCGAAGCTACCGCTTGGAGACGTTGACGAAATATAGGTCGGTTGCGACGTCGAATTCGTTTTTCTTCAGGGGCGTCTTCATCGTCTGCCAATACGTTGTGGGTTGAATGATTTGCCAGTCGGTTTTCTTTCCTACGCGGATGGGCATGGCGAAATCCGGTTCGTCGGCTTGCCAGCGATAATCTACCGTGCCTTCTGCTTCGTTGAACTTTAGCTCGAGCGCGGGGATCGCGGTGTGGCGCAGGTATTGATCGAACAGAGGGGTGAGATTCATGCCGGTTTGCTGGTTGAAATATGCGACGACATCTTCGGTCATGATGTTCTGATATTTGAAATGCTGGTAGAAATCGTGGATCAGCGCAAACCAGCGAGCGTCATCGTTGATCACGCTGCGCAGGGTGTTCAGAAATAGCGCGCCTTTGAAATACATATCCTGCGGCGGAGTGGCGGCGATGCCGCGCTGGGCGATGATCGGCTCGCGACTTTGTACTTTGGGTTTGTAACCGTTGACGTATTTGATCGCGTCTTCGTGGCCGAAAGTGTATTCGACGTAGAGAACTTCCAGATAAGTGGTCCAGCCTTCGTGGATCCACATGTCCGAGCGGTCGGCGGCGGAGACGCTGTTGCCGAACCACTCGTGGCCGCTTTCGTGGATGATGATGAAATCGAATTTCGGACTGACACCGACACCGGTCCAGTCGCGGCCCAGGTAGCCGTTAGTGAAATGATTGCCATAGGTGACCGCGCTCTGATGCTCCATGCCGGAGTAAGGCACTTCGACGAGCTTGTAGCCGTCCTTCCCGAAGGGATACTCTCCGAAATAATGTTGGTAGGCTTCGATCATGCCTTTGGCCTGCGCGAATTGTTTTTTGGCTTTGTCCAGATCTTCGGGGAGGACGTAGAAATCGAGCGGCAGGTTGCCGAGCTGATCGGAAAAGTGCACGTAGTTGCCGATGTTGAGCGATACGTCGTAGTTGTTGATGGGATATTGCACGAGCCAGTCCCAACGCGTGTAGCCGTCGCCTAGGTCGGTCTTGGCCAGGAATTTTCCGTTGGAGACGTCGACGAGGCCATTGGGAATTGCGACGCTGATCTGCATGTTCTCGACTTCATCGCGCCACTGGTCTTTGTTGGGCCACCAAACGCTGGCGCCGATGTCTTCGCACGCGGTGTAAATCCAGGGGCGGCCTGCGGGATCTTTGCCGAACGTGAAGCCGCCGAAGCGCGCGGTCTGCAGCGGATGTCCAGAGTAGTAAAAGTCGATTGTGTATTCCTGTCCGGCATGGAGCGTTTCCGGAAAGTCCACGAAGACGGCGCCGGAATCGCGGACGTATTTGAGTTGCGTTGTGCCGAGAAGAATTTTGTCGACGTCGAGCGCGGGGTGGAGATCGAGTTGGATGCGCGTGCCGTCGGCGAGCATTTTGAAGCGAACGGAGTTCTTGCCGCTGATGAATTGTTTCTCCGGATCAACGCGGATATCGAGGTGGTAGGAGAGCAGATCGTTATTGACGCGATAGGGGCCGTAAGCGCCGCGCAAAATGTCTGCGCGCGTGGGAGTGGCTGGAGTGGGCGGAGTTGCGGATGCGGGCGTGTGTTGCGGAGCCGCGGCGGAGGCGGCCTGCCATGCTGATGCTGCGTGGCCGGGTCCAGCAGCGACCACAAATATCAGAAAGACAGCAAATTGCGCCGAGCGTTTGCAGAAATTCGATCCCAACATCCGGTTGGGTCTCCCGTGGGCGTGAGTGTCTATTCCCTCTAGAAAAATAACATGGCGGGAATCTCGGCACCAGCAAGTTGCGCGCGGAAACAGGGGCTTATTACGGCGATTCGCGCGGGGGCCGCTATTGTTCGTGAAGGCTTTCGCTCTGACGTCGAGCTGCGATCCAGAGCAGGGTGATTATGCCAACAGCAGCGATAACGACACACCATAGCGTGGGCCAGATCAGCATGTTCAGCCAGAATCCGCGATACATCTGTCCAGAGAGACTTTCCCAGAATGGCAGAAGCTCACGGAAGAGTTGCTCTCCACTTTCGAACTGGTTGATGTGCCGTGTATAAGGATAGTAGGCGCCATAAAGGCAGAGGCTCGCAAGAAACAACGAGGGCGGAGCAAGGGCGGCCATCGCTGCAAAATTATTGAACAGGCTGCTGGCATTCTCTTTCCAGCACAACACGACTACCGCTGCTAGCCAGGCGAGCGCGGCGACTCCGAGCGCAATGACCAAAACGCCGAAAAACAATACCAGAGAGGCCGCGCGGCCGGCGGAAACGTCTGCTGAACGATATTCGCGAGCCTCGAATGCGAACGCGTCATGCAGATCGCCGAGACTTGGTTCCAGCAGGGCGGCTTGTTCCGCGCGTCCTTGCAGACGAAGTAACGCGACGATGTGTTCGTAAGATTGCTGGCGAATCCGCATCGCGATCAAGCGTTCGATCCCGGGAGAGGCTTGCTGCATCTGGACGCCAAACTGCGAGGCGATTTGATATTGCGCGGCCGCTTCTTGAAAGCGACCGGCTTTCTCGGCGGTCTCTCCCAAGTCAATCACGAGGTAGTCCGCATAGGCTCTGATCGCTTGCAAATTCGGAATTGGCCGCGAGCCTACGGCCTGTATTAATAGGTCCGGGCGATCCCATCCCTGTTCTTGGAGGACCGTGCGGTCCAAGTCGAAACGCGGCGAGGCGTAGCTGTCGAACCGGGGAGCAGCAAAAGCTTTCTGCATGGGAAGGCGGAAGTCGGATTCAAGAACGATCACGTGGGGCGGTGCGAGCATAGCCCCGCGGCGTTCCCATGCGGTGGCGAACGAGCGAGGATCGAAGAACTGGTCTGCTTCGAGCAAATAAGGGAAGGCATTGTCCGGATCCCAGGTTTTGAGAAGCGCAATCCAGGGCGCGGGATCGAGCGTCGGTGTCTGTGCTTGGGCGAAGCGCGCGGAAATCCAAGTGAGATGCGGGTCGAGGGCGATTGCTTTTTCAGCAGCGCCGGCAGCTGTTGTGATGTCCGGATGATGCAGCGCGACAAAAGCCAGAGCGCGGGAGTCCGCGTGGACGATTGCCTGGCGCTCGATGGAATCGAGCGTGCGCGCGGAAAATACGCGATCGCTCCATGAACTTCCGAGGGGAGTGGCGAGCGTAGCAAGCGCCTGGCGGAAACCGAACAGCGCGAATAGCGCCAAAGAAAGAACGAGTGCGGTCCAGACCCATGGGCGGCGCGGCGAGAGTATTCCGCTTTGCTGCCAGACGGGAAGCTCGGCGGCTTTTACGGCGTGGAAAACATTTTTTCGCAAGTCTTCCCAGTCTTTGAACTGGGCGAGACTGCGACGCAGAGCGTCGGGGTCGCTGGCGCCGCCGGCGAGCGCTTCGCTGTAGGCGTCTTCGAGTTGTTGCGCGACCTCTTCGATGATTTCTTCCCGGCGGCTGCGTTCCAGAGGCAGGGGCGAAAGCCGGACGCGGACGAGCTGTTTCCAATCATGCATAGCGCACCTCGACGATGCGATTGACGGCGCGGGAAAAGGAGCGCCAGCGGATGCGTTGGTCGGCAAGGGTCTTGCGGCCGCTTACGGTGAGGCGATAGAAACGGCGGCGGCGACCTCCGGCGGGCTCCCATGCTCCTTTCACCCAGCCGCGGCGTTCGAGGCGGTACAGCAGAGGGTAGAGCGACGCGACATGGAAACGGACCACGCCTTCCGAGCGTTCGGCAATGAGTTTGCCGATTTCATAGCCGTGGCGTGGCTGGTGCTCGAGCAAAGCCAGAATCAATAATTCCGCATTGCCCTTTTTGAGTTCTCGGTCAGGTGTTGGTGCCATATATGTCTATCATACATATATCACGGAAATCGTCAAGCCTGAACCCGGCAATGGTGATTGCACTGCGGCAGAAGCAGCGCGGCGTACTATACGGACCGGAACGAGCATTACCACCTGAGGTCTAAACCGATTGTACAACTCGTTTTGCGGTGGCTATTGCTTCCTGGGTGATGCTCGGCTACAAATGCTGCCGAACTGCCGGCATTTCCCCGCGAATAGAGAACGAGTGTACCGGGCCGAACCTGCGGCTGCGGGAAAAGTGCGCACGGAATTGCCGGCAAATTGTTGCAGGGGAACCGATGAGCCGAGCTGACGACATGCATGTTACGAATCGCAAAGCACAGTCGCGTGGTGCGGGTGGCGCACGCTTGCGCGGCGGAGTAGCTCACTTTTTTTATGCAGCGATTGTCGCGCTGTTGTGCCTGACGCTTGCCGTGCGGCTGGCGGCGGACACGATTTCGGGCACGGTGAAGGATCCTTCCGGAGCTGTGGTGGCGGGGGCACGGATCGAAATCAGCGGCGGCGGGGTGGCGCAGGCGATCGTGCTTACTTCAGATCAAACCGGCAAGTTCGCAGCGCCGAATCTGAATCCGGGTAGTTATTCCGTGCGCGTTGTGAAGGATGGCTTCGACGAGCTGGTGAAGACGGTGGAGCTGGAGGGCACGGCAGAGCTGGCACTGAACCTGACGATCGCGGAGCAGCAGAGCAGCGTGAACGTGAGCGAGAAGAACTCGGCGTTCGCGAATTCAGACGCCGGCTACCGCCAGCTGCGCGACATGGGCTTGGGCGATACTTACCGCCTGGAAAATTTCACGCTGAACATGGATGCTGGAACTTTCCAATTCAAGTCCGGAACTATAACATTTTTGGCGCTCGTGGATCGTTTCGAAACCGGCGCGATTTTTGTGGGCCAGGGACACTTCACGCTGCAGCCCGGCGACGAGCTCAACAAGCGCGAGATGCTGCGGCGCATCGGCGCGCCGAGCGCGGAGGAAGATTTCAACGAAGCGGTATTTCGTTTTACCGGCAACCAGTATGTGCGGTTCACTACGGAGCTGGGCGGAAGAACGGAAACGCCGCCGGAAGCGGCTGCGGCATTTGCGCGTTGGAAAGAGAAGGTGCGCCACCGGCGCGAAATCCCCGAGGGATTCACGCAGGCGATTCTGCAGAGTGAAACGATTGATAACGTAGACGCGGACGTGCTGGCGGCGGTTGATAATCCGAAACATCCGGCGTTTTTCAACGCTTACATGCACGGAACGCCGCACAAAGACCTGCGTTTTTTCATCCGCGCGCGCGTGGGAGCGATTCCACAACTGGATTCTCCCGAGGAAGTGGCGCTGATCAATTGCAACGGCGGGGAAATGGACGACGGCGTGTGGTATTCGGCGCATTTGCTAGCGGAGCAGAGGGCGCACACCGCGAATTCGCGCGAGGACAAACGGCTGTTCGCAACGCACCGCTACAACATTGAAACCGTGATCGCGAAGAACGATCACCTGTTCGGGCGCGCCACGATCACGTTTGAGCCGCTGATTGGCGGCGAACGCGTGATGAAATTCGGGCTGCTGCCGACGCTGCGGGTGACGCGCGTCACCGATCAGAGCGGCCAGGACTTGCACTTCGTTCAGGAAAACAGAAAGGAGGACGGCTCGTTCTACGCCATCTTGAATGAGGCGCCGGCGATGGGGCAGGAACATGCGATCAGCGTCGAGTACGTTGGCGATAAGGTGCTCGCGAACGCCGGCAACGGAAGCTATTACGTGAGCGCGCGCGATTCCTGGTATCCGAATCTGAACGGGTTCGGCGAGAAGGCGCTTTACGATTTGACGTTCAAGGTGCCGCCAGCGAACGTGCTGATCAGCGTGGGCAAGCTGGAAGGACAATCCACGGAAGCGGGATTTGCGGTGTCGCACTGGGTGACGCCTGTGCCGGTGGCGGTGGCCGGCTTCAACTACGGCCAATATAAGAAGATCGATTATCCGGACAACATCACGCACTACAACCTCTCCGGATATTATTTGACGGAGTTGCCGAGCAGTTTGAAGCCGTACGAGCACAGCGCGTTCCTGGGCGCGATGTCTCCGACGGCGATGACCAAATACGCGCTGGACCAGACACGCGCGCAGATGCAGTTGTGCACGATTTTTTTCGGCAGGGCGCCGTACGACAACGTGAACGTCACGGAGCAGCCGAACTTCAGCTTCGGGCAATCGTGGCCGAGCCTGGTGTATTTGCCGATTTCCGCGTACATCGATTCGACGCAGAGGTGGATGCTTTTTGGGACGATCAATACGAAGTTCACGGGATTTGTGCAGGAAGTGACGCCGCACGAGGTGGCGCATCAGTGGTTCGGGCACGGAGTGGGCTGGGCTTCGTACCACGACCAGTGGCTTTCCGAAGGATTTGCGGAATTTGCGGCGGGATTATTTCTGCAGCAAGCCACGGGCCCGAAGTGGCAGAAGGACTACATTGATTTCTGGGAGCGGCAACGCGTGCGCATTTTGGAGAAAAATAATTTCGGCGTTTCGCCGAACGAAGCCGGGCCTTTGTGGCTGGGGCTGCGTCTGATTGCGCCGCGCTCGCCGCAAGCGTATCAGGGCGTGACGTATTCCAAGGGCGCGTACGTGTTGCTGATGCTGCGGTCGCTAATGTACGACGATCATGCGACGGGCGACCAACACGAGCAAGCTTTCATAGATATGATGCACGACTTCATGCAGAGCCACCGCGACACGCCGGCTTCGACCGAATCGTTCAAGGCCATCGCGGAAAAGCACATGACCAAGCAGATGGACATTCAGCAGAACGGGCGGCTGGATTGGTTTTTCGACGAATGGGTGTATGGCACGCAGGTGCCGCGCTACAAATTTAGCTACGAAGTGAAGCCCGGGGACGGCGGGAAAATCAAAATCCGCGCGGAAATAACGCAAAGCAAAGTGGATGAACATTTCGCGATGTTCGTTCCGGTGTTCGCGGATTTTGGAAACGGGATGGTGCGGCTGGCGGCGGTGGGAATTGTGGGAAATTCCACGCGGACGGTGGATTTTATTCTGGATCGCCAGCCGAAGAAGGTGGCGCTGAATGCTTATAAGGATATTTTGGAGCGCTGAGATATTTTGCAGCGAGCTGCTCAGGCATTGCGGGGGGAAAGGGCGGGCCGGGGAGACCCGCCCTTTTTTGGTGGCTTCGGGTTGCGGCTAAAAGAGCAGCTTCAAGGCGAACTGAATCTGCCGCGCCGAACCGAAGTCACCTACGGCGAAGCGGGTGCTGAGAATTTTGCCGAACGCGGCGCTGGTGACCGTGTTGGTGGGGTTGTTGAAATTGGGATGGTTGAAAAGGTCGAACATCTCGGTACGGAACTGCAGATTGAGCCGTTCCGTGATTTTCGTGTTCTTGACGATGGAGAAATCGGTGTTAACGAAATCCGGACCGGGAAGCGAATCGCGTCCGGCGTCTCCGGGATGGCAACTACCGGGGACGATTGGGTACGTGCTGCCGCCCGGCGCAGTGGGCACATCGCTGAAGGTGCAAGGCACAGCGAAGGTAGGATTCGTCGCCGTGGCGCAGTCCGCAATCGCGGGCGCGCCACCGGTGGGTGTTCCGTCGAACGGCTCGCAGAGCAGCGTATTGCTGTAGAACTGGTTCGGATTTCCGGTGCCGGAGACGGCTCGGAGTTGATCGGGCCGCACGGTGAGTGAAGAGCCGGGCGCCGGACCAATCGTCAGAAGCGGTGTAATTGGATTGCCGCTCTGGGCCATGGTGATCACGCCGACCTGCCAACCGGCAACGAGGCGATTGCCTTTGAACGGGAACTGATAGAAGCCGCTGACGACGATGCGGTTGCGCACGTCGAATTCGGACGAGGCGTAATCGCCGCGCGGATTGTAGACGTTTTGCAGCGGAACTTGATCGCCGGAACTGACCGAACTGTAATCGAGAGAATGGGCATAGGTGTAGGCGGCGAGAAATTCGAAACCGCGGGATAGATGTTTATTGAGCGTGACCCAGAGCGCGTTGTAATTGGAATTTCCCGGACTGAAAATTTGAGGGATATTGCCGACAGCGCACGGAGGATTGGGAGCGGCGCACTGCGCGGGCAGGACGGCGCTGCTGAGCGGAAGAGTGGTGAAGGGACGCGTGGCGTCGTAGAAACCATTGGTTACGAACGGTTGATTGAAATTGCCGGTCATTTGCAGGTGCGTGGCTTTCATACCTACGTAGGCAACCTCCAAGCCCAGTGAGGCAGTGAGCTCGCGCTCGACGGTGAGATTCCAGTCCTGCGCGTACATATTGTCGAAATTGGGAGCAAGCGCGCTGGGACCCAGGCTGACGCCGGTGATCGCGGCGGACGGATTCTCCAGCGTGATGGCGTTGGTGGCGGAGCTGACGCTGATGGGCAGAGCGAAGGGCGGATTGCCGCTGAGAGGGCTGACGATGTTAGTGGTGGGATCCTGGCTCAAGATGGCATAGGCGGCGCGAATGGAAGTCTTGCCGTTCTTGAAGGGATCCCAGGCGAAGCCGATGCGCGGTTCGAAATTCTTGTTATTGGTGTGAAACGGATGGGGAGCGGGAATCAGCGTGCCGGTTGCGAGATCGAAGTTCGTGAAGCGGGCGTCGGCTTCGGATGGCGTGGAATCCCACTCGTAGCGCAGGCCGAAGTTGATGGTGAAGTTGGGGCGCCATTTGAAGCTATCCTGCGCGAACACGCCGTAGGAGGGCTGCACGATGCGGTCATTTCCGGCTCCGAGCAAGACGGTGAAGGCGGAGGATTCATCGGCGAGGAAATCCGCCATGGTGGGAAAGGTGAAGCTGCCGACGTTCTCGGCGATGTTGTTGTTGTAGGCGCGGCGAATTTCTCCGCCGAAAGCCATGGAGTGACGATCCTTCAGCCAGCTGAGAGTGTCGTTGAGGACGACGGTGGTGTCGCCGCGACCCTGCGGCTCCGCGGTGGGGCCGCCGAAATCCATGTCGCCGGTGACGTTGATGTTCGGAATGCCGACGCCGACGGGCGCGCCGGGGGGAAGTGTGATATCGAAATCCGCGGGGTTCAGTGCAGTAGGAGTGAAGATGAGGTGGATGCGGTTGTAGCCTATCCGGACGGTATTGGCGAGCGAGGGACTGAAGACGTGGTCCTCGCTGACGGTCAGGAGTTGACGGAAACCGTTGCGGGTGTCGCCGAAGCCGGGAATATTGGCCGCGGCCGCGCCACCTTGCTGAGGTTCCTGGCGGAAATCCTTCTGCATGACGTAATAGAAATGCAGGCGGTCGCTTTGGCGCAACTCGACGTCGACATCACCGGAACCTTGATTAAGACTTACGTTGGCGAGAGTGGCGCCGCTAAAGCCGTTAAAGTTCGCGGGGATTCCGGTGGTGTCCGTGCCGGGATTATTCGCAGCGGGGACTTTTGTTAGGAGGGCCAGAACCGCCGGCGAAGTCACCGTGGCGATCTGGTTCTGGCTGGGAACGATGGCGCCTAGAGTCAGACCTTGATGCTGACGAATGCCCTCGTAGGCCAGGAAGAAGAAGATCTTATTTTTCTTGATGGGGCCGCCCGCGTCGCCGCCGAATTCATTGTGTTTGAAGGGAGCCTGCGGTGTACCCACATCATTGAAATAGTTGCGGGCGTCGAGCGCGTTGTTGCGGAAGAACTCGAAAGCTTCACCGTGAAATTCATTGGTACCGGAGCGGGTGGCGATGTTAACGATGGCGCCGGCATTGCGGCCGTACTGCGCGGGGAATGTGGAGTTATCCACTTTGAATTCTTCCAGGGTGTCGATGGGCGGCTGGAAGGTGACCTGGTTCTGCACGGGATCGTTCAAGTTGATGCCGTTGACCAGCCAGTTGGTCGTATCTTCGCGCTGGCCGGCGGTATTGATGGCGAACGAACCTTGGCCGCGCAGCGGGGCGGTGAGAAAACCATTGGCCGGGGGCGTGACGGTGCCAGGAGTGAGCAAGTTCAAATCGACGAAGTGGCGTCCATTCAATGGGATTTCCTGGACGGTTTTGGAATTGATGACCTGACCGACGCCGGTGGTGGAAGTTTCAATCAGCGGAGCTTCGGTGGTGACCTGGACCTGCTGCGAGACCGAGCCTATGGTTAATTGAAGGTCTTTGGTGACGGAAGTGGCGACGTCCAGGCGAAGATCGGTGACGACCAGGGTCTGAAAGCCCGCTTGGGTAGCTGTGATTCGATAAATGCCGGGTGGCACCGAGGGGAAGACGTAAAGACCGGCGCTATTGGTTTGCGTGTCCCATTCTTCGGAGGTTGCGACATTCCTTAGGATTACTTTTGCCGATGGGACGGCGGCGCCGGAAGCGTCTGATACCGTACCATTGAGCTGCGCGGTGGACTGCGCTTGCGCGGGTGAGCAGAGAGAGACGGACAGGATAAATAGCAGAATTATCATAGTGAACAAGGGAGATGGAAAGACACCGCGTGCTTTCTGAGAGTTCATCGCTCCTCCTGGTTTTGAGAGACGAAGTGGGATCGAGCTGGCGTTGGGAAATCAGCGAAAGATTTGAGACTGACGCCGATGAGCCCTAGCGCAGCTGATTACACTGGGAAACTGGCCCAACATCGTCCGCTACCGACTAGACGTACACACCCATAGGGGCGCATTTGGGATGCGCCTAACTCGCTGAGAATTCGCACGCAATTTCGTAACCATGATTGCAGGGATATAAATGTACTGGTAAGTGACTGTGTTAATGCCATCTACGGAAATCGAGTTGGGGTCGGGGATACGTAGGGGCGGAAGTGCATACAAATATTTGTACGCGCATTCCATTATTTGGAGACTGCGAAGATTTCCACATGTTCGTCGAGGCATGCGCGCGGTTCCGCGGCTAGGCAACCCGGGGTTCGCGTGGCGCTGGACGGCTTACTGCGCTAAGGCATTGCTGGTCACTACATACGGTGTTCCCCCGATGTTCGCCCTATTTGGAATGGGCAATACTGCGCCCGCTTAGGAAGCCGGCGACCGCAAGATTCGCGGGGCTTTCAGAGCTGAAAGCTTTGTAGCGCGGGCGGCGGCGCCCCCCAAGAGAGGAACGAGATGCGAACGATCCTGTTGATTATTCTGGTCCTGCTGATTCTGGGAGCGTTGCCGACCTGGCCGTATAGCGCGGGGTGGGGGTACTACCCTAGCGGCGGATTGGGCCTGCTGCTGGTGATTTTATTGATTTTGGCGGTACTAGGTAAATTGTGAGGATGGGCGGGTGGACATGAATCGTCCCACGGGTGTAACGATTGCGGGGGTGCTGACGTTTTCCGGTGCCTTGATTTTGGCGCTGGCATCGTGTGTTTTTTTTGTGGTTGGAGTGATGGTCGCGACCGGAGATGAAAGCAGCGCGCCAGTGTCCGTGGCGATCACGGGGATGGCGCTGGCCGGCGGGTTCATGCTGCTGACTCTGGCAGGAGCTGCCGGGTGGATCGCGCTGAACGCCTGGGAGTTGCGCGAATGGGCGCGGACGGTTTCCTTTGCGGGGATTCCCGCTAGCATGGGACGAAGATTGCGCGGTATGTCTGCGGACGTGGCCGCTAGCGTGGAACGAGGGTTGCGCGGCGTGTCTGCGGGGGTGAGGCGCAGCGAAGAATTCCTGCGCCGGCGCGCGCAGGAATTCCCGTGGGCGCTGCATCGGTAAGTCGAAACTCGAACCGCGGACCACGTTGCTTCGTACGATTCATTCCCAGGATCCGATTCCGTTAACTAATCTGCTTCGTTGGGAGCCGGCTGTGCGCCGTGCTGCGCACCGTTGCGCTGCTTTCCCAGCACGCGTATGCGCAAGCGGTCAAACTCCAGATAGACGACCGGCGTGGTGTAGAGCGTGAGCATTTGACTAAGGATCAATCCCCCCACGATGGTGATGCCGAGCGGGCGGCGAAGTTCGTAGCCGGTGCCGGTCCCTAGCGCGAGCGGCAGAGCGCCCAACAGAGCGGCCATGGTGGTCATCAGAATCGGGCGGAAGCGCAACATACAGGCTTCGAAGATTGCGTCGTGTGTGCTTTTTCCTTCCTCGCGCTCCGCCTGCAAAGCGAAATCGATCATCATGATCGCGTTTTTCTTGACGATACCGATCAGCAGCACGATGCCGATGATGGAGATGATGTTCAGATCTTGTTTGAAGAGCATCAATGCGACCATGGCCCCGACGCTGGCCGACGGCAGAGTGGAAATGATCGTCCATGGATGGACCAGGCTTTCGTACAGGATGCCGAGAACGATGTAAACGGCTAACACGGCCGTCACGATCAGCAGAGGCTCGGTGCCGAGGGATTGCTGATAGGCCTCGAGCGTGCCGGCATAGAAACCTTGCAGTGAAGATGGCGCGCCGAGACGCTTTTGCATGTCGTTGATGGCGGCCGTGGCCTGGCTCATCGACACGTTGGGAGCGAGGTTGAAGGAAACGGTGACGGAGGGGAACAGGCCGGTGTGATTGATGGAGAGAGGCGTGGTGTTAGCTTGGCCCTTAGCTACGGCGAGCAACGGGATTTCGCCGCCGCTGGAGCTGTGAAGATAGATGTCTTTCAGGCCTTCGGGACTTTGCCAATACTGCGGAGCGACTTCGAGCACCACGTAATATTGATTCAACTGTGTGTAAATGATGGAGACTTCGGATTGGCCGAAGGCGCCATACAGCGTGGAATCGAGCGACTGCACGGTAAGGCCGAGCTTTGCGGCGGTGACGCGATCGTAGTTCAGCAGTTCATCGAGGCCGCCGTTTTGCTGGTCGGAGCTGACGTCCTGCAGACCGGGCAGTTTCTGCATCGCGGCCAAAAGAACGGGCGCCCATTTGTAAAGATCCTGCGGGTTGTCCGATTGAATCGTGTACTGATAGAGCGCGTTGCCGGAGCGGCCGCCGATGCGCAGGTCTTGCACGGCCTGCAGGTAGGCAGAGGCGACGGGCAAGGCGTTTAATTTGGGGCGCAGGCGGTTGATGATCTCGGCGGCGCTGACTTTGCGCTCCGCCAGCGGCTTCAGGGCAACGAAGGATGAGCCGGTATTGGTGGCGCCACCGCCGCCGGTGAATGCAATAACGTTGGCGACGGCGGGATCGTTCTTGATCACCGCGCCAATCTGCTGGATGGAACTGTTCATCGCGGCGAAAGATGCGTCCTGCGGCCCTCGTACTGCGCCGGAAAGCGCGCCGGTGTCCTGCTGGGGGAAAAAGCCTTTGGGGATTTTGATGATGAGGACGACGTTGAGGGCGATGGTGATGAAGAGCACGATCATGGTGAGCGCGGGATTGTCCAAGACCCAGGTGAGGGTGCGGCGATACAGGGAAAGCATCCCGTCGAAGAACTTCTCGCTGGCGTTGTAGATGCGGCCGTGTTTTGCGTGGCGCTCGTCGCGGAGCAGGTAGGCGCACATCATCGGCGTGGTGGTGAGCGAAATGATCATGGAAACGACGATCGCGGTGGAAAGCGTGACGGCGAACTCGCGGAAGAGGCGGCCGACGATTCCGCCCATCAGCAGCAGCGGAATAAAAACGGCGATGAGCGAGATGCTGATGGAGAAGACGGTGAAGCCGATTTCTTCCGCGCCTTTCAGCGCCGCTTCGAAAGGCTTCAGACCGTTTTCCAGATGACGCGCGACATTCTCCATTACGACGATGGCGTCATCCACGACGAAGCCGGTGGAGATGGTGAGCGCCATGAGCGAAAGATTGTCGATGCTGAAACCGAACAGATACATTACCGCACAGGTGCCGATCAGCGAGACCGGCACGGCCACGGCGGGAATCAGTACGGCGCG
>Ga0209275_10000204_pt1 | contig 20977 bp, 19 predicted proteins | sample HubBroMetageREF2_FD_188344 | JGI IMG/M metagenome (GOLD analysis project Ga0209275, IMG submission 188344) | Reference soil microbial communities from the Hubbard Brook experimental Forest, New Hampshire, USA - Hubbard Brook CCASE Soil... | ecosystem: Environmental > Terrestrial > Soil >... | reverse complement strand
GTGCCGGGCTCGGTCTTGGTCACGGGCGGCGCCGGCTTCATCGGCTCGCATATCGTCGCAGATCTGCTGCGGGCCGGTTATCGCGTGACCGTCTTCGATAACTTCTCGAGCGGCCTGCGCGAAAACCTAGCGGCGTTCGAGCGCGAGGTTGAGGTCGTCGAGGGCGACATCTTAGACGCCGAGGCTCTAACGGCGGCCGCGCGCGGCAAGGACGTGCTCTCCCACCAAGCGGCACAACTCGAAATCACCAAATGCTTGGAAGACCCGATCGACGATATGCGCACGAACCTCGTTGGAACGATCAACGTGTTGAACGCGGCGCGGATCGCGGGTGTCGGCCGCGTCGTCAATGCATCGTCGGCCTGCATTTACGGGCAGGCCGTCAATCCGCCGAGCGAAGAGGATGCCGCCCCGCACGATCCCAACTGGTCGTACGGCGCCAGCAAGCTTGCCGCCGAAAAGTACGCGCAAATCTTTTCGAACGACTACGGCTTTGCCGTGCATTCGCTGCGGTACGCAATCACCTACGGCCCGCACGAGTGGTACGGCCGCGTGCTCACGATCTTTCTCAAGCGCTTGTCGGAGGGGAAGGCGCCCGTCGTCTTCGGCGCCGGCGAGCAGCTACGCGATTTCGTCTTCGTCGACGACGTGGTTCGCATCCATCGGGCCTGCATCGAGAGCGGCCTGCGCGGCGCGCAATCTTTCAACGGCGGAACGGGCATTGCAACGTCCGTGTCGCAACTCGCGCGGCTGGCCTGCGAGATCTCCGGCACGGGCCTCGAGCCGGTCACGGAAAACGTACGGCCCGGTGAAACGTCCGAACTCGTTGCCGGGCGAATGCGATTGCCTTCCGAGCTGGGTGTCATGCAGCTATCGCCGGCAAAAGTCGAACGCACTTTCGGCATTACGCCGCAGGTCAAACTTCGCGACGGTCTGCGGCGCGAATGGGAGTGGCTTCAAGAGAACCGCCACCGCTGGACGACGATGAGTTACTAGGAGGCTGTCGGATTATGCTCGTGTGCATGTTGCGCAGGAGCCGCTCGTCGCTCCGCCATCCTGGCTACGCTCCTGCTGCCTGGCTCCTCGCTTCGCCATCCGGGCTCCGCTCGTCGTCCAGAGCCTCCTGCGCAACACGCACACGAGCATAACCCGACAGCCTCCTAGTGACTCATCGTCGTCCCGACCCGGATGTGGCCGCTCGAATCTTCGAAGACTTCGCTCCAGTAGCGCATCATCGTCAAGCCGTCTTCATGTCGTCCGAGCAAATCCGGAATCGTATTGCCTTCGACCATATCGATCAAGAGCGACGCGAAATTAATGCCCGCGGCGGTGGTGAGCGCCAACGTTCCCGAGAAGCGCGGATTCATTTCGATGATCGCGAAGGTTCCGTCCGCGCGCAACATACCCTGAACGTTGGCGGGACCTTGCAGGCCGCTCTTCTCGACGACCTCGCGCACGATGCCTTCGATCAATGGATGACGGTACGTGCGCCCCTTCACCGAGACGCCTGCCTTGATCGCGATCCGTTCGCGGGGAACGGCCGCAACGACGCGCCCCGGTGCCGCGGCGAAACAGTCAACGGTGAACTCTGCGCCCGCGACTGCTTCTTGTACGATCAGATCGCGGCGCCCGCGCGCCAGCTCGTGGAGCGAGTGCGCACTGTCGACGCGCGCCGTTCCGATCGAACCGGAACCGCGCCGTGGTTTTAGATAGACGGGGAACTGTTCGACGGGGATATCCTCGCGATATGCTTGCGTCGCCGGCCCGGGAACTCCGATCTCGTGCAGGAAGTTCGCGAACGTCAGTTTATCTGCGGTGCGCACGACGATGTCGCGAGGCGGGACGACGAGCCGGCAGCCGATGGACTCAAAAAGCTCTCGCGCGCCATCGAGAGGAAGAAACTCGCTCTCGACGATGAGCGGAACGAAGATATCGATCTTCAAACGCTGTGCCGCCGCAACACACTCTTGCGCGAACGCGCGATCGTCGGCTCTGGGCAGCAGCACGAACTGGTCGACGAAGGCTTTGGTCGCATTGAGCGGATCCATATCGCCCGCGGCAATGAACGTCGTGCGCCCGTCTTCACGCAGCGCTTTGATCAACGACTGCGCCGTCACCGTGCCGGCGGCGGTAATCATTACGCGCGGTCCGCTAGAGGACATTGCGCGGCATCCAGTGGTGCGCTAGGTCAGAAAGCGGTGGCCTCCAAACCGTCAGTACGATCGGACGTTCTGCAAACCCGCAGCCTTGAAGGCGGCAGCGATCTTTTGCTCGTCCGCTCCGGCGTCCGGGTAGAGCACGACCGCGCGGCCGTCGGCAATCGCGTCGTCGAAGTTATCGACCTCATCGTCGGGAACCGGGAAACCGTCGAGATAATGCTTCGACACGCCTTCCTCCGGAAAGAAGGCCCTAAATCGCGCTTCCGGGCCGGTGACTCCAGGAACGGCGGTGCCTCCGGAGTCGGCCAGGACGCCGGTGCCTCTGGTCATATCGTCGGACAGTCCGGTAATGGATTCGGTGTCGCTGAAAACCTCAATGAAGTCGAGCGTCGAAGATTCCGAATCGTCGCCGTCACCGGCAAAGACTTTGACTTTGCTGAGGTCGATCTGCTGCGCCGAAAGGGCGTCTTCGAGCGCTTTTGCGTCCGCGTCGGGAAAAATGCCGATGACCAAACCTGATGCCACGAGTGCGGGCTCCTTTAACGGTTGTACGCGGTAATGGCGTGGGCAAGCCGTTCTACGCCGATACGGATATTCTTCTCCGACGCGTTGGAAAAGTTGAGACGCATGCCGTCGTGAACGTCGCGCCCGGGATAAAAACTCACGCCGGGAACGAAGACGACTTTCGCTGCCGCGCAGATGCGCAGCAGTTCGGCTGTATCGACGCCCGGCACCGTGACCCACAGAAACATTCCGCCGGCCGGCCGCGTGAAGCGAACCCCCTCCGGCATGAACTCGGCAAGCGCCTCGGACATGACGTCGCGACGCCGAGAGTACGTTCGCGCGATCTCGCGCACGTGCGCGTCGAAGGCGACGCCATCGCTGACGTACTGATGGAAGACGTATTGGGCGAAGGTGCCGCTATGCAGGTCGGCCCCTTGTTTGACCAGCACTATTTTTTCGCGGATCTCTTCGTCGGGAATCACGAGCCACGCGATGCGCATGCCCGGCGCCATGATCTTGCTACCGGTCCCCAAGTAGATGATCGGTGCCGTCGTCTGATACGAAATCAACGACGGTAAGTCGGTGCCTTCGAACCGCAGCTCGCAATAGGGATCGTCCTCGACAATCGGCAGGCCGAAACGCTCGCATATCCGGACGACGCTCTCCCGGCGCCGCGCCGAAAGCGTGCGGCCCGTCGGATTTTGGAAGTTCGGTACGAGATAGAGTAGCTTCGGAAACGGATCGGCGCGTTCGAGCACGCGTTCGAGCGACTCGGGCAGCAAGCCGTCTTCGTCGGTATCGACGGTGAGATACCGGGCTTGATACGCGTCAAAGGCCTGAATGGTGCCCAGATACGTGGGATTTTCGAGCACGACGTGATCGCCCGGATCGAGAAAGATCTTCCCGATCAAATCGAGGCCCTGCTGCGAGCCGTTCACAATCGTCACGGCTTCGTCGTCGAGTGTATGGCCGATGCGGCGGCTCAGGCGTTGAGCCACCCATTGGCGCATCTCCGGTATGCCTTCCGTGACGCTGTACTGCAGCGCGGCCGCCCCGCGAAGCTGCATCACCATGCGCACCGCTTCCGCGATCGCCGCAGTCGGAAAGAGTTCGGGCGCGGGTAGGCCTCCGCCGAAGGAAATGACGTCGGGCTGCTGCGTGACCTTGAGCATCTCGCGGATCGTCGAGGCTCGCAAGCGAGCCGTGCGCTCGGCGAACTTCGCGGCTCGCGAGATCGTAGTCATAGGCGTAGCTTAGGCAGCGGTCATCGGTGGTCCGCTTATCGGTGGTCCGCTTACCGGCGGCCCGCCGACCGGGGCGCTCAGCGATTCCCCCGCAAAGGAAAGAATCGTCGCTCCTAAGCCGATCAGACCGACGAGGATCAAGACGAGCGTCCCGACGACGGGCACCAGCTCGGCTGCCGTGATCAGGGCGACGCCGCACAGCAACGCAACCAGCGGTGAAGGAGTGGTCGAGGGGCTGACGAGCTCGCAAAGACGACGGCCGATCAACAGCGCGAGTGCCGCCGTCCCAAGGAAGACGCTCGCGAGTACAAAGACCATTTCGAGCAGGATCAGAGGAATGAGCAGAATCGTGATCGCTAGCAGCACCGCGAGTGGGATCACCGCGACGCAGCCGATCAAGCCGGCGGCGACGCTAAGGCCGGGATGACGCTCTAACCGGTCCAAGACCATTCTGGTGCGCACGGGGAAGATCAAGAAGACGAGCAGAGCGAGAAGATTCCACGAAAGCCGCCAAAGCAGCCGATGATCGGGAAGGAAAGGATTGTAGCCGGAGTCGGCGGGCGCCCACGGGACGACTGCCTGCGCGACCGCACCGCCAACCTGGTTCACTTGGCCCGTGACGATGCCTCCGGGCGTGGTAAAGCAGCTTCCTCCTACGACGTTGCAGTTGCCCTCGACGATCCCCTCGATGGTAGCATCGCCGAAAATGACGGTGAGATCGCCGTCGACGACTTGCCCCGGCTCGACCACAACCGAGCCGAAGTAGGTCCCGCCATGGTAAACGGCCTGCGTCGCGGCCAGGGCGGGCCTGGCGAGAATCCCAAGGGCGACGAGCGCCAGCACAAAAACGATTACTCGCCGAACGCTCACGAGCGCGACCCGCGGGCGAGGTGAATGCTAAGGATCAGGCGGAGACGGCGATAGCCGTAGAAAATTCCGGCGAGTAACAGAAGATCGACGAGCAAGACGCCCGTGACGGCCGCTGCCGCGATTGCGGTCTCGGGAGCGACAGCCCGCAGGCCCGCTTCGACCGCCGCCAAGCTGCGTTCTCCCGAAGCGGCGAACCGTTCGAGGAGGCCCGCGACGCCGCGGGCGTTTAGCGCCGCAAACGCCACGAGCGCCCAGGCGATGCAAAGATAGGCCAGCAATGGCACCCAGAGCGCGACCCGCTTGCGGGGATGCGGTGGCGCGGCTGCGGCAGCGGAGATGACGGCGGCGGTAAAATCCGAACCAATCCGCGCGCGCGGCTGGGTGGTCGTCAGGAGGGCATCGATCACGCGCAGCTCCTCGAACAGGCCCCTGCAGGCGGGGCAAGAGCCCAGGTGGAGCGCGACCTCGCGCATCTGCCGGCGGCTCAGCGTCGCTTCGAGGTGATCGTCCAGCATCGGCTCACACGATGAGCAGCGCATGTAAGGCCCCCTTTTCCGACGAGCGAACCGGCACCCCGAGGGCGCGCGCTTCGCGCTCGCGCATCTTTTTCGTTAGCGCGATCTTCCCGCGATGGATTAGGGTCTTTACGTTTCCGAGCGATAGCCCGAGGGTGCTCGCGATCGTCTGATACTCCATATTATCGAAATAGCGCAGGGCTAACACGGTTCGCGTGCGGTCCGGGAGCTCTGCCAATGCGGCACGCAACTCCCGCTCGGCCTCTTGGCGCAGCAGGCCGCCGGCGGGATCCGCTTGCGGCGAGGGATCGGCGAGGGCCGTCTCGAGCGTCTGCTCTTGCGAAAGCTCCTGCAGTTGCGGGACGCGCTGCGACTTTGCCAGGTAGGTACGAATCACGTTGCGTGCGATCTGATAGATCCAGGTCGAAAACTTCCCCAGCTGCGGGTTGAAAGTGTTCAAATGCGCGTAGGCGCGCAAGAACGTCTCCTGCGACAAATCCGCCGTTTCCGCCGGGTTGCGTACGGTTGCGCCGATGAAATTCGCTATGCCGCGTTTGTAGCGATCGACGAGCACGCCGAAGACCTCCCTTTCCCCGGAACGCACTCGATGCACCAGAGCCTCGTCACTCTGATCACGGAATGCCATCCCCCCTCGATTCGGTTCCTTTGGCGGCTTCTACCTAGGTGGGAGCGAGTTTGTTACGGTCGCGCAGGGAGCGCAGCGGGGGGTTCGCGGCGTCGCGAGGGGAGAGAATCGGGGCGTTTTCACCGAGCGGCCACTCGATTCCTAAAGCGGCATCGTTCCAGGCGACGCCGACCTCGTAGCCGGGATCGTACGCGGCGGTCTGTTTGTACCAGAAAACCGTACCATCTTCGATCGTTAAGAAGCCGTGAAGAAAGCCGCGGGGAACGTAGATTTGTCGCGCGTCGGCTGCCGTCAACGTTATTCCGTGCCACTGTCCGTACGTCGGGCTCATCGTTCGAACGTCGACGATAACGTCGTAAACGCTGCCGCGTAGGACCGAAACGAGTTTAGCCATGCGCGCGTCGCCATGCAGTCCGCGCAAGACGTTACGGCGCGAGAGCGAAGAGTTATCCTGCACGAACGAGTCCCCGATACCGCATTCGCGATACCGATCGAGCGAGAAAAGCTCCAGAAAGGAGCCTCGTTCGTCGGCAAACACTCGCGGTGTCAGTATCAAAGCTCCGGCAAGAGGTAAAGTCTCGACTTCCATGAGAACGACCGTTCTATGAACGATAGCGCGAGTCCACCGGGCATTTTTGTGTTGCGGCGTGGACTCCAGCGGTTGCGCACCAGCGCCATCGTGAAGCAGAGCCTTCTGGTCTTTACCACCGGCATGGTGCTCAACGTGTGTGGGTTCGTCGCGCATGCCGTTGCGAGCCGAGAGCTCGGCGTTGCCGCGTATGGCGGACTCTACGCGTTAATCAATACCGCTTTGATTGCGGCGCTCCCGGTCGCTTTTGTGGCGCCGGTCGTCGCGCAGCTCGCCGCGGAGTTTCGGGCGCTGCACGATGACGGCCACCTCCGCGGACTCACCGACAGCATCGCCGGCGGCTTTGCGAAACTGGCCCTGCTTTACCTCGTGGTGGCGACTGCCGGAATGATTCCTTTTGCGCGCTTTCTGCACGTCCCGATTTGGTCGGTGCCGTTCGTCGGACTGATTGCCGGCGTAGCACTCTTCGTCAACTCGTTGCGCGCGATCGCCCAAGGGACGCAGGATTTCGTCGGCTATGGGTTCTCAAATGCGGCGGAGGGCATCGCAAAAGTCATCGGCATCGTCGCGTTGATCGCCCTCGGCTTGCGGCTCGGGGGCGCCGTCATCGGATTTTTAGTCGGGCCGCTCTGTGCGTTGACCTACCTTGCTTTACGGTTAAAACGACGATATGCCGCCTCGCCGCCGCATCGCGTCCGCTACGACTGGCGCCGCATCCTCAACGCGGGAGCCGGAGCCGCCGCTGCGACAATCGCCATCGCGTTGATGGGTTCTGCCGACGTCGTTTTAGTGAAGCACTATTTTCCCGAGCACGCCGCGGGGCTCTACTCGGCCGCATCGTTGGGCGGCAAGATGTTGCTCTATCTCGTCGGATTCGTTCCAACCGTGCTCCTTCCGCAGGCAGCGGACCGTCACGCGCGCGGCGCGCGAACCCGCGAGGTCTTGGCTGGCAGCTTAGCGATGCTTGTCGCAGTCGCTCTCTGCGGGCTCTTTATCTTTTACTTCTTTGGCCTCGACGTGCTGCACGCACTCGTCGGACATGCCTTCGATGCGGCGGCGCCGTTGCTGGTCAAATACGGTTTGGCGATGGTGCTGCTCGCATTGACCAACTCGCTCACGTTCTACGGGATTGCCACCCATCGCCTTGGGTTTACCGTGCCGCTGTTGATCTGCACGCTGAGTACGCTCGCCGCGATCGTCACGTTCCATTCGACGCTTGCGACCGTCGTGGAGATCATGGTGCTTGGCAACTTCGCAGCCGCCGTTGCCGTCACGATTTCGCTGCTCTTTCAGCGGAACTCCAGCGGCCGGCGGTCGACGGTTTGACCCGCGTTCTCTTACTGGGAGGCTCGGGGCAGCTCGGAACGGCGATCGCGCGGCGCTGGAGCGATTGCGAGATCGTCGCCCCGTCGCACGACGAGCTGGCGATCGAGCAGAGCGCACGACTCGACGACGCGCTGACCTCAGCGCGGCCGGACGTGCTGGTAAACGCGGCGGCTTTTCACGACGTGGATCGTTGCGAAGATGAGCAAAAGACGGCGCTAGAAATCAACGCATTTTCGGTCGGCCGCGCCGCGCGCCTTGCCGCCCAACGCGACGTGCTGTTCGTTACGATGAGCACCGACTACGTCTTCGACGGCGCGAAGGGCAGCCCGTATACCGAGAGCGATTCGCCGAACCCGCTTTCGTTCTACGGCGCTTCGAAACTCGCGGGCGAACGTTTGGTCGAAGCGGCCAGAGGGCGCGCGTTCGTCGTGCGGACCTGTGGAGTCTACGGACCTTCGCGTTCGACTTCGCGACGTCGTACGTTTATCGACCGGATCCTCACGGCGGGTGAGAGCGGAGAATCGGTGCGCGTGGTTGCCGACGTCGTTGCATCGCCGACGTTTGCCGGCGATCTCGCCGATGCGCTGCGCAAGCTGATCGGCACCGCCGCATACGGTCTCTATCACGCCGCCGCTGCCGGGCCGGTGAGCTGGTATGAGTTCGCCTGCGAGGCGAGGCGACAAGCTCGGGTCGAGTTCGCGATCGAGCCGATTGCGGCCAACCAGTGGAAAGCCAGGGCGATTCGCCCGCGTTATTCCGCACTCGCGAACGCGAAGCTGAACGAGCTCGGGATCGCGATGCCGCCGTGGCGCGAGGGAATTGCCGCCTATCTGGCGCTTGGCGTAAGATAAGAAGCCGCCGTGGACCTTCGAATTGACCGCCGCAGCGTAGAACGCTGCCGGGACCTCGCCGGCGCTATCGTAGCGCCGGTGGAAGCCTTTATCGCCGCCCACTCGACGGTTTCGGTCGAACGCGCCGTACTGCGCCTGCTCGGCGTGGATGGCATCTCGGCGCAGGAAGTTCCGCTCCCCAATACGATTCTCGACGCGCTGCCGCCTCACGAACGCGCTCGGGGCGTGGCGCTGCCCTTCGGAAAAGCCTTGGCGGAAACAGGTCTGGAGCCGGCGGCACTCGCTGCTGAGATCGCCGGAGGGCGGTACGCGCTCGACGAGTTCGCGTCCACTCCGCAAGCCGCGGCTCGCGGCGCGTTGGCGCGTTTCGTCGACTCGGCGCTGGACCGCATCGCCGCAATGCGCGCTGAGCGTGCTGTGAGGCTCGCGGTTTTACCGCAGTTGCCGCCGCCGCTGCTCTACGTCATCGTCGCAAGCGGCAACATCTACGAAGATCGCGTCGCCGCCGTCGCCGCCGCGGAAGCCGGCGCGCAGGTGATCGCCGTGATTCGGTCGACCGGCCAGTCGCTGCTCGATTTCGTGCCGTTCGGGCCCACGACGGAAGGTTTCGGAGGCACGTACGCGACCCAGGCCAACTTCGCGATAATGCGCGCCGCGCTCGATGGAGCGAGCGAAAAGCTCGGCCGTTACGTGATGTTGACGAACTACGCCAGCGGCCTCTGCATGCCGGAGATTGCGGTGATGGCGGCGTTCGAACGGCTCGACATGCTGCTCAACGACTCGATGTACGGCATTCTCTTTCGCGACATCAACATGAAGCGGACCTTCGTCGATCAGCATTTCAGCCGCATGCTCAACGCCGCGGCGGGGATCATCATCAACACCGGCGAGGATAATTACTTAACGACCGCCGACGCGGTCGAGCAAGCGCCGGCGGTGCTCGCGTCGCAGTTCATCAACGAAGAGTTCGCACATCGTGCCGGACTGCCAGACGCTCAGATTGGGCTAGGCGACGCTTACGAGATCGACCCCGACCGCGAAGACGGCTTTCTCTTTCAAGTGGCGCAGGCGCAGCTAGCGCGGGAGATCTTCCCCGATGCGCCGCTAAAGTATATGCCGCCGACCAAACACATGACCGGCGATATTTTCAAAGGGCACCTGATCGACGCGATGTTCAACCTAACGTCGGTGATGACGGGTCAGAACATCCATTTGTGCGGCATGCCCACTGAAGCGATCCACACGCCATTTGTGGGCGACCGCGCGCTCTCCCTCGAGAATGCGCGCTACATCATGAGCACGGCCCGGCATTTCGGCGACGAGATCGCGCTGCGGCCCGGCGGCATCATCGAACGGCGCGCGCACGACGTCCTCGCTTCGTGCGAAGCGTTGCTCGAACGCGTTGCGGCGATGGGGCTGATGGCGGCCATAGAGGCCGCGCTCTTTGCCGACGTCTCTCGGGCGCCCGAAGGCGGCCGCGGCTTCGATGGCGTCTTCGAACGCGCTGCCGACTATTGGAATCCCTTTGAAGAACGACGTCTGTCGCCAGGGCGGCCGGGGTGACGAAGCTCGTCGGGCCCTTCGGCGATACGCGCGACGACGGAAAGGTGCAGCTCTCGTTTACGCTACCGGTCGATTGGAGCGAAGCGGCCGATGAGGCGGCGCGCCAGCTCGCCGGCAAGATGGGCTTTCGCGAGGTGCAAGTCGTCGAGGGGCGCCCGATTGCCTCGGGCTTCTCTTTCTTCGTGATCTACGCAACCACAACGCAGGCCGTCGACGTTGACGGCATCGTGGCGCCGTCAGCGGGCGCGCACGCGATGTCCATGGAGCAGATCGACGCGCTGGTGCACGAGCGGGTCGGCCGCAAAATCCGGGTGGCCGGCGCCTGCATCGGCACCGACGCCCACACCGTCGGCATCGACGCGATCCTCAATATGAAGGGGTATAAGGGCGATTACGGCTTGGAACGCTACCACGAGTTCGAAACGCATAACCTCGGCAGTCAAGTCGCCGTCGAGGAGTTGGTGCGCTTCACGAAGGAGCGACGGATCGATGCATTGCTCGCATCGCAGGCCGTCACGCAGAAAGGAAGCGACATCACGAACTTCACCGCACTGAGCGAGCTGCTGGAGGCAGAGAACGTGCGAGATAACGTCGTCCTGATCTGTGGCGGCCCGCGCGTTACGAATTTATTGGCCGGCGAGCTCGGCTACGATGCCGGGTTTGGGCGCGGGACGCTGCCGAGCCAAGTCGCGGCGTTTATTGCAGTCACGCTGGCCGAGCGCCTCCGGCAAGGCCGGCCGCACTGGTGAGCAAGACCGCGCTCGTTACCGGAATTACGGGCCAGGACGGCTCCTATCTCGCAGAGCTCCTACTCGAGAAGGGATACCGCGTCGTCGGTATGACGCGGCGCACGAGCACCGAGGTGCACGAGCGGATCGAGCATATCGTCGATGAGATCGAGATCGTTTCGGGCGATCTTCTCGACCAAAGCTCGATCACGTCGATCGTCAGCGAAGTTCGTCCGGACGAAATTTACAATCTTGCGGCACAGTCGTTCGTGCCGGCTTCGTGGAGCCAGCCGGTGCTGACCGGCGAGTTTACGGCACTCGGCGTCACGCGCGTGCTCGAAGCGATTCGTCACGTCGACCCGAAGATTCGGTTCTACCAAGCCTCGAGCTCGGAGATGTTCGGCAAGGTCGTCGAAACGCCGCAGCGCGAGACGACGCCCTTCTATCCGCGCAGCCCCTACGGCGTCGCAAAGGCCTACGGCCACTGGATCACGGTGAATTACCGCGAGTCGTACGGTCTCTTTGCGTGCAGCGGAATTTGCTTCAATCACGAGAGCATGCGCCGCGGGAAGGAGTTCGTCACGCGCAAAATTTCTGACGGCGTGGCGCGGATCAAACTGGGTCTTGCAAACGAGCTGCGCCTCGGTAACCTCGACGCGCACCGCGATTGGGGCTACGCCGGCGACTACGTGCGCGCGATGTGGCTGATGCTGCAGCAGCCGCGCGCGGAGGATTATGTGATCGCGTCGGGTCGCACGCATAGCGTACGCGATTTTGTGCGGATCGCGTTCGAAGTGGCCGGTTTCGGCTCGTTCGAACCTTATGTCGTATCGGATCCGCGCTTCGTTCGGCCCGCCGAGGTCGACCTGCTCATTGGGGACGCGAACAAAGCGCGCCGCGAGCTGGGCTGGGAGCCCGAAATTGGTTTCGAGCAGCTCGTTGCGATGATGGTCGAGGCCGATATTGCTCGTCTCTCCGCGCGCATCGGGGTCTAGCGCTTGCCGTGCGAGCGTTGGTTACGGGAGCCAGCGGATTTGTCGGTGGCTTTCTCGTCGATGCGCTTCGCCGGCAAGGCGACGAGGTTTTGGCGTGCGGCGGCCCTCACGACGAACGCAGCGACATTTTCCCGATCGATCTGGGCGACTCGGATTCTTTGCGCGCCGCGCTGGAAGCGGCACGCCCGAACGTCATCTTTCATCTCGCAGCGCAAACGTTCGTACCGGATTCACTGCGCTCGCCGATCGAGACCTTTGAAACCAACGCGCTCGGGAGCGCACGGTTGGCCGAGGCGGTGCGGGCGTACGGGGGGGACCCGTCGCCGCGCATCGTTTTCACCAGCTCCGCCGAAGTTTACGGTATACGCGCTCAAAACGAGTATCCGCTTACGGAGAGTCTGGACTTGCGTCCGGCCACTCCCTACGGTGCAAGCAAGGCGGCTGCCGAGGCCTTTCTCTTGTCGAGCGCGCGAAGCTTCGGACTCGACGTCGTGGTCGCGCGAGCATTCAACCATATTGGGCCAAGCCAAAGCGAGCGTTTTGTCGTTGCTTCTATGGCAGCGCAACTCGCTCGCATCGCCGGCGGCGGCGAGCCACAGATGTACGTGGGCGGCCTCAGCTCGGCTCGCGACTTCTTGGATGTTCGCGACGTCGTCGAGGCCTATCTGGCGCTCGCGCGCCGCGGCGAAGGCGCGCAAGTCTATAACGTTTGCAGCGGTCGCGCCGTGACGATCCGCGATGTGTTGCGCGAGCTCATCTCGATTGCGCGGGTGCCGGTGGAAGTTCGCGAAGACCCGCAACGCCTACGCGCGACCGAGATTCCTCTCTCCGTCGGCAGCTCGCAGAAGCTGCGCGAGGCGACGGGGTGGCAGCCCAAGATTACACTGGACCGCTCGCTGCGCGATGTTTATGCAGCGGCGCTTGCGGGGGAGAATAATTAGTGCGCGCATTCGTCTTTAAGAACCGCGGCCTGCTGTTGAGTCTGCCGGCGTTGGCGCTCGTAAAGCGCGGCAAACCGAGCGCAGGCAGCATTGCGCTCGGCCTGCCGATCGCCATTGCGGGCGAGCTGATTCGTTGCTGGGCCGTGGGCTACTCCGGCGAGACGACGCGCAACGACGTGGTGACGGCGCGCAAGCTCGTTACCGCCGGCCCGTACGCCTACGTACGTAATCCGCTCTACATCGGAAACTTCATCACCGCAGCGGGGTTCGCCATCGCCTTCACCGGTCGCAACTGCCCGGTCATGCGAGCGTTGCTCGTCGGCGGCTCGCTGGCCGCGATGAGCGCGGTCTATGCCGCGATCGTGCCGCACGAAGAGGCATTCCTGCGCTCGCAGTTTGGCAAAGAGTTCGAACGCTATTGCGATCGCGTTCCACCCTTCGTTCCTCGATCGACGCCGATCGATGACGCGCAAGGTCAATGGAGCGCCGACGTCGTCCGCAACGCTGAGAGCAAGACGTTCGTGACGTTCGGTGCGATGCTGGTCGCCCTGTGGTTCAAGTCCCGCAAGACGCCGTAATGGGCGCGACAAACGTGGCGCGCCGGCTGAGTTTCGCACTCTTGGCAACGGCGCTCGTCGCGCTGCTCGAGTTTTGGGGCGGCGCCGTCTCGCGGAGCCTGGCGCTGACCGGCGATGCGGTGCACGTCTGCATGGACGTCGTCGCGCTCGCGTTGGCGCTCGTGGCGTCGGCCGGTGCGGCGCGCCCTGCCGACCCGCGCCGCACGTTCGGCTACGGCCGCATCGAAGTGCTCGGCGCCCTCGTCAACGGAACGATTCTGCTCGTCGCGACGATCGGAATCGTGTATTTCGCGGTGCGCCGCTTTGCCGCACCCGTCGAACCACACGCGGGAGTGATGACGATCGTTGCGGCAATCGGGCTTGCGGTCAACGCGGGCGTTGGAGTCTCGTTGCGCGCGCCGGGCAAACGCGACATGAACGTTCGCGCGGCGCTCTTTCACGTTTTCGGCGACGCGCTCGGCGCGTTGGCCGTGATCGCCGGCGGAATCGCGATTGGCCTGACGCACGTCGCCTGGATCGACCCGCTGCTCTCGCTCTTCGTTGCGGCAATCATCGTCGTCGGCGTCGTGCGGCTGATGCGCGACGCGACCGAAGTTTTGCTCGAAAGCGTCCCGAGCGACGTGAACAGCGCGGACCTCGTCGAGCACCTCGAAAAAATCGGCGGCGTAACCGGAATTCACGATCTGCACGTTTGGTCGATCGGCAGCGGCTCGCACGCGCTCTCGGCGCACGTGTTGCTCGACGACCGCCGCTTGAGCGAAGCGACCGCCGTCCTACGCGAGATCGACGATTGCGCCCGCGAGCACTTCGGCGTGACGCACGTGACGATTCAATTCGAGTGCGAGACCTGTCCAATCGTAGTAAAGCATTAGAAGGCCGCGATCGCAGGGGCTGCAGGGTGAGGGGCGTCCCCGAACCCTGCAGCCCCTGCGGTCGCGGCCGCCCTAGGCGTTTAGCGGTTTGAATAGAATCGCGAAGTCATGAACTCAGATAACTCAGAGACCGTCGTACTCGGAATGGCGCGGACGCCGTTCGGCAAACTCGGGGGAGCGCTCGCTCCGCTCTCCGCGACGACGCTTGGCGCCGTCGCCCTCACCGCCGCGATCGAGCGTTCGAAGATCGATCCGACCGAGATCGAGCATGTGACGTTCGGTGAAGTGCTGCAGGCCGGCGTCGGACAGAATCCGGCGCGCCAGGTGCTCTTTAAGTCGGGACTCGCCAAGACCGTGACTGCCGATACCGTCAACAAAGTATGCGCGTCGGGATTGCTTGCGGTGGTCAATGCGATGCGCTCGATTAACGCACAGGCCAACTCCGTTGTCGCGGCCGGCGGAATGGAGTCGATGTCCAACGCGCCGTATCTTTTGCGCGATGCGCGCTGGGGCTATCGCTTCGGCGATGGCACGGTCGTCGATGCGATGATTTTCGACGGCCTCTGGGATCAATATTTCCCGATGACGATGGCAACTCAGGGCAGCAAAGTCGCCAACGAGCTCGGTCTCACGCGCGAAGAGCAAGATATCTTCTCGATGGAAAGCCATCGGCGGGCCGCCGCAGCCCACGCGGCGGGACATTTCGCCGACGAGATCGTCGGCGTGAAAGTCGCGAGCAAAGCGAAGGATAAGGTCGTCGTCGAGCGGCTCCCGCGTCAAGGGAAAGTGCGGGTGCCGGTCGCGGTGGGTGGCTCGGCCTCGGTTTGGGACCACGAGCCGTCGGAAGAGTTTACGTTGGATTATGCGTCCTTCGCGCCGTTCATCACGGGCGAGCATCCACACACGGTCGTCGATCGCGACGAAGCGGTCCGGGCCGACGCCAGTATCGAGGCACTGGCGAAGCTCAAGCCTCTGGAACGCAACGGTACGGTGACCGCCGGAAATGCGCCGGGCGTCAACGACGGTGCTGCCGCGTTGATTCTCGCCGGCGCCGGCTACGCGCAGGAACATGGCTACAAAGCGCTGGCGACGATCGTGGAGCACGCGACGGTCGCCTGGGACTCGCCGTACATTAGCTTGACGCCCGCGATGGCGGCGCGCAAGCTGCTCGACCGCACAGGCTTGAGCACGAACGACATTCACGTGTGGGAGATCAACGAAGCCTTCTCGGCCGTTGCGATTACATCGGGTCGCCGACTCGGGCTCGAGGATGGCTTCATCAACCAATATGGCGGCGCTGTCGCCATGGGGCACCCCATCGGCGCGTCGGGGGCTCGTATCGTAACGACGCTGATCAACCAGCTGCGCAAACGTGGCGGTGGCTATGGCGTGGCAACGATTTGCTCCGGCGGCGGTCAGGGCGATGCCCTTCTCGTGCGTGTGGAGTAGCGTCGCATTTCGCAGTTTGAACTAAGCGAAGATCAGCGGCAGATCGGCGCGCTGGCGGCGGAGATCGCGCAACGCGAGATCGCGCCGTTCGTCGCGCAGTGGGATCGCGAGCACGTTTTTCCGCGCGAACTCTATGGCAAGTTGGCCGGCGCCGGCATTATGGGAATCCTCGTGCCCGAAGAGTACGGCGGCGCGCAAGCGGATTATCTTTCATACGCGCTCGCGATCGAAGAGCTCGCGCGAGTCGATGCGGGAACGGCGGTGACCGTTTCGGTGCACTCGATGATCTGCTCGGCGATTCTCAAGCTCGGCACGAAGGAGCAGAAGGAGCGCTGGCTGCCCCTTTTGGCAAGCCGCGACGTTCTCGCCGGATTCGCGCTGACCGAATCGGATGCCGGGTCCGACGCGGTAGCCTTGCGCGCTACGGCAAAGCCCTCGGGCGGCGGTTATACGCTGAGCGGCAGAAAGCAGTGGTGCAGCACCGGCAGCTATGCCGGCGTAATCATGGGCATGTTTCGCACCGGCGGCCCCGGCGCTCGCGGTGTCAGCGCCTTTCTTTTCGAACCGAACTTGCCGGGCGTCACGATCGAGCGCGTGACCGAAAAGCTCGGAATCCACACCAGCAACACCTGCGATCTGGCCTTTGATGACGTGCACGTCGGTCCCGAAGCGCTCCTCGGTGAAGAGGGCGCCGGTTTCGGCAACGCGATGACGGCATTAACCGCCGGTCGCATCGGCATTGCGGCACAGGCGATCGGAATTCTCGCCGCGTGCCTCGACGAGTCGGTGAAGTTTGCCAAGGAGCGCATCGCGTTCGGAAAGCCCATTGGGGCGTTCGAAGGCGTCTCGTTCAAGATTGCGCAGATGGCCATGGATCTCGATGCGGCGCGGATGCTCACCTATCGCGCCGCGGCCCTTGCCGACGCGGGCGAGCCCTTTGCAATTCCCGCGAGCAAGGCAAAACTCTTTGCCTCAACGGCTGCGCGCCGGCACGCCGCCGAAGCGTTGCAAATTCACGGCGGGTATGGATACACGACCGAGTTCGCGGTCGAGCGTCATTACCGCGACGCAAAGATCACCGAGATCTACGAAGGCACGTCGGAGATCCAGCAGATCATCATCGCGCGCTCGCTCTTGGGACGTCTGGAATAGGCGTCGATACGCGCTCCGCAGCGGGCGGCTTTCACGAAATGCGACGGAGATAGCAAGGGCCCGAGCCCGAGGGTGCGAACCTGAGGGCCCGCTATGAATTTGATGGAGTACCAGGGCAAGGAGCTTTTCAAGCGTGCCGGCATCGCGGTGCCGCGCGGCGAGCACGCGCTTACGTCCGACGCGGTCGCGCGGTTCATCGAAGACAACCCGGGCGAGTGGGTCGTGAAGGCGCAAGTCTTAATGGGCGGCCGCGGGAAGGCGGGCAAGATCAAGATGGCGGGCGATGCTGCGCAAGGGCGCCGCGTCGCCGAGGAGATTTTGGCGACGCCGATGCCCCCCAACCGCCAGAATCCGCAAGGCGAACCGATAAAGTCGCTGCTCGTCGAAGAGAAGCTGGACATCGCCAAGGAGGCCTACTGTGCGGTGGCGATCGACCGCGCGGCGCGCAAGCCGGTCTTCATCGTCAGTCGTTACGGCGGCATGGATATCGAAGAGGTTTCGGAGCGGCATCCCGAGTCGATTTCGAAATTTCCCGTAGATACGGCGATCGGGTACTCGCCGTTCATCGGGCGCGAGCTCGCATTTGCAGCGCAGCTCGATCCGGGCTTTCGCAAACAGTTTCCGGCGATTGCGGGCGCGCTGTACGAGCTGTTTTTCCGGTACGGCGCCAAGCTCGTCGAGATCAATCCGCTCGCGCTTACGACCGATGGCCGCGTCGTAGCATCCGATGCCAAGGTCGAGCTCGACGACGACGCTTTGTTCAAGAATCCCGAGTTCGCGCAATGGCATGCGGTGCTGCCGCTGGACGAGGACGAAACGCTTGCGGCGCGCGCCGGCGTCGGGATTCGCAACTTTCGGCGGTTTCCCGGAGACGTCGGGACGATGGCCAACGGCGCCGGACTCGCGATGGCGACCATGGATGCGGTTAGTAACGCCGGCGGCCAAATCGCAAACTTTCTCGACGTCGGCGGGGGCGCGAACGCGCAACGGGTTCGCAACTGCTACGAGCTCGTCGTCAACAACACCGGCGCGACGGTCTTTTTCATCAACATCTTCGGCGGCATTACGCGCGGCGACGAAGTTGCACGCGGCGTCGTCGAGGCGATGCGAGAAACGACGTCACGAAAGATTCCACTGGTCATTCGCTTGACGGGAACCAACGAAGAAGAGGGCCGGCGCATCCTGGCCGATGCCGGCATGACCCCGGTGGAAACGATGGACGAAGGCGCAAGCGAAGCGGTGCGACTCGCTGCGGAGAAGAGAGGCTAAGGACGTGTCGATCTTTTTAGACAAGAACAGCCGGGTCATCGTACAAGGCATCACCGGTGCGGAGGGTTCGTATCACGCCGACCGCATGGTGAAATATGGGACGAATCTGGTTGGCGGCGTCACGCCCGGCAAGGGTGGGCAGACGACCCCGCACGGACTGCCCGTCTTCGACACCGTCAAAGAGGCCGTTGAAGCGACCGGCGCGACCCATACGTGCATCTTCGTTCCGCCGCCCTTTGCCGCCGACGCGCTTTACGAGGCTTACGAAGCGGGAATCACGTTTGCCGTTTGCATCACGGAAGGCGTGCCGGTGCACGATACGCTCAAGGTGGTCGGTACGACTGCGGGGATGCGCATCATCGGCCCGAACTGCCCCGGGCTCATCTCGCCGGGTAAGGCGCTCGTCGGCATCATGCCCGGCCACATCTTCAAAGAGGGCCGTGTCGGCGTCATGTCCCGCTCGGGAACCCTAACCTACGAGGTCGTCGACCTGCTCACGCGCGAGGGCTTCGGCCAATCGACCTGCGTCGGCGTCGGCGGCGATCCGATCATCGGAACGACATTTGTCGAGTGCCTACGCGAGTTCAAGAACGATCCGCAGACCGGCGCCCTGGTTCTCTGCGGCGAAATCGGCGGCTCGGACGAAGAAGATGCCGCCGCGTTCATCGCCGAGCACCTGCCCGAGATGCCGGTCGTCGCCTTCGTCGGCGGCCGCAATGCCCCGGCGGGGAAGTCTCTCGGCCATGCCGGCGCGATCATCTCCGGAAACTTCGGGACCGCCCAGAGCAAGATCGCCGCGTTTCAAGCGGCCGGCGTGCCGGTAGCCGACCGTCCGTCCGACATCCCACGCTTGCTTGCCCAACGCCTCGCCGTCCGGGCGTAAATCCGTCAACGGCCCTGCGCGCCATCCCTTAAGGGTACCTAAAGGAACCAACCCAATCCTGAGCAAATGCTTGGCGCAGTGGGTCACTCTGTGAGTTTCCTGGGGCCAAGCGGCCGGTGGGAAAGCGGGGCGGCTCGCCTTTTGACAACTCGATAATGATAGAGGGTTAAACGAACAATATGAGTTCACAACAGACCCTCCGTCGCGCGGTTATAGCCGTTCTGTTACTTGTGGCGTTCCTCAGCCAGGGAACATGGGCACTGGCAGGCACCACCGGTAACATCGCGGGCGTGATTACCGACTCGAAGGGAGTCCCGATTGCCGGCGTGCAAGTGCAGGCAGTCGCTCCCTCCGGCGTTCGGGCCGCAACGACGGACGCGGGAGGTCGCTTTACGCTCCTCTCGCTTGGCCCCGACACCTACACTATCAGTCTCACCAAGTCGGGTTACCAGCCTTACTCTTATCCAGGCGTCGTGGTCTTTGCCGACCAGACGCAACAGGTCTCCTATCGAATGACGGCATCGCTCGTGACGATCGCGCGCGTTACGTCATCCGCAGGTACGTCGCTGGTCAAATCCGGCGTCGGCTCCGACCTGTATAACGTCACGGCCGCGCAGGCAGCTGCCGCTCAGTCACTCGGTGGCGGCGGCAACCTGAACAACGCGTATTCGGCCATGGCGTCGGTTCCTGGCGTCCAGACGTCGCAAGGCGGCATGGGCTGGGATTTCAACGCCGCGTACATTCGCGGTCAAAACTCGTACTATTCCGCGTTCGAGTACGACGGTATCCCGGTCAACCGCGCGTTCGACAACTACAACTCCTCGACTGAGTCCAGCGTCGGCTTACAGGAGTTGCAGGTCTACACGGGTGGCGGACCGGCCTCCGTTGCGTCCGCGGGTACCTCGGGTTTTATCAACCAGGTCATCAAGACCGGTACCTTCCCCGGCTTCGCGACGGCCAACCTGGGCCTCGGAACGCCGCAGTACTACCATCAAGCTTCGGTCGAGATCGGCGGCTCGACGCCGGACCGAAACTTCAGTTACTACGTCGCTCTCCTGGGCTACAACCAAGATTACCGCTTCGCCGACAACTCGAACGGCGCCGGCTACATGACGCCGGGCGGAATCTTCTCCGGTAACACGCTCGGGAATGCCATCGGGTACGGCTTCGGTTCCAATCAGGTCCTTGGCGTCGGGTATGCATGCGTTGCAATCGTCACGTGCCAGGGCGTTAAGCCCATGTGCCAGGGCGTCGGATCGAAAGGCTTCAACTATCCCGATCAGGGTTGCTGGCAATATTACAGCGGGCTGTCGGGCAGTCCAAGCCAGATCACGGATCGTGAAAGCGTCATCAACCTGCACATGGGGATTCCGAAGGGAAACGGCCTTCGGGATGACGTGCAGGTCTTGTGGAGCGGCTCGGCCCTTACGAACTACTTCTATAACAGCCAAAACGACATGGGGCCGGGCAACAATCAGTTCATCTACTCGCTTTACGGTACGCACGCAGCGGCGCCGACCTGCGGTCCCGAGACCATCGCGCCGGGGCTAACGGTCAACGGGTGCACCAGCGCCGGATCCATCGCGGCGCTCGACAACCCCAACCTGCTCTATTACAAGCGCTTCTTGGCTCCTGGAGGCTACCCGAATCCGCCTCCGTATACGTGCCCCACGAATGGCATCGCTTGCGGCCCGACCTATTTGGCCTATGGCGATAACGTTGCGTACAACGTGCCGTTTGGAACGCCGATTGCTTCGAGCGCAACAACCATCAAGGCACCTGGGGTCTACATGTCTCCCAATACTCCGGCTCATGCCTTCGATGGACCGATTCCAGCAAACGA
>Ga0209275_10000203_pt1 | contig 20999 bp, 24 predicted proteins | sample HubBroMetageREF2_FD_188344 | JGI IMG/M metagenome (GOLD analysis project Ga0209275, IMG submission 188344) | Reference soil microbial communities from the Hubbard Brook experimental Forest, New Hampshire, USA - Hubbard Brook CCASE Soil... | ecosystem: Environmental > Terrestrial > Soil >... | reverse complement strand
ACAAGTCTTGGGCTGCTACTTGCTGGCTGCGGAACGAATGCATGCCTGAGGAAACCACAATGCGAGACACCCCTTTACTCGGTTTCAACAGAAATGCTGGACAGTGCCAAACTCTGTTCCCAATAGCGGTGGTTTGATGTTAGAAATGACTCTGGAAGCATGCACACATCGGCCCGGCTATTGGAGATTTCGATGAAGATGCTTGCCACGGCTTTTTGCGTCCTCAGCGGGGGAATGCTTTTCTCAACAACAGCTCAGGGTACATCGACCACCCCAGAACAACCTAAATTCAAAATCGAGATTCGTGCCACCGGTGAAAAAGGACAGGGACCAAGTTTCGCCGTCACGAATCTCACTGCCAAGACCGTAACCGCTTGCGTCTTCGAACAATCCTATCCATCGCAAGGCGCAAGGAAAAGAACGCAAGTCTGGGATGCGCTGGTGCAAGGTATCAGCCCCATTGAACCGGGTCAGACGGTCTTACGTCCTCTCGATCCGAGCATTGGAAACGCTCTACCTAACAAAGTGGAAGTCATCGCGGGTATCTGGGCTGACGGCGAATCTTTTGGCCCACCCAAATGGGCAAGCAATATCTTCAACTACCGCGCCCTGCGCGCGTCCGAGAATGAAGATGCTGCCGCGATATTACAGCGGGGACTGGATCAGAATTGGAACCGCGACCAGTATCAGCAGGCGTTCAGTGACAAGCCCGACTCTGGCCCGGTCTATATTGTTCGCACTGCGCTGACGGCGACCCAGCAAACTGGTCAAACGCCCCAAGAATTCACCCATACCATCCAATTCTTGTTGCAGTCTTTCAAACAACAAGCTGCCATACTCCGTAAATCGATTCCACACTAAGTCCTGCAACTCCTGATAAGTCGCGTCACCGGACATCAGCCGATGCGAAGCTCGTGGCGATTTCAACGCCTGCGGGAAAAGTGTCTCGTACAAATCATCGCGCGAAACAGGCGTTGCCATTCTGGTATCTTAGTGTGCGATGAAAGGCTCAAAAGCCAAGTCACGGAAATGGACGTTGAAAGAACGAGCATTCCTCGGATTCCCCGGGGCATTGGTGATGGGCTTGGGTGTTGTTTCGTTGCTCGAAGGAAAACTGCACTATCAGAATTACTGGCACCCCTCCAGTGTTTGCGCCGTTTTCCGTGTTCGTCGGAGCGTTGGTTGTCTTCGCTGCAATCAAGGGCGGGCGATTCTGATTGACAGCGCGTACCACTCCACTCGGTAGCTATGCGCTCTCCTCAGTGGACGATAAGTCGCGTTATCATGTGGTTTTGTCCCGTTTGACTTCTTCGGTAAGAACGGTAATCAGGCAGTGAAACGAAAAACAAATGTAGTGGATCGTCCCGAGATATAGGAGAAAGCCATGTCTAAAATTCAACTCCCAAACGACAACCCTGAAGTCGGGCCACGCGCAACTCCGCTTTCAACTCTGATTTTCGGAGTCGCATCGGGCGACATGGGCGCAGTGGAAGCTCAACTCGCCGAAGACATTGAGTGGCATCAGATGCCTTACAACCAGAAAGTGAAGGGCAAGAAAGATGTCATGACATGGCTGAAAGCCGGTTCGACATCTGAGAAGAAACCTGAAATCATAAACAACGTACTGATCGGCAAATGGGGTGTTTTCGAATATTGGAACGTCGGGACCGCCACCAAGGAGCTGATTGAATTCGGCGAGAAGCAGGGTTGGCCGTTCCCGAAGGATCCGAGTAGCCTGATCGGACAGAAGTACAGAGTTGCTCAGTGTTTCGTTTATCACATGGATGACGACGGCCGAATCGATCTGATGAGGCAGTATCTCGATGCCGGTAGCGTATGGGCGCAGTTCAAGTAATCACTGGCATCCCCGCTCCAGGATCTACCGCCGCTGGAAGACCCGTAACGACTATTTGAACCCCTGGAATCCATCTGTTCGGTCACCCGACTAACCGGGACTTGAGAATGGCGGGTCAACCCTTATTGCGCCTTAACCCCTGAAATGGTAAGAATGTGGCAGTGGGAGCACGGCTATGTTATCTATCGCAGTTGCGGCGACTGGTCTTGTTTTTTTCTTCTGTCTTGTTCTCTATTTCTGCGTACGATCGGGCAAGCAGGACGCTGAGGTTCGATGGGATTCGGATATCGAAATGATGCGTAAGTCACCGTTCGGACGTTGGCGTTACTGATTATAGTCAGTCGGCATGACTCCCGAATAACGTCCTCACCATCCACCTAGATTTGACTTTTCCGGTTACGCGACCAACCAGGATTTAGCAAGCCAGAGTGTCCCAACGAGCCTTTTGATTCCGAATAACTTCCGGTTAGCGGTGGCCCGGAAGTAATCTCAAAGACGCCAGGCGGACCACAGATTCAATAGTCGGCAGCAGACGTTCGATGTCATCTCCCTAGTAATTCCCATCTCGATACTTGCCAGTGTATTTACTCAGTGATGCCCACCACCGCCTCCGCCAGCACCGGCGCTACCGCCACTTCCGCCGCCGCTATGCCCTCCACCGCCACTCGCTCCTCCCCCACCGCCGCTATGCCCTCCACCGCCACTTGCTCCTCCTCCACCCCCTAAGTGCCCGCCGCCACCAACGTGTCCTCCGCCGACGCTGCTTCCACCATAATGACCAACCACCACACCGTGAGTGTCTCGACCTACTGCGGAGTGACCTATAAAGTTCTGCGAATGGTAATCGAAGCGAATTGCAGTCACATTTTTCGCGGTTGCTGGGTGCTCCTTCGGGAGTACGCTACGCGGCACCATGGATTCGATCAGCCGGGCTTCAATCAGGGGCTGCGAGACACCCGAAGCACGCTCGACCGCCCGATCAACACCGTGCTGCATGCTGCTAGGCGCATTGCCGACGATGTGCACGCCCTTGGCCGGCGCAGCTTCTATTCCAGCATGCAAGGTGCCTTTCTCCATCGCCAGGATCAAAACATCCGACTTGGCGTTGCCCTGAGGATGGCCTGCGCGATCTCCTGGATGTCTCGGCACAATGCCAATCTGATGATGACCAGCTTTCACAAAATGGCAAGGGTGCCGATGGCGTCGGCCCACGATCCACGTGTTGTAAGCGTCATAGCAATCCAGACGATAGATTTTCCGGCGCGTAAGTGGATCGAAGTAATGGCACGGATCATTGGAAGTCCACTGCGAAGAGGCTGGTGAAGGCCAACTCCCGGCGAAACACGGGCCATATTGCGGCACCGATTGTACGCCACCGTTTTGGGCTGCAGCCGCAACTTGCCATGCTTGCATGGGGCAACGTGTGAGCATGGTGCTGTTCACGAGAATCGCGCCACCGGTCTCGGGTGCGTCTTGGGTTCTCGCAATTTGCGGAATAGGCTCGGGCGTCGTCTCTGCCGCCATCACCAATCGTGGAATCTCGGGAGACTGATCAAATTTGATCGGATCGATCGCCACGCCAGATGGGGATGGTGCGAGTTGCGCTGGCTCATTCGGTTGCCAGCATTTTCCATAAGGCGCGCAGTCGAGGAACTTACCGGTTTCGACCAGTCCCGCGAGGCCGGGTATGGGCGCTTGCAGGCCGGACTGTTTCAACCCCTCGGCGATGAGCTTTTGCCGCGTGGCTAAGCGCTGGCCGACCCATTGATCCCATTCGTCTGTCAGAACACTACGGCGCATCTCGGGCGCTCGGACGGTGCCGAAGGCCCACTGCTGTATCTCGCGCTCACCAGCCGGTTCCGTGGGTGTCAGAGGAATCAGTCTGCCGTCAACGTAGACAGCCGATTGTCCGGGCTGAAGCACCAAACTGCCGCTTTTCGTTACCAGCGGACGGGTTCCCTCGATTTGTTGGATGACCACGCCATCCAAGGCGCACTGCATGCGAATGGTTTCGCTGCCGACGATCCTCGTCTTCATCACCGGCGTCTCCAAATGCAGCAGGCCACTGGAAACATGCAAGATCGTGACGGTTCCAATCAGCAAATCAATGTAGGTGCTGAACCCCTGTTCGGTAGTCCACAAGGTGTCGAATTCCAGCACGGAGTGTTCCGCAAGGAAAACCAACGAACCATCTTCAAATTCAATTTCGGCGCGGCCTTGTTCGGTCACCAGAGTGTAGCCGTCTTGGAGGACTTGCCCGGCATTTGCGGCAATCCACTTTCGCCCCAGATTGGGATCACCGTCTTTTCCGGGCGAGAATTTCGCATCGCCTTGAACATAGTTCACCCACACCATTTCCGGGCCCGATTGATTTTGTGCGCTCACTTGTTTGGGAGTTAGAGCCAGAATCAGGAACAGGCCGACTAGGTAGGACGGCGTCATTGGGGCCCATCGCATGGCGGAACCTCCAAACGACTCTTTATACTGCTATTGGTTAGGACGTAAATCACCGTTGCTTTGGGTGCAGTTATTTTGCAGCGTTGCCCGCCAGAGAATAATCCGCACAAACATTGGAGCGTTCTCGCGGGGGATTTGGGCCGACTTTAATTGTGGGTGGGCTAAGTCATGGTAAACGCCCAAATCGTAGATGTGGATTTTTCAAGTTTCCGATTGCGCGATTTGCTAGATACTCCGAGAGCTATTCATTCGTCGTTCGGGACATTTTTCTCTTTCTGCGCCGAGCGACTGCTGTTGCGACCATCGCGTACAGTGCGCTATTCAGCAGCCCGACCATTATTAGGTTTACCTCAACACCCGCAGGAGTTCCGTATTCACAATCAATGCACCACATGAAAAGAACTAGGGGGGGACAGAGAATCACATTTGCAGCATCCAACACAAGGTCCAGAGGCCCGGCGGAGTGTGGAAAGGCGCGGTAGGTGTTGAACACATAAAAACAGGCGGTGATTACGAATCCAAGTACCGCAAAACCGCCGATGGTTTTCCACCATTCGCGCATCGCGCTAGTGTCCACTTTCCGGCGTGTGAATGCACGACACGGTTCCAGAAAGGATAACCAATGGGTAAGTCCTAACGCCCTTACCGTAGAAGTGGAGGTTCGCAGTTTCCGGTTACGCGAACTTATCAGGCACTGAGGCTAAATCGTGATAAATTCCGGTTCAAACTGAGGAACAGCTAGATTCTCAGCTTGCGCATCGCAACACTCCGGAAGTGGATCGCCTGATATCACAGGTTCGTGATGCAAAAGAGGCGCTGAAATATTGAAAAATTGGCTGGCGCTGGCTTTAATGATAATCCTGTATGGAGGCGTGCCCGCAGCGACCGCGCAGGACATCAAGCCCACTCAGGTTCTACTCCCGCTTAAACCGCCCGAAAACGAGGCGTTTGGCAAACTGAATGGCAACTGGAAACTCGGCAGCGACCTGGGTCAGGGGATTTTCCCCATGCTGTCGGTCAATATTGCCGTCGCTGGCGATCAGATCTTAGCCGCTGGGCACTACGAGATCGTTTGTTCCGACCAAATCGACGGGCACTTTCGTTCCGACCTCATGCCTATTGGAAAGCTCGCGTCGGACGGTAGCTTCACCCTCTCTTCTGGCTCGCTCGCATCGGATGGCAGATTCTTCCCCTCATCCTCCTCTGACCAGGTTGCGGTGGTGATCAATGGAGCCGTGCCGTCCGATGATGCCAAGACATGGAAGGGCGCTTACAAGTTCACCATTCCACCCTACAAAGAACTCTCCAGCAATCCCTATGGGAACTGCACTTCCCCGCAAACCGGAAGTTTCGTTGCAAGCGCCTACGCACATCTAAGCGGAACTTATACTGGAGCAATCTTTGTCGAGGGGTTCGGCAGTAGTGTCAGTGTCGCTCTCGCCGTCTCTCAAAATAGACCTCGGGCCGCATCCGGCCCCGATGGTCAACCTCGGTTGGTGCTTCAACTCTTCCCATTGTCGGCCAACATTTCTGTGAAAGGATCCGCTTGTTTTGCGCACAGAACCTCCAGGACCGCGGCCGACGGCAACCAGCTTTCTGGGAATCATTTTGATCTGAACTTCGACATGGACGGCGTTACGATGCTCATGGTCGATGGGTGGGTCTCAGGCCCGGATTTCGATACGCTTCGCGCTGTCCACTTTCAGGTAGGTGGAATGGCGAGCAAATGCTTCAACGCTTCGGGAGTTGGCACGTTGACGAAGCAGTAGAGTGCGCCAGGAAATTTTCTGGCTGCTTTCGGCGCGTTTTGTGGGCCTGCCGAATCTCATTTTCCTTTGAGTTAGCGAGAATTTCGGCTGGGAGAGCGTGGCATCCGATTGAAGAGGCAACCCACCGCGGGACAACGACTTCCAAGCTGCTGGTTAACTAATCCCAAGATCGGCCCACAAGATCACGTGCTTTCAACGACGAGGTACATCCAAGGTGAGAATGTCAGCTTCGGCAATTCTGCTACTCGGCATCTTGGGAATAGCGCTGCCGGCGAGAGCGCAAGATGAGTTCCCTAGATTTGAAGCATATGCGGGATACGATTACGCCCGCTTCAACGCAACCAACGGCATCACCTCTGTACCGCCCTCACAATCGGTCAACGGCAACGGCGGGAGCGGCCAGCTTGAGTTCAATGCGAATCGCTGGCTCGGAATCGTGGGAGACTTAGCCGGTTACGCGGTGGCGCGCAACGGATACGCCACCACGCACGAAATCTCCTATCTGTTCGGGCCAAGGGCCAATATCCGGTGCGGCAAATTTACCCCTTTCGTTCAGGTTCTTCTAGGAGCTGTGTGGGCATCGGATGCGATTGTGCTGGGATCGAAGACCGCGTTCGGGATGACTGCCGGAGGTGGCGTTGATTTCACGGTGTCCCGTCACATCGCGATTCGACCCGTGCAGGCCGAGTACTTCCTGACGAAGTTCCCGGACGGCCTCAACAATCGGCAGAACAGCTTCCGGTACAGCGCCGGAATCGTATTCCGTTTCGGCGGATAATACTAACGAGCGCCCATCAAATCTCGTAGCCGCCTGGTAGGCCACTCGCGGACTATCGCAAACGGAATCACAAGTAAGTATCGTTAGGGCATCCTACGGTCAGACCTCGCGGCTGTTTGAGGGAGATTTCTGTATGAGCTCCAGATCACGCAGACCAAAGGAGGGCAACTACTCGTAGCGCAGCGCCACGATCGGGTCGACGAGCATCGCACGGCGTGCGGGGACGTAGCACGCCAAGAGCGCAACCAACATGAGCAGGCCAGCAACCACGCCAAATGTCATCGGATCGTACGCCGTCACGCCAAACAGCAGGTTCGTCATCAACCGGGTCAATGCGAAAGCAGCGCCGATTCCAATCGCCACGCCCACCAGCGCCATCTTCGCGCCCTGCTTGAAGACCATTCGCAGCACGTCTCCACCCTGGGCCCCGAGCGCCAAGCGAATTCCAATTTCGCGCTGCCGCTGCGACACAGTGTAAGAAATCACGCCATAGATGCCGATGATCCCTAGTACCAGCGCCATCGCCCCCGCAATCCCGAGCATCACGAGCGTGAAGGAAGTTCGCGCGACCGATTTGTCATACACTTCCTCCATCGTCCGCACGGATGCCAGCGGCAAGTTCGAGTTCACCGACCACACGGCTTGCCTAACCTCGTTGAGAAAGCCTTCGGTGCCTGCACGCTCGCTTCGTATCACGAACGTCACCGTCCGTACCGTGTCCAAAGTCTTGCGCCCGAACAGGTACTCCATCATTGGTGGCCAATAAACGATTTCAGGCGCCTTGTCCTGCACGCCTCTTTCTCGGACGTCCTGTATCACTCCGATCACCTCATGCCATGGCATCGAGGGAAACTCCCGCAATTGTTTGCCAATCGCCGCCGCCGGCGTGCCCCATATGTCTCGCGCCAAATTCTCCGAAATCATCACTACTGGTCGCAGTCCGTATATGTCACTCCAGGTAATTTCCTTGCCCGCAATCAATCGTGTTCCCGACGTTTGCAAAAAGCCTGGAGAAATATATTTGTACAGATAGAGCGGTGCCATCACGTTGTCGGGGTATGTCTTGTCTTGGGCAAAGATGCAGTCCCAGTCCGAATTGAAACCTTCCATCGGCATTTCGCTCACCAGCCCCGCAGACTTCACTCCGGGGGTCGCTGCCAGCTTCTCCAGAATTTCGTCCTGGATGCGCAGCACTCGCTCCGGCTCTGCTATCAGCGCGCCCGGAATCGAGATGCGCATCACCTGGAGATGCTGGGGGTCCGTGAATCCCGGGTCGACCGTTCGCAATGCTCGGAACGTTCGGATCATCAAGCCCGCACTCACGAGCAGCACGAGTGCCATCGCCACCTGACCCACTACGAGAGTGTTGCGGGCGCGGTGGCGCTCCCGGTGCGCGCTCGCTGCCCGACCCCCGCTGTGGAGAGCTAACGATGCCCGCGGCCCAGCATATTTCAACGCAGGAATTAGCCCGAGGAGTAAACCGCAAAGCACCGCAAGCAGCACAGTGAACCCGAGCGTCCGTACGTCCAGCGAAACCTCACTTATGCGCGGCAGATTCGTCGGACCAATGGCCAATAGCAGATGCACCCCGGCATAAGCGAAGCCAGCGCCGAGAGTCCCGCCCATCAGCCCCAGCATCAAGCTTTCAACCAGGAGTCCTCGGACCAGTCGTCCCCATCCCGCGCCGAGCGCGGCGCGAACGGCTAGTTCCTGCTGTCGCGCCTCGATCCTCACCAGCAACAGGTTCGTCACATTGGCGCATGCGACGAGCATCACCAGCCCGATCGTTCCCATCACCACCCAGAGAACGTCGCTGACGTTGCCAATAACTTCTCGCTTTAGTGGACGAATCATCGGTGTAATCTTCCACGTCTCGTAGAAATGCGGATTCGTGCCAGGACCATTTGTCCAGGAGTCCATCCAGATTGGCAACATGCGCGTCAAATCGGCATTGGCTTCCGCGATGGTGAAACCGGGTTTCAGCCGCGCGATACCCTCGAACCCGAATCCCGCAAGGATCAAATTGCGGTGGTCAAACGCGAGCGGCAAGATGACGTCGAAATCGGTATCGACCAACCGGAAGCCTTTATGGGTAATGCCGACTACTTCTCGAGGCCGCGCATCCAATGTAATGTTGCGCCCCACGATCGACTGGTCTCCGCCGAACCGCCGCTGCCAGTAGCCATAGCTGAGCATTACGCGCTGCGGGCCGCGCGGAACTTGATCTGCCTCGGAGAGCCATCGCCCAACTTCAGGCGGAACGTCCAACGCCTGAAGCACACCATCACTGACGACAACTGTACGCACCTGCTCCGGCTCAGCCACGCCTGTAACGCTCGCCGTTCCGGTATCCCACACGCCCAATGACTGGAATGCGCGATTGTGCTCGGCGTACGTGAAATACATAGAGGGTGAAAGGTGCAGGCCATTCTCGAAATCCGCCAGTCCAGGCGCGCCAGGAGCGATTTGGTGCAGCGATACTAACTGCTCAGCATTTGGATAGTTCAGCGGTTTCAGCAGCACGCCATTCACCACGCTGAACACCGCCGTGTTCGCGCCGATTCCTATCGCGATCGTCAGTAATGCTGCTGCGGTAAACATCGGGTTGTGGCGAAGCGCGCGCCGGCCATAGCGGATGTCCACAAGCAGTTCTTCAACGAAGGGCCAGCGCCAGACGTTTCGACTGTCCTCTTCGGCCAGCGTTACGTTCCCAAACGCGCGGCGAGCCGCAGCAGTAGCCTCCTTTCTCGACATCCCGCTCGCAACCAGCTCCTCGATCTTCTCTTCGAGGTGCTCCTGTATCTCTTCTGAGAGATCTTTGTAGAGCCGCCGCCGCGAAAACAATTGTCGCAGCCAACTCATAATTCACCCGGTGCTAAAACGCGCGTAATACCCTCGAGCATTTGCTCAAAGCTCGATACCTCACGTTCCAGGTGCTTTGCGCCTGCCGCTGTCAGTGTGTAAATCCGAACGCGGCGGTTTGTAGAAGAGACGCCCCATTCAGCCTTGACCAACTCCTCCTTGAGAAGCCGCTGGAGTGCCGGATACAGCGATCCTTCTTCGATCTGAAGCAAGTCATGCGAAGTTCGTTTGATAAGCTGTACGAGCGCATAGCCGTGCGAAGGCTTTCGTCTTAGGACTCGGAGAATCATCATCTCCAACGCACCGGGAAAGAGGTCTCGCTGTACGGTCTTCTTCATGCGAAAGAATCCTTCTCCTTACGTGACGCCCACCAATACTGTTCAGCTCTAGGCCTATAGCAAAATAGTATGAAGATGCCGCCGCTGTCAAGTCAAATAGCAGAGTGTTAGGGGATAAATGGCTGAAAGGACCATGTGGGGACCGAAATGCGACATTCTGGGCGGTGGGTCGACCATTCGGAATTTATTATGTACAGCTAGCCAGCGACCTCCTAAGTCCTGATAAACGCCCTATCTCTAACGACGCCGGCCGTTGCAAGAGTTTTTCCTTTGCTTGTCAGTGGATTTGAACATACCCCCGTGTCGGCGCATGAACTGCGTCTGTTTCCGTCGCTTCTGTTCATTTGTGTCACCCTAATTTGCTCAGCCCGTTTCCGTTCATCAACTCGGTGTTGCCCAGCAAACATCTCTTCGATCACCATCGACCATGATGAGTTATTCGAACTCCCCATTGCTAAAGGGGGGCGGTTAGCCAAAGTTAAAGTTCATCGCGCCGGCGGTTCAGGCTCTGGCTTCCGAGCGGCCTGCTTGAATCCTGCGACCTCGAAGTCCCGCAGCAGATCAGAACGTATGCCAACTTCCCAGCTTGCTTTCACAGCTGAAAACCCGGAGTCCTTCTCGACCGGCTTCTCGATTTGCTCTTCAAGTGTTCGTTTTCTATCTGACATCACCGCACTCCCTGCGCGGAACGTTCTGGTTTAAATGATTGCCACTCGCGGATTTGTTCGGACACCTCGGTCTTCTCACGCTCGTCTGTCGCATTTTCCCACCGGCGCCGAAGCTCTTCGAGTCGGGCATCCACAAATCCAGCTCGTCCGGACTTGCGTTCTGATTTGTCGCGATTACCGTATCCCATGTTGATATTGCTCCTAGTTCGGGTTGAGAACATCGCTCGTGATCCCGCAGAGGTCAATGCGCGTGCTCGGCTGTTCAATTGTACTCTGTTGCGCTGCTTAGGTCGCCTCCGAGCACGTATCTCCTTTTCTGGCTCCAGCTCCCGATTACCCTACTGCGCGAAACTTCGGGCAAGCGCTTCCTGGCCACCCCGGGGCGGCCGCCAGGTGTATACTGCGCGGACGAGGACGGATTATGTTGCAACGGGCGAATCAAACAGAAACCCGGGCCCTCGAGTGGTCATGTGAGGCGGTTTCGCAGATGGCTGAACCTTGCGACACCGCTGCCAACGTCCACTGCGGTATCTGCGGGCGGTGGTTCTGCACCGTTCATGCCGACGATGAGGCTTGGCGCATCTGCGTCGTCGATCCGGACGACGAAGGAGGCGAGGGTTAGTTGCCTCCACCAACAGGAAAGAAGTAGGGCCAACTTTTCGAGTAGATTTCCTGCACGGGTGCCGCACTCACGCCCGAGCGGCTTTCGCTGCCTTCATCATCGTTTTCTTCATGCGGTTTTCGCCTGCCCAGTACAGACTGATCTCGTGGCCATCGGGATCATTGAGATAGGCATGGCGCCAACCCCAGGGCATCATGCGTGGCAGTTGAGTCATGTGGAAGCCCTTTCGCTGGAGATTGCGGCAGAAGTCATCCAGCCCTCGGACTTCGAAATACAGACGTACACCGTCGCTCAAAACGGAATTTTCCGGACCCACTTGATGCAGAGCGATCGTGCCATCGCCGCCCGGTGCGCGCAGGCGCGCATACACTGGCTTTTTCTCATGGTGAAAGTCTTCGATGAGCTTGAATCCCAGCAAATCGCGGTAGAAGTTGAGGCCGCGCTCCACGTCTTTCACGTAGAGCATAGCGTGATTGAAAGTAAGCTTCCCGCCAGTGTCCAGGGTGACGGAAGTCTTCTTTCGTTGTGACGCGGGCTGCGCGGCACCCGCGTGCCGCGCGGTGCGAGGAGCCAGTGTCCCTTTCGCAAAGGCTTTCCTTTGTGTTGGCTTCTTCATTGGTAGCTTCGTCCTAGCAGCGCAAGTATCGATGGGGGCATAGCAGCTGTCAAGTTTCTGAATCATTCCGATACGGAGCCGGCTCTCGCTTTCTCAGTAAGTTGCAAATCACTCGCTGTTTGTGGCCGATAAACGCGGTGACCGGACATCCGTTTTCTTACCCTGCTGACAAACTGAATAGGACAACCCAACGGGATTGGTTTAACGCGACGTCTCATGTAGATTGCTTGCGGAGGATCCATGAGCATATTGGCAGCAATCAGACGCGAAGAGAAAAAGGTGAAAAAGCAGTTAGCTAAGCTGCAGCATGATTTGATTGGTTTGCAATCGGCCGCCAAGGCTCTGGGGAAGACGGCAACTCGAGACATCACCCTCGCGAAGAAGCGCGTGCTATCGGCCAAAGGCAGAGCAAAGATCTCAAAAGCGATGAAAGAACGTTGGGCAAAGGTCAGGGCGCAAGCGAAAAAGGCGGCCGCCTAGTCGCTAGAAATCAGCTGCACGCTTCGTCGCGCTATTGCGAACTGGGGTCCGAGATCGTCCCACGGTTGGGCCGATACTCAACGACATCACAAGACGAAGAGTCGCGTCGAGATGTGGCGAACGCGGTTTCTCAGAACCCGAAAATTCGTCAATCAGTGCGACCGCCGTACCAATACGCGGCTTGTCCGGTAACGACTTATCGGGACTTAGGAACTGGGTAAGTCTGTATTGAACATGTCAAACAACACCTTCCACGAACCGTCCGCCTGCTTTTTCCAAACGGTCAAATACTTTCCTTTGTCGGAGACGGGCTTTCCCGACGCGTCCTTGAAACTCCACATGTATGTACCGCTCGTATAACCCAGATCACCGGATCGAGCGATGCCGACTTTATCGGGCCGCCATGCGAGTTTGAAGTCTGGGATTGCGAATGCGCTTGCAGTCAATTTGGTAATGGCGTTCTTCCCAGTTGCAACAGGAGCGTTGGGCCATAGCAGGGAACCTTGTTCATCACAGAACGCTACTGCTTTATCGAGATCCTTTGCCTCATAAGTTTTATTCCACGCCGTGTCCGCAGACCAAATGCTATCCGTCGGCTTGCCGCCGGTTTGCGCGAGTAAGTCCCGTGTGCAGACAACCAGGAAAAGCGATGCTGCGATCATCAAATGGGCTGTTCTCATTTAGATTCCTCCGGTTCGCGGGAGTCTATCATTTCTCGTGCTTATCGCATTTCTCTTCCGAAAATGTGGGGGCGCCGCGCCCTGAATCAGAACAGACGTGCCCTGCATGGAGCCTGCCGGATTAACGCGTTCGTCGTCCTAGCGGATTTCAAGTTTCCGATTACGCGTACCAGCTCAGATGGTCGACGCAACACTTGCTCGAAGTTTACTCGCCGGAGTCTGAAATCCCAGGGTCTTTCTTGGACGTTGATTCAAGCGCAGCGCGACCTGGTCGAGCTGCGCTTGAGAGTAGCCAGAAAGGTCCGTTCCTCGCGGGAAGTATTGCCGTAAAAGCAGGTTGGTGCTTTCGTTCGTGCCACGCAGCCAGGGATTTTGCGGATCGCAGAAGTAGACCTGCACATCCGTAGCTACCGTAAAGTCCTTGTGTTTGGACATCTCCAGTCCGCGATCCCACGTCAGCGAGCGCCGCAGAGCAGTGGGGAGTTTACGAATATGCAGACTCGATGCCGTAACCACCACTGCTGTATCCTTGCTGGGCACCTTGATCAGCATGGCAAAGCGTGAATGACGTTTCACTAAAGTCACGATGTGACTGTTCCGTGAGCCGCTTAGCAGATCGCCCTCCCAATGACCAGGGACAGCGCGGTCCTCGACTTCAGCGGGTCTTTCCCTGATCGAGATGGCATCTGTGATTTGACCGCGCGAGTCTTTGAAGATACGACAGTGCTGCGAGCGGCGCATGCGCCGCTTGGTTCGCAGGTGATCCATCAGCTCTTTTTTCAGCACTCCACGCGCTTGAATGAACAAGCTGCGGTAAATCGTTTCGTGAGACACGCGCATCCTCTCATCCTTGGGATCTCGGTCTTCAGGCATCCGGAAATCTGCTCGGGCGACCATTCCAGGATCAGTTTACTCGCAACGACCTCTCGCAACCTCCGCTGCACGGCCAGAAGGCAATTCTTGGGCCGCAAGGCCGAGTCCCAGGCTTGGTCATCCGCCTCATGCGCTCGATAGGCGGGACGCCACCATGGCGTGTGACCTCCCGGCCCACCGTCGAGGCTGCTCGATCCAGATGTCTAGCTATCTCACGAATCGATGAACCAGATGCGAGCCCTCGCGAGATGTCCTCTCGCTCAGACCGCACGAGGGCTAGACGGGAGCGACGGCGCACTGCGGGAGGAATCCCTCCGCGAGGCAACAACAAACAGCGAATCGATGTATGTGGCTTGTCAAAGGCGCGCCCAATCTCATGCAGCTTCTCTCCCGCCTTCCGTCGCCTCCAGATGTCGCTCTTCTCAATCGCAGAGAGCCCAAACCGTTTCCCTGGCTTCATATAAACACCACCTTTAGGAAGCAGACTCATATCAGATGGTGTTGCATCGGCCTATTGGGGACCACTCGACTCACCAAGCAAGTGGACCTGAATTTGCCGGAAGGACTACTTCCGAGTTGCCCGTCACTCGGGAGCTATCCGAAAACTAGGGTCATTGAAAGTACACGACTGCTTTGTCGATGGGAAACTCTCCCTGATGAACAACCGGCCTCTCCTGAGTCTTTGGTTTCCAGGCTTTTCCCTTGTCCAGCGGCACCTCTTGGTCGCCCAACACTCCTAGCTGCGTGAATACTTCTAACTCGTAAGGAATCCCCTCCGATCCCATCGGCGAATTGCCGTCCGTCGACTGGAAGTGCAGGTGTGGCGCATCGGAGTTGCCCGAGTTGCCAAGCCGCGCTGGCGCTTGGCCGGCGTTCGCATGATCGCCGAGCTTGACCTTCAAGCTGCCCGGCTGCAGATGCGCATAAAGCGCAAATCGCCCACTGCCAAGATCGAGAGTCAGACAGTTGCCCGCCGCGCTATCCACAGTTACCACGCGGCTGCTCCGCTCGGTAGCCCCGACGTTGTCGGGAAGGCCATCCAATCGGGCGTTAGGGCACCGCAGCCCCATATCATCGCCGAACGCCGCAGCATCTCGACAGCCCTTAAATTTCGTGCTAACGCAAGGTGTCTAGCATAGTCTAACTATGCCAGGAGGTTCCATTTGCATCGTGACGAAATACCGCCGGGCTCGCTCTACCTGCTGATCCTGAAGACCTTGTCGCGCGGTGGAGTGCAGCACGGCTACGAAATCGCCCGCGCCATCCATCGAGTTTCACGCGATGTCTTACAGATCGAGGAAGGGTCGCTCTACCCTGCGTTGCAGCGAATGTTGGCGCGCGGCTGGGTACGCGCCGAATGGGGCTCTACGGCGGAAAATCGCCGTGCTCGTTACTACCAGCTGACTGCCGCCGGACGAAAACAACTGGAAATTGAGATTTCACGATATGAGCGAGTGACACAAGCCATCGCGCGCGTGATGCAGCCGGCGTGAAAACGAGGAAGGCCATGCGCAGATCCGATCAATCTCTTCGGCAGTACATTCGCGATGTCACCACTCGCGTGCGCATGTGGCTCGGCGCGTTGGTTCACGCGGAACAATTCGATTTAGAGATGGACGAAGAGCTGCGAATGCATCAGGAACTAAAGATGCGCGAACTGCGCGAGACGGGAATCACAGTTGAAGAAGCCCGCTATTCGGCGCGAAGGCAGATGGGAAACGCGTTGCGGCTGCGGGAAGAAAGCCGCGAGGCGTGGGGTTGGAATTGGACCGAACAGCGTATCGCGGATGTAGGCTACGCCGCGCGTACGTTGCGTAAGAATGCCGGTTTTACAGCCGTGGCGATCCTTACGCTGGCCCTCGGCATCGGAGCGAACACCGCAATCTTCAGCGTGGTTAATGGCGTCCTTCTGCGACCGCTTCCCTACACCCAGCCCGAACGGCTAGTGACCATCCAGTCGAACCAGTCACTTCCTGATTTGGAAGACATCGAATCGCAGAGCCAGTCGTTTGAGGCGGTGGGCGCCAACACCATGCAAAGGCTCGACTACACCGGCGGTGCCGAACCTCTCCAGGTATTTGCCATCACCTGCAACGCGGAACTTTTCCAGGCATTGCGCACCCACCCCGCTTTAGGCCGGTTGCTCACGGCGGATGACGACCACTACGGAGCGCCCGGAGCCGTTGTTCTGAGCCACGGCTTTTGGACTCGCCAGTTCGGCGCTGATCCCCGTGTCATCGGTAAATCCATGCCGCTGAGCGGCAATTCATACACCGTAGTGGGAGTGCTACCCGCAAACTTTTGGATACCCGGTCCGAAAGGCGACCTCTATGCTTCTCTGCGCGTAGTCTATCCGGCGGCCGCAAAGGCGCGCGGCGTGCACTTCCTTAGAACATACCTTCGCCTGAAACCGGGCGTAACGCTGGCCCAGGCGCAATTAGAGATGGATCGCACGGACGCGTCGCTAGCGCATGCCTACCCCGATTACAACCAATCTCGGCACCGCCATTTAATGCCACTGCTGGAAAACGTGGTGGGAGATTCGCGTGCCGCATTGCTTATTTTGTTCGGCGCGGTGGGGCTGGTTCTTCTGATCGCCTGCGTGAATTTCGCGAACTTGCTTCTTGCGCGCAGCGCGTCGCGTCAGCCGGAAATGGCAATTCGCGCCGCGTTGGGTGCGGGATCGCGGCGTATGATCGCTCAAGTGCTGACGGAGAGCCTGTTACTCGCTCTGGCAGGTGGTGCGGCTGGAATTTTGCTGGCGCAAGCAGGCATAAAAACCCTTCTCGCGTTTGCGCCGGAGGATTTACCGCGGCTCGGTGGAATTGCCATCGATTTTCGCGTCCTGGCATTTACCTTGGGCATTTCCATTCTGACCGGGATTGTCTTCGGACTGCTTCCCGCAAGGAGCGCGGCTCGGATAAGTTTGGGTGAGGGACTGAAGGAGTCGGGCCGGACGACAGCAGGCAGCAGGGCGAGCCTCCGACTCCGCCGAACTCTGGTGGTCGCCGAGACAACATTAGCGATGTTGGTGCTGGTCGGAGCGGGATTATTGGTTCGCAGCTTCCAGCGGATGCAGTCGGTAGCGCCGGGCTTCCAGTCTGACAACATCCTTACTATGCGCCTGGAACTTCCGGAGGCGCGATACGAAGAAGCCGCCAAACAAAGACTATTTCGTACGGGGCTGTTGAACTCCCTCAACGCCCTACACGGCGTTCGGGCTGCAATGATCAGCGAGCTGCCCATGAGCGGTGATTCCCTTAACCACAACCTGTCCATCGAAGGGCGTCCCGTGAAACTTGGGGAAGAACCCGATGTCCAGACGCGCACGATCCTTGGCGATTATTTTTCCATCATCGGTATCCCGCTGCTCCGCGGACGCGACTTTTCCGCGGAGGATCGCGAAGACACTCCGGTTGTCGTGGTTGTGAATGAAACGTTCGTTCGAGACTTTTTCCCGAACCAGGACCCCGTCGGCGCACATATTAGATGGTCGCGCGACGACCCCACGCATTGGAAAACGATTGTCGGAGTCGTGGGCGACGTAAAACATTTTGGCCTAGACCAGCCGGAGGAACCGGCAGTATACGATCTGTACTCGCAAATCGACGAGCCGTGGAAACGCTGGATGTCTCTCGCTGTACGAAGTTCGCGAGAACCAGGCGAGCTCGCTCGAGAAGTGGAAGGCCGAATCTGGGCGCTCGACCGCGGACTCCCGCCAACTGCGGTTCTCACAATGAAGGACGTTATCGATGCATCTGTAACCCCACGGAAATTCAATTTAGCGCTTATGTCGATTTTTGCGGGCGTGGCTCTGGCACTCGCGGTAATCGGCATCTACGGCGTGGTGACGTATTCCGTCACGCAGCGCACACACGAGATCGGTATCCGAGTGGCCTTGGGCGCGCAGCAGCGTAACGTAGTATGGCTCGTGTTTGGCGAAGGTGCCCAGCTCGCAGTTCTCGGCGCAATTATCGGGCTCGCAGGAGCGGAGGTCTTCACGCGATTCATGGCCAGCCTCCTCTTCGGAATCGGCGTTCACGATCCGCTCACATTCCTGGCTGTCGCCGGCATCCTTGTTTCCGTGGCCGCAGCTGCTTGCTGGTTTCCTGCGCGCCGTGCGATGCACGTGGACCCAATGGTTGCCCTTCGATATGAGTGACTCAACTGGCAGGACGGGTAACGACAAGAAGGCGACAGCACGCCAATCCTCTCGCCAATGGAAAGTCTCTGCGGAAGTTTTTTACCCGGCAGCCTCGCTCGTGGCTGGTACACGCCGGAGAACTGAAGTTCTAGTACGTCAAACGTCCGGTAACGCGACCAACAGCCTGTTGAAAAAGGCTTCTGAACACGCCATCGCGAACGCTATAAAGAATTCCTCCTCGCCAAAAGCTAACAAAAAGAGAGATTCCATGTCGCAGCGCACCTCGAAATGACGACCCGAAAGAGTTTTTCAACAAACTGCTAATCAGGACTCAGGTTCACGGCTAGAATCGCGTGAAACCTTCCGCCTACCCTCCGCGTATTCATCTTCAAGAGGCACCGATGCCCTATTCACCTATTCTGCTCGTTCATATTTCCGCGGGAACCTTGGGTTTGCTATCCGGAACCGCAGCAATGATCTTCCGCAAAGGTTCCCCCCGTCACGCATGGGCGGGGAGAGTCTTTGTAGTAGCCATGCTCACAATGGCGAGCGTTGCGGTGTACGTTGCCCTCGGAAGACATGAACCGAGTAACGTCGGCGGCGGAATTTTGACCTTTTACCTGATCGGCACGGCATGGCTGACCGCCAGGCGCAAAGACGGAGAAACGAGTCGTTTTGATTGGGTTGTGCTTCTGATTCCCGTGGCGCTGGGTATCCTCACTTGGAGGAATGGTATTTCAATCGTGCGCAGTGGAGCGGACCCACCAGACGGAGTTCCCGTTGGAATGACTTTTTTTATGGGTTCGGTGATGCTGCTGGCAGCCGCGGGGGACGTTCGGATGCTGGTCGGTGGAGGTATTGTTGGAGCGAAGCGCATCGCACGGCATCTCTGGCGCATGTGCTTTGGGCTATTCATTGCAGCAGGATCTTTTTTTCTGGGGCCCTCCAATCGGCCACTCAGATTACTGTCGGCGGCAGGCCTCGGACAACATCTATCCCCGGTGATATTTAGCACGACCGTGTATTTAATCCTCACCATTCTTCCGTTGATTTTGCTGGTTTACTGGGTCATCCGAATCCGCTTCACGGATTTCTATAAGGGAAAGTCGAGACAAGTCGCGACCGCAACTCCTAAGTGACGCGCTAACTGTACATCTGGAATTTCGAGTTTCCGATTACGCGACGACTCAGGAGCTGCGCGACGCTTGCTCTGCGTTTCTGCTACCATTCCCCGTACGTCCGGGGGAAATCGATTGCCGTGCGAGGCGCTTCAGGCTAATCGCTTGATCCTTGCGTTGCAAAGGCGGTGAAAGCTGCTTCCGTTATCGATCCGGATCAAGACGATGAGACGTGTGATGCGCTCCACCGAACGGCGTCGGGATCGCTACCGACGATTGGGCATGGCGGGAATCCTGCTGTTGGAGGTCCTTTTTTCCGGTTGCCGTAAACCCGCACAGCCCGTGACCATTGCATTTCTCGATGCTGAAGGCCAGGGAGTTCCTGGCGATCATCGGATGATCTCGGACGTCTTGCAGGAATTCACGCGGGATACAGGCATTCGCGTCAACGATCTTCCCACACCGGAGGACAACGGATCGAAACTCGATCTTGCCATGAATTTGCTCCACAGCGGTGCTGCGTCCCCTGACGTTTATGGCGTTGATACCATCTGGGTCGGAACAATGGGTGAATACCTCATCGACTTGCAACCTTACTTCGCTTCAGAGATTTCCTCGGAGGATCGTAACATCATCGACATCTACAGGATTCAGGGCAAGGTTGTGGCAATGCCCTATAACCCGAATGTGGAGGTATTGATGTATCGGACGGACTTGCTAGCCCGGTACGGCTACAAGACGCCACCCAGAACCTGGGATGAGCTTGAGAAAATGGCCCTCCGGATCCAGGTTGGAGAGCGCGGAAAAGGGAAGAAAGATTTTTGGGGGTTTGTCTGGTCCGGCGCGATCACATCGGAAAGCGAACAGCTGACCGGCGAGGGGCTCGAATGGCAAGCAGCGGAAGGAGGCGGCCACAACATCGAGCCCGACGGCAAGATCAGCGTCAACAATCAGAATGTGGTTCAGGCCTGGGAACGAGCCGCACGCTGGGTGGGTTGGATTTCGCCTCCGAGCGTGGTTTCTTACACCGCTACGGACGCAGAAAATGAATTCTGGGTCGCCGGCAAGGCTGCGTTTCAGCTCGGTTGGTCGCTAACGCATGAGGTTGGCGCATCGGATAAGCCGTTCCGTGACCTGGCGGGAGTGACCAGCCTTCCTGCTGGAAATAGCGCGCGACTCGCCACCCTGGGAGCCTACTCTTTTGGGGATCTCCCACACTTCAGCTCACCGCCCCGAAGCCGCCAAGCTCCTCCAGTTCCTCATTCGCAAACAGGCAGAATCCTTGGCCTCCACTCACCTTGAAAGGCCAGGCCGGAAGGTCGAGTTCTTTGAAGTTCCTCTTGTGATGCGGCAAATCTACCCCTGGTGGTGCAAGCCCGGAGAATCGGCTGGGAGCGCTGTCGTTTTGCGCCCGTCGGCAGTCGCGGGAGCTAACTATGAGGCGGTTTCCAATGCCTATTCTCACGCACTTCATTCGGTGCTGACCCGAGAGTTCACAGCTCCAGCAGGGGCCGCGGCGCTCGAGAATGAGCTCGCTCGGATTATGGGTAATAACAGGACTCAACCGGCAGCACACTCGCACTGAGATGAATCGACTGCGCCTCAAGATTGGCCCACGCCTGGTTCTGTGCTTCGCGCTCATCATCGTTTTGATGTTTGTCGGTGACGTAATCGTTCTGTGGCAATTCCATATCGTCCAGGCGCAAGCTGAACGACTCGATGAATATGACGAGGAGTTG
>Ga0209275_10000201_pt1 | contig 21016 bp, 16 predicted proteins | sample HubBroMetageREF2_FD_188344 | JGI IMG/M metagenome (GOLD analysis project Ga0209275, IMG submission 188344) | Reference soil microbial communities from the Hubbard Brook experimental Forest, New Hampshire, USA - Hubbard Brook CCASE Soil... | ecosystem: Environmental > Terrestrial > Soil >... | reverse complement strand
CACCGAGACCATGTTCTCCTTCACCAATCTGGTCATGTACTTTGCACCCATCGGGGTGGGAGCGGCGATGGCTTATACCGTCGGGCACATGGGGATCGGCGTGTTGCTGCCGTTAGGCAAGCTGTTGCTCACGGGGTATTGCGCGCTGATTGCGTTCTTGCTCCTGATCCTGTTGCCCATATCGCGAATTGCGCGGATCCCGCTCAGGCGATTCGTCAAAGCCGTGGCTGAGCCGGCGACCATCGCATTCGCCACCAGCACCTCTGAGGCGGCGCTGCCCCGCGCCATGGAAGAGATGGAGGCGTTCGGCGTTCCCCGCCGTATTGTCGCCTTTGTCATTCCCGCTGGCTACAGCTTCAACCTGGACGGCTCGACACTCTACCTGGCGCTGGCCTCGATTTTCGTTGCGCAAGCTGCCGGCATGCACATGGGATGGTCCGAACAACTTTTGATGGTGTTCACCTTGATGCTGACCAGCAAGGGTGTGGCGGGCGTGCCGCGAGCGGTGTTAGTGGTCTTGCTGGCTACAGCAGCCACTTTTCATCTGCCGACGGAACCGATCTTTATTATTCTCGGCATTGATGCGCTCATGGACATGGCGCGCACCGCAGTCAACGTGATCGGGAATTGTCTGGCCTGCGCGGTCATCGCGCGTTGGGAGGGTGAGTTGGCGGAGAATTCATGATGGAGGACGGGCGTGCTCGCCGTCCAGCTGGGCGAGGGACGCCCGGCCTCCATTTTAGGCTCCTGCGGAAGCTCGGTTGCTGGACTCAGTGGCTGTATCCTGGGGGCGATTGCTGGCGTTCGTATTGAGTCCCCATAAATCTCTTTGCGCGCCGGCTTCCAGGCCAACCTGTTGTTCGACGCCGGAACCCAGCGGCTTGGTCCAAACCACCCGAAATTCTGCTTTGTGTTGCCGATACTGCAGTGTGACCAGGCTGCCAACTTCGAGTTGGCGGCGGACTGCACCCAGCCGGACTCCGGTGCGGCTGACGTCGAGAGTATGGACAAGTTCGGAATAGGCTTCGCCGGAACTGTCGTTGCCTGAAATTCTTACCGGCAGCACCGCCTTGGACCGGTCCACGCTTCGCTGTTTGCTAACTCCTGCCTTTTCTACCAGAGCTGCCAGAGCTTTATTCGGAGAGTTCAAAGCCACGTCCTTGATCTGATTCATTCGACTTCGGATGAGCAACTCGAGGGGAGTGTAACTGGTTGCTGACTGAATGTATCTTCAGCCATGCTTCGGGTTTGCGCCATAGCACAAAGGTGGCGGAGTCATCCTCCGCGAGTGTTAGAACCCGCGCCTGGCGGCGTAAGTCGCGGCTTTTACGGGGTGGGTGACCCGAGTAACCACCCCCGGTTACAGCCGTGAAGATAGGCCCACGAACGGGCCATTGCCGGATGGCGGCGAATGGCGCAATCTGGTGCCAGTCGTCAACGCGTCCCGCAAGGGAACGTGGGCGCGAGCGTCCCCCCTCGTGCTCGACGCAAATCCCGAGAGGGTAGGAGGGGTGAGAACATGACTAACTTACTTCATATACTGTGGTCAGAGGACGAGGGCCAGGACATCGCAGAATATGCAGTGATGCTGGCGGTGATCCTGGTGATCGTGGTCGGAACGATTCGCTTAATCGGTGGAAATGCGAATAACGTATTTTCCGCCGTATCCAGTTCCATTGGTGGATAAGCTTCCGCTGCGTGATAAAAGTCGTCGGAGCAACATTGCAATGATTTTACAGTCATTGAGCGTGAGGCAGAACCGGGCGGTCCTCACCCGGTCCTTACCGGGTCTAGGCTTCGGCGGCGGTGGTGAGGGCGGTGATGGCGTCGTCCAAAGTGGGAAAAATCAGGAAGAGCGGTTCCACTTTGGTAGTTTCGAACAGCTTCAACACGCGGTCGTTGACTCCGCTCAATGCGATGCGTCGCGTGGCTTTGTGCCGCGTCACGTAGGCGCTGACCAGTGATCCCAGCCCCGAGGAATCAATATAGGGAACGTCGCTCAGGTCGACGATGACCATGGGGACATTCTCCTCCCTACGGATCGCGTTCTGAAACAAAGGTAAATTCTCTAGTGTGAGCGGTCCTCGCAGGCACAGGACATGCGGACCTTCCTTGCCGCTCAAGCGCTCGATCTCCAGGGGTTCCGTTGCCACCGGGAGATTGTATGTGCGACCCCGAGAAGTACGCAAGCGCTCGCCGGTGTAGGCGCGAGCGTCCGCGCTCGTGCTCTCCAAAGGTACAGGCCCAATCACGCGCACGACGATGGAATATGCCGGTCTGGTAGCCAGCCGTCTGGGTGGAGGCAGGCTGGTTTCAGGCTCAAGCTTTCTGGCGATCCCGCCGATTTGCAATCTGTAAGTGAACAAAGGGTCGTAGTGCCGTTGCTGACCGTGCTCCCCTGACGGCCTGCCTTGGCGTCGCCGCTTGAAATTATTCAGGTTCGAAAGGACGGATATCTCCACGGCTGAAACGGTATTTACGGTTGGCAGTTCCCTTCCCTCGTCTGCCCCTTCCGTCCTCGCGGAGACGGCAAGCCCCGAGTGCTCGCAAACTGCCCTGTGCCATCGGCCGACGTGCCCTCGGTGTGGCGTCTCGACGGACGAGGCGCCCAGGATCAGGACAAAATTGCGAGTACTGCTGGTGGAGGACAATCCAGCCGATGTCGAACTGGAGTTGCTTACTTTGCGGAAGGATGGGTTCGAGGTCTCGGGAGATGTCGCTCAAACCGCCGAGGAGTTTACCGAGCGTGTGCGGACCACGAGCTACGACCTGATCCTTGCCGACTACAACCTGCCGCAATGGCGAGGAACCGAGGCGCTCGACATTCTTTGCCGCGAAAACCTGGATATGCCGTTGATCGTGGTGACTGGCTATCTGGGTGAGGAAAAGGCAGTGGAGTACATCAAGCAGGGTGCCAGCGATTGTGTATTGAAGGACCGCCTGGCCCGGCTTCCAGCCTCCGTGCGCAGGGCGCAGAAGGAAAAGCGGCTTCGCGATCAACGCCGTCAGGCGGAAGAAGAACTGGCTCAGAAGGTTGTCGAACTGGCACGCTCCAACGCGGAGCTCGAGCAGTTTGCCTACGTGGCTTCGCATGATCTGCAGGAACCGCTGCGCATGATCGCCAACTACACCCAGCTGCTGGCCGAACGCTACCGCGGCAAGCTCGACGAACAAGCCGACAAATACATCGCGTACGCGGTCGATGGCGCGGTGCGTATGCAGGCTTTGATTCAGGACTTGTTGAAATTTTCCCGCGTCGGCAGAGCAGAGATTGAACCCCGGACCACCGACTGCCGCACGGTTGTGGAACATGCCCTCACGAATCTGCAGGCCGCGGTCCTCGAGAGCAGGGCGACGGTGAAGTGGGACGGTTTGCCCGTAGTGAAGGCCGACCCTTCCCAGCTCACGCTCGTTTTTCAGAACCTGATCGCGAACGCCATCAAATTTCACGGACCGACAACGCCCGTGATCCAAATCGACGCAGAAAAGAAAGACCACGAGTGGGTGTTAACGGTTTCCGACAACGGCATCGGTATCCCGGCGGAGAACTGGCAAGACATCTTTGTCATTTTCCGGCGTTTGCACACCCGCGCTGAATATGAGGGAAACGGGATCGGCCTGTCGATCTGCAAGAAAATCATCGAACGGCACGGCGGAAAAATCTGGATCGAAGCTCAAGCCAGCCCCGGCTGCAGCTTTAAATTCACTTTGCCGATGGAGCCACTTCTCAAGGCGCCGCAGGAAACACGGGCATGAAAACAACCGAGGTTTTGCTGGTGGACGACAATCCCGCAGACACGGACTTGACCAGCGAGGTGCTGTCGCGCAACGGCTGTCCCACTCGCATCCACTCGGTGATCAATGGCGTGGAGGCGGTCGCGTTCCTGCGCCGGCAGGGAAAGTATGCCCACGAGATTCCGCCAGACTTCGTAATTCTAGACTTGAATTTGCCCGGAAAGGACGGCCGCGCCGTGCTCGCCGAAGTCAAAGGGGACCAACTATTGCGGAAGATTCCGATTGCGATCTTCAGTACGTCCGAGGCGCAGCAAGACATTGTCTGCAGCTACGAACTGGGAGCGAACTGCTATGTGAGCAAGCCCGGCAACCTGCGGGACTTCATCTCCGCTGTGACGTCCATTGGGGAATTTTGGTTTGGTTTGGCGCGTCTACCACACGAGGAGAAGCCATGAATAACGGTGATACTCATGTTTTATTGATTGAAGACAACCCCGGCGACGCAGACCTGGTTCGGCTGCGGCTGGTCGAGGGCGACTCCGCGGTCAGCGTAAGCTGCGTGAACCGCCTTGAGGATGGGCTTGCGTCCATGACGAAGCAACCACCTTCGGTGGTGCTGCTGGACCTGAACCTTCCCGACAGTCATGGGGCGGACACATTCCGGAAGGTGCTCGAAAAGGCCCCGGGTATTCCGGTGGTGATCCTCTCCGGGCAGGATGACGAAGTCCTGGCCATGAAAGCACTGCATCAGGGTGTGCAGGATTATCTGGTCAAAGGGGATATCACCAGTCATCATCTGGAGCGCGTCATGCGCTATGCCATCGAACGGCAGGCCCTGATTCGGTCTCTGGAGATGAGCCGAAAGCAGCAACTGGAATTTAAGAATCAATTCCTATCTCACGTATCGCACGAACTACGAACGCCTCTGACCTGCATTCACCAGTTCGTCACCATCCTGCTGGATGGTTTGGCGGGCGAGGTCAATACTGAACAGCGCTATCACCTGGGAACCGTGCTGAACAGCGTGAACCAGTTGCGGGCCATGATCCACGATCTGCTGGAAGCAACCCGGGCGGAGTCGGGAAAGATCCGCATCGAACCGCGCTGCATCAACATAGCCGATCTCATTCAGCAGGCAATTTCCATGATGGCTTTCACCGCCAAGGAAAAGCGGGTTGGCCTGGAAGTTGGATTGGATACCAGGATTCCGTTTGTGTATGCGGATCCCGATCGCGTCCTGCAGGTGCTTATCAATCTCATCGACAACGGCATTAAGTTCACGCCTCCCGACGGATCGGTGATGGTAAAGGCCTGTATGGTGGAGGCCGACCCGAATATGATTTATCTCTCGGTGAGCGACACCGGGCGGGGCATCGAGCCGGAAGCCAAGACCCTGATCTTCGAGCGCTTGTACCAGGACCCGAATTCCATCGATAACAGCCGCGCCGGTCTGGGTCTGGGACTTTTTATTGCGAAGGAACTGGTCGAACTGCACGGCGGACGAATCTGGGTGGCCAGCGAAATCGGAAATGGCAGTACGTTTTCTTTTACCTTGCCGCTGTATTCGCTGCCCAAACTACTTTTTCCCCTCATCACCCACGAAGGGCAACTGCGGGATGCCGTGGTCCTATTGACGATTGAATTGACGCCTGTTTCGAGTACCCCCCGAGGCAACTGGAAGGAGATCTGCCGGCAGTCTCTCGAGACGCTTCGCCGCTGCGTGTATCTCGACAAAGACCTGGTTCTTCCGGTGATGGGAATTGTCGGAACCAGCGAGACCTTTTTCGTGGCCGCGTCAACCGATGTGGAACGGGCAACCATCATGATGAATCGCATTCGCGGACAACTGGAGGCAGGCGCGGGCTTCAAAGGGGCGGGCGCTTTGAAAATATCAGCGACTGCGGTAACACTCCCTTCTGGCGAGGACGCGAGGCCGCTGGAAGATCGGGTGCACGCGGTGGCCGATCGGATTACGGAAATGGCGATGAAAGCGCTGGCCTCGAAACCATCTCCTGGAGCTGCGAACGGTGATGTAAGTGCAGCAACAAACAAAGCCGAAGCAAATTAAAACGGACTTATGGAGGACTTCAATGGAAAAGCCTAAAATTCTGATTGTCGATGATGATCCCGATCTGAGGCGAGCGCTGAAAATTCGTCTGCGAGCCAACCACTATGACACGGTGCAAGCCTCGGATGGCTATTCCGCCATTTCGGTGGCGCAGAAGGAAAAGCCCAGCCTGATCATCCTCGATCTCGGCCTGCCTGCCGGGGATGGGTTCGTGGTTTTGCAGCGCCTGCAGGATAGCGATGCGTTGTCGAGCATTCCGGTGATTGTGCTGACCGCGCGCGATCCGCAGTCGAACGAACACAAAACGCTGCAAGCGGGGGCAACGGCTTTTTTCCAGAAGCCGGCGGACAATAACGAACTGCTGGACGTGATTCGGGCAACCTTGCCGAACGCGTGGCCGGGGACGGGCGCGCCTTCGTAGCAGGACGCCGAAAAGGGAAAAACGCGGGATTACGCCGGTCGGAAATGCGCATTGTGGCCGTGAAGGCCCGCTCCGACCCTTGGGGCAGTGTGCGGCTCGGGACGGGCGCGAGCCTCGTCATCCATTGTTTCCTCAGCCCGGCCATACGTAACCTGCCTTCTTGCTTGTCGTGGTGGCTGACTTGCCGATAGGAATTCATGAGGCGACGCCCGGACCTTGGAATTCTCTAAACAATTGCTATCTCCTGACTTCATGCCCCACGGGTATTGTTACCTTTGGGATCCGGGGATGGTGTGGCTGCACGTCATCTCCGACGGGCTGATCGCGCTTTCGTATTACTGCATTCCCGTTGTCCTCATCTACTTCATTCGCAAGAACCGAGATCTCCCTTTCAATCGAATTTTCTGGATGTTCGGGACGTTCATCCTGGCATGTGGCACGACCCACTTGATGGAAATTTGGAACGTCTGGCATGGCAATTACCTGCTGGCGGGCGTGATTAAAGCCATCACGGCGGCGGTGTCGGTGCTGACGGCGGCGATGCTCATACCCTTGGTTCCGAAGGTTATTTCGCTGCCCGCGCGGGTGCATTTGCAGGAAGAGAATCTGAGGCTGGAACAGGAAATCGCTGCGCGCAAGATGCTCGATGATGGGGTAGCCGACACTCCGCTCCGGCGCTGGGTGACTGTCGGAATTTGTGTTGCCGTCTTGTCGACGGCATTTATGGGCATCTCTCTCTGGCGCAGTACCGGGCAATCGGCGAGCGATGCCGATTGGGTTGCCCATACCAGCATAGTGAGAATGAAGCTCTCGGCTACGATGAAGGATGTCATCGATGTGGAAACCGGCGCCCGTGGTTTCGCACTCACCGGTGAAGATTCCTTTCTGAATCCTTATGTCGCAGGACGAGGTGCAGCGACTGCAGAACTAGCCGCACTGCGTCTCTTAACCGCCGACAACACCGGTCAGCAGCGGCACCTGGAGGAACTCGAGCAAGAGGTGCGAGACGCCGTCGAGGTTGCGGAGCAAATCGTGGCAGCGCGGAGGCAGAACCTCAGACCGCTTCCTATCGGCATATTTCTAGAGAACGAGAGGTGCGTTGACAGGGTACGAGTCACCGAGAAGCTAATGGACGATGAGGAAGTGGCACTCCTCGATGAACGGTCTCGGAAGGTCACCGCGGCGCGGCGCCGTACCCAGCTCATCTCATTTTCAGGAATTTTGATGGGACTAGTCTTCTTGCTGCTGGCGTGGTTTGCGATCAGCCGCGAGATCAACGTAAGCACTTACGCGAGAGAGCAAATCAAGGCTCTGAACACTGAGTTGGAGGACCGGGTGTTGCAGCGAACCGCGGCGCTGCAATCGGAGATCACGGAGCGTAAGTTGGCCGAGGAGGCCGCGAAGGAGAGTCTCACTACCAGCAAGACCGCCCTCAAGGAACTGGCCGATCAAAAGTTCGCTCTGGATCAGCACGCCATCGTGGCCGTAACCGACGTTCAGGGCACCATATCTTATGTGAACGATAAGTTTTGCGCCATCAGTCAATATTCCAAGGAGGAACTGATCGGCCAGAATCACCGCATCCTCAACTCCGGCCACCATCCCAAAGAATTTTTCCAGAAGATGTACCACAGCATAGCTGCTGGCCAAGTTTGGCATGGGGAGATTAAGAACCGGGCTAAGAATGGCTCGATCTACTGGGTGGATACGACCATTGTTCCGTTCGCAGGAACGGATGGAAAACCGCGACAGTACGTCGCCATTCGCGCCGATATCACCGAGCGCAAACGTGCCGAAGAGGCTGTGAAGGAAAGTCTAGCGACCAGCGAGGCTGCGCTTAGGGAACTGGCCGACCAAAAGTTCGCTCTGGATCAACATGCCATTGTGGCCGTGACCGACGTCCAGGGGACCATTACCTACGTAAACGATAAGTTCTGCACGATCAGTAAGTACTCGAGAGAGGAGCTGATCGGCGAAAATCACCGCATCCTCAACTCTGGACACCATCCCCGAGAGTTTTTCCAGCAGATGTACCACACTATCGCCAACGGCGAGGTTTGGCACGGCGAGATCAAGAACCGGGCCAAGGATGGCTCGATCTACTGGGTGGATACGACCGTCGTTCCGACTTTAGGCACCGAGGGCAAACCGCGCCTATACGTTGCCATCCGCGCCGACATCACCGAGCGTAAGCGGGCCGAAGAGGAGTTGCACGAAAGTCAAGAGCGGTTTCGCCTGCTGCTCGATGGGGTCAAGGACTACGCGATCTACATGCTCGACCCAGAGGGCCAGGTAATTAGTTGGAATACGGGGGCGACTCGCATCAAGGGCTACGAAAGTGAGGAAATTCTAGGCAAACATTTCTCCTGTTTTTATACTTTCGCGGATCGCGAAAGCAATAAACCTCGTCGCGAACTGGAGGAGTCTCTCGCCAAAGGACGTTTCGAGGAGCAGTCGGAGCGGGTCCGCAAGGATGGTTCCACTTTCTGGGCTAACGTCGTGATCACTCCCATGTACGACGACCACGGCGTTCACAAGGGTTTCTCCAAAGTCGCTCGCGACATCACCGAACGCAAGCAAGCCGAGGACGTCGTGAAGGAAAGTCTCGCCGCCAGCGAGAGAGCGCTTAAGGACCTGGCCGACCAAAAGTTCGCTCTCGACCAACATGCCATCGTGGCCGTGACCGACGTTCAAGGCACGATTACTTATGTGAACGATAAGTTTTGTGCCATCAGTCAATATTCCAAGGACGAACTGATCGGACAGAATCACCGCATCCTCAACTCCGGCTACCACAGCAAGGAATTTTTCCAAAAGATGTATCACACCATCGCCGTCGGTAAAGTTTGGCACGGTGAAATCAAGAACCGTGCCAAGAATGGTTCGATCTATTGGGTAGATACAACCGTCGTTCCGACCTTAGACACAGGCGGCAAACCGCGCCAGTACGTGGCCATTCGCGCCGATATCACCGAGCGCAAGCGGGCTGAGGACGCCAACCAGTCTGCGCTCAAAGAACTGGCCGATCAAAAGTTCGCTTTAGACCAGCATGCCATCGTAGCAGTGACCGACGTCCAAGGCACGATCACATATGTGAACGACAAGTTCTGCACCATCAGCCAATATTCGGAAGATGAATTGATCGGGAAGAATCATCGCATTCTCAATTCGAGCCACCATCCGAAAGAGTTTTTCCAGGAGATGTACCACGCCATCGCCAACGGGAAGGTTTGGCACGGCGAGATCAAGAACCGGGCCAAAGACGGTTCGAACTACTGGGTGGACACGACTATTGTCCCCTTCGTAGGAGCAGATGGAAAACCGCGGCAGTATGCCGCCATACGTGCCGACATCACCGAGCGCAAGCGAGCGGAAGAGGCCAGCTTGGCTGCGCTCAAAGAATTAGCCGATCAAAAGTTCGCGCTGGACCAACACGCTATCGTCGCCATCACCGACGTGCAGGGCACGATCACCTACGTCAACGACAAGTTCTGCAGCATCAGTCAATATTCGGAAGACGAGTTGATCGGCCAGAATCATCGCCTCCTCAACTCCGGCCACCATCCCAAAGAGTTTTTCCAGCAGATGTATCACGCCATCGCCAACGGGCAGGCTTGGCACGGTGAGATTAAGAACCGGGCGAAGGACGGTTCGATCTATTGGGTGGATACGACTATCGTCCCATTCGTTGGAGAAGATGGAAAACCCCGGCAGTACGTGGCCATCCGGGCGGACATCACGGAACGCAAGTTGGCCGAAGAAGGGTTGACCAGGCAAGCGTTGGAATTGTCTCGCCAAGCCGAAGAACTGGCTCATTCACGGCAGGCACTGGAAACTCAGACTCTGATGCTGAAGTCGGTGCTGGATAGCATGGCCGAAGGGCTGGTCGTCGCCGACGAGAACGGAAAGTTCATCATCTGGAACCCGGCGGCGGAAAAAATTGTTGGCCTCGGCGCCGCGGACGTACCCAGCGAGGAATGGACGAAGCATTATGGGGTCTTCCTGCCCGACACCGTGACCCCTTTTCCATCCGAGCAGAACCCCTTATTACGCGCCATTCACGGAGAGGTGTGCTCGGCCGAGATGTTCTTGCGCAATGCAGCACTCGCCGAGGGCGCTTGGATCGAGGCTAGCGCCAGCCCCCTGAAAAACAAGGACAGTGTGGCGCGCGGCGCAGTAATCGCGTTCCGTGACATCACGCAGAGAAAAAAAGACGAGCGGGAAATCCAGAAACTCAATGACGAACTCGAACATAGAGTCGTAGAGCGCACGGCGCAACTGGAAACCGCCAACAAAGAGCTGGAAGCTTTCAGCTACTCGGTGTCCCACGATCTGCGGGCGCCGTTGCGGCATATCGGCGGTTTTTCCAAGATGCTGGTGGAGGAATTCGGTTCCACCCTTGATCCGACCGCGCAACACTACCTCGATCGCATCCAGTCGGGGACACAAAAGATGGGCATGCTGGTGGATGAATTGTTGAGTCTGGCGCGGGTTGGGCGTCAAGCGCTCAATCGGCAGCCAGCCAGGTTGAATGCGATTGTTGCAGAGGTGATCGCGATACTCCAGCCCGAGAGAGAAGGGCGGTCGGTGGAATGGGTCGTCGCGGATTTACCCGTGGTGGAGTGCGATCCGGTTTTGGTCAAGCAGGTGTTTCAGAATTTATTGGCGAACGCTCTCAAGTTCACTCGCCCCCGCGTCGGTACTGATGGAAGTGCACGGGCGGAGACGCCCGCGCCCACACCATGTGCTGTCATCGAAGTCGGGCATAAAGAGGATGAGGGGCAACTGGTGATCATGGTCCGGGACAACGGCGTCGGCTTCAATATGAAGTATGTGGATAAATTGTTCGGAGTCTTCCAGCGTTTACATCGCGCGGAGGACTTTGAAGGTACCGGCATCGGCTTGGCCACGGTGCAACGCATCGTGCAAAAACATGGCGGCCGAGTGTGGGCGGATGCGGAATTGGGCAAGGGCGCGACGTTCTATTTCACACTCACTGCGGCAAAACAAATTGAATCGAAGAGCAACGGAGCTACGGCTGGAGGCCAATGATGAACTCAGAGGAACTAGACATACTGCTGGTGGAAGACAATCAGGACGACATGGATCTTGCCCTGCATGCGCTGCGGCGGGAAAACCTGGCAAACCGCATCTTCGTGGCGCGCGATGGCGAGGAGGCGCTGGACTTTCTTTTCTGTCGTGGGGCGTTCGGGCATCGATCATTTGATCATCCACCTAAACTGGTACTGCTGGATTTGAAGTTGCCCAAAGTGGATGGCATGGAAGTGCTCAGACAAATCAAGAGTGAAGCGCGGACTAAGACTATCCCAGTGGTTATTATGACTTCCTCCAAGGAAGAGCGGGACTTGGTGGCCGGTTACAACCTGGGGGCTAACAGCTACATCCAGAAGCCGGTCGACTTCGATCAGTTTCGTGAGACGGTCAAGAGCGTGGGTCTGTACTGGTTGGTTATTAATCAGCCGGTTCCGACCAATGGGGCGCGGGAAATGGTGGTGCGGCGCTGAGTTGTGGTTAAACCAAACCTGCCGAGCCTGGCTTGACGCCCAGACAGGGGCGTCCGGGCCTACGTGGGTTATGGGACCGGAACCATCGTAACCTTGGATTTCGATGCTCTGCGGGGAAGGCTCGGTTCCGGCGTGCTATACTGACGTTACGCTTAATACCGCGGTTGTATGGTGCGATGGCTCTGGTGCAGTGTTTGATCTGAGAACTCCCGCCTTCAGTTTCCCCTCCGTAAGTCTTCAGCGTAATCAAAACATAAGACTGGCAATGCTGGTCGTTGTGCCCACCGGAAATTCGTGTGCGCACCGAGGCCGCTTACGCCAGAGAAAGCAAAATGCAGAATTTTTCAGAACTTTCGATTTCCCCTTACGTCAAAGACCGTTTGTCGTTCGGTGGCTTTTCCATTCCCACTCCGGTTCAAGCGGCAGCAATCCCGGAAGCGCTCGCCGGCAAGGACGTCCTCGCTACGGCACAGACCGGTACTGGTAAGACGCTGGCCTTCCTGATTCCGATCATGGAACAACTGCTCAAGCAAAACACGCCAGGGATTGCAGCGCTGGTGCTGGTTCCGACGCGTGAACTGGCAATGCAGGTGGCACAACAATACGATGCCCTGCGGGGCAAGCAACTTTCGCCCGCGGCACTGGTGGTCGGAGGCTTGTCCGAAGGACAGCAACTTCGCGCCATTCGCAACGGCGCTCGCGTGGCGGTCGCTACCCCGGGCAGGCTCGAAGATTTCCTGGATCGCAGACTGGTTAATTTCCGCGGGCTGCGCGTGCTGGTGCTCGACGAAGCAGACCGCATGCTGGACATGGGATTTCTTCCTGCGATTCAAAGAATTGCGGCTGTCCTGCCCAAAGATCGCCAGACCATGTGTTTTTCGGCCACGCTCGAAGCTTCGGTCGTCCACCTTGTAAACGACTACATGAAAAACCCCGTGCGCGTCGCGCTCGGTTCCACACTGAAGCCATCCGAGAATGTGCGGGTGCAAGCATTCGAAGTCGATGCGGATCGCAAACAGGAAGTGCTGCACCGTCTGCTAGCGAAAGAGACTGGCCGTTGTCTGGTGTTCGCGCGTACCAAGCGTGGAACGGAGCGCCTTGCCAAGAACCTGAATCGCGAAGGATTCGCCGCGGCCATGATTCATGGCGACCGCTCACAATCCCAGCGAACCGCGGCCCTCGCTGGATTTCAACAGGGGCGATATCGCATCCTGGTCGCGACCGATCTGGCCTCGCGAGGCATACACGTGCAAGACATTGCCCACGTCATTAACTACGATTTGCCCGAAGTGGCAGAAAACTTTATCCATCGCGTTGGGCGCACCGGCCGCGCCGGCGGGCACGGCGTCGCTTCTACCCTCTTCGGTCGAGATCAGCGTTCGGAGTTGTACCAACTGGAGCGCACTCTTGGAATTCGTATGGAGAGAATGAGTTCAACAGGCGACCGAGCGGAAAGAACTCCATCTCAGAATCAGGGTGCGACGCGAAGTAATCGCAGCCAATCCGATTCCGTTGAATCCCTTCCAAAGCCCCGAATGGTTCGGCTGCCGGGCGAGGTCCTGCAAGTGCAAATGCAGAGTTAATCTATGCGACAGCCCCGCAAGGGGCTGCCTTCAATTCGTCTGTGAGTTGCGCAACGGTCACGAGCCGAGCAAAACGGCGGCGCAGGGCATACTCGGTGCGCTCGCGTATGGCGGCGACGTCCAGTTCTTCCCCCGGGCGATCCCAGTTCGGAATCGGAAAAGTCATGGTCGCTTCGGTGACGAAGTCGACTGCGTATCCGAGATCAGCCGCAACCCGGGCGGTGGTCTCGCAGCACTGCTCCATCTGAATGCCGGCAATGGCAACTCGCCGCACTCCCTTTTCCAGCAGGTAAGGTTGCAGCGGAGTGCTGGTGAAACAATTGCGAGTATTCTTGACGAAGACTGGTTCACCGCCGCGCGGATTGATAAAGTCCATCAGCTTGAAAAAAGGGCTGTCGGTGCCAAAGCCTTCGTCGCTGTCGGTATGAAGAAAGAATACGACTGGCAAGTTCGCGGCTCGGTACGCCGCGATCAGCGCACCCACATTTTTTTCAAAGTCAGGATTGTTGCGGCGCTCCCAGCGTGGCATGGCTTTGAAAGAATCCTGAGCGTCAACTACGAGCAGCGCGGATTGCGTAATTGATACCTGGGTGGAATCCAGCATGAACCCTCCTCCTCAACTGAAGACACTATGCTACACAGCCTATCGACTGTGGAGAGGGAGAATCAACGGGACGCAAGCAATTGCAGGGCGAGCCTGGCCTCTGGATTCCTATGAGCAGCCGCCTTGCGCAACCACTTTTCAGATTCATTCAGATCGGCGGATACGCCATCGCCATCCCGGTAGCGCAGTCCGAGATTGTACTGCGCGGCGGCATTGCCAGCTTCGGCTGCCGTTCTCACCCAGCGCGCCGCTTCCGCGCAGTTCTGGCGAACGTAGCGTCCCACCTCGTAGGCCATCCCTAAAGTAAAAGCCGCAGAGTCGTCTCCGTACTTGGCCTGCCGCCGCAAGCCGTTAATTTCATAGCTGCTTAATTGCTCGACGACGGACGAAATAGCCAAGTCGGTGATTTGCTCGTGGCTGGACGCAAGCGAACGAAATGGGGCGGGGCGCCGGGATTCGGCACTTTCGATCCTTTTGGTGGGCTGGGACGCCGCTGGGGTTGACACGATCGGTTTCGGCGGGTTGGTCGTAACGGCAGCCTCCGCGGTAGAAGGACTCGGTGTCTGTACGCCATGAAAAGGCTCATGAAGCCAGGTTTCGAGGAGGAGCAAGTTGGCGATCACGGCCAGCAGCCAAACGGGGGTTGCAATGGCTACCGCGCGCAGCGAGCGCGGAGTGAAATTGACGCGGAACCGCGACTCATAGTGGGTGAAAATGTTCTGCAGACGCTTGAGAGCGGTTCGGAGATTCAATGACGATCGCCGCAACGCGGGCTCAACGTAACTGCCGCGAAGACGCTTGAGCGCGGTTTGAAGATCGACCGGGGTTGCAACTACTACGGCACGAAGCGACCGCAGAGTGGCATTGGCGCGGAGCGTAGCTCGATAACAACCGACTGCGTCCCGAAGACGGTTGCGGGTGGCTTCGAGATTGAATGAAGACGCGTGCGAGTCCGGCCTTTTGTTAACCGGTGGCTTTCGCCAGACGGTGGAAGGTTTGGCAGGCGGGGTAACGGCGGTGGACAGTGCCGGAAGGCTCGGAGTGAGTTCGACCCTCGTTAATTCGACCGGCGCTAGTTCGACCGGCGTTAATTCAAGCGGCGTTACGTTGGCTTGAGCGGGTTGGACCTGCGCCGGTTTAACCGGCGTCAGTTCACTGGCGAAGTTGGGCGAAAGCGAGACTAAACGCTTCACGGTGGCGTCCAGATCCAACATGCAGGTCTCGATTGCCTCTTGAGTCTTGACCAGTTCGGCAAGGGCTTCATCCTCAGCAGAACCAGCGCCGACCACGGCAGGTTTGCTGTCGGCCATCGTCACCATCGGCGGAGGTTGAACCACCGCATCGATGGTCTCGGGCAAGCCCAAGCTTACTGTCTCGATTCTGTTTTGCAATACGACGGGCTCTGCGATTTCGTCGCGATCGACCTGGGGATGAAGTTGATCGTGCAGACACTGGAGAACCCAGGCGGCTTCCAACAATCTCTCGAAGGAAGGATCATCGAGCGTGAGATGCTGGTTCGTTCCAGAGCTCGCTGCCGAAGCCATGGGGGAGGGACCTCTCACAAATGGGTATTCTTGACGGGTGGGAATCCTCGAAGCCGCACCCATCCCGCGATAATACACCGTTTTTGTCATTATTAACCGTCGAATTGGCTGTTAGTGGCTTGGGCGCGGGTCAACGCCCCTATTGGTAGATCGCTGGAGCTGTGAGTGTTTACGCACTGGTTGTCCATGGCGGATCGCAGACAACCAGCAATGAAAACCGTGTGTTGCGGTATTCTCTTAAAGTGCATTGTTATCCACCTCCCCGAGACCGGGCGCTGGTTCAGATTGTGGATTCTGCGCTCGCCGATGCCGCCCGTCGAAGCGGCGAGTGGCTGGTCTGTCGTCCCGGTTGCACGCAATGCTGCATCGGCGTATTTCCCATCAATCAGCTCGATGTTATCCGGCTCCGTGAAGGACTTGCGAATCTGGCAGAGTCCGCCCCAGAGCGTGCGGACCGGGTGCGCCAACGCGCTCGGGAGGCGGTTTCCCGGCTATCAAAGGAGTTTCCCGGTGATCCAGCTACCGGTTTGCTGGATGAAGGCGACGAAGCGGAACACCGCTTTGCGGAGTTCGCGAACGAAGAGCCTTGCCCGGCGCTCGATCCGGAGACCGGACTTTGCGAGCTTTATGAAGCGCGTCCGATGACCTGCCGCGTTTTTGGACCGCCCGTCCGTTCAGAGGATGGCCTTGGAGTTTGCGAACTTTGTTTTCAGGGCGCGACCGACGCAGAAATTGCTGCGTGCGAAATGAATCCGGACCCGGACGATCTGGAATCTGCCCTGATTGCGGCACTCGAAAAAGCTACGGGCGCGCGCGGTCGGACGATTGTGGCATTCTGTTTAGCTTCTTGATTCCCTCGATCGAACCGTCTGAGCGTCAGCTGGCTTTGTGACTTCTCTGCAACTGATGACCTCTCAATTCGATAACACAGCAATTCGATGACGCAGCAATTTGACGTTGTGGTTCTCGGCGGCGGTGCTGCGGGGTTCATGTGCGCGATCGAGGCGGGTAGGCGGGGACGCCGGGTTGCGGTGATCGAACGAGCAGAACGCGCCGGAAAGAAAATCCTCATTTCTGGCGGCGGCCGCTGCAACTTCACCAACATTCATTGCCGTCCGGAAAACTTCATCTCGGCGAATCCTCACTTCGCGAAGTCAGCGCTGGCCCGTTATACGCCCTCGGATTTCATTGCGCTGGTCGAGAAGCATCGGATTCCCTATCACGAGAAGACCCTCGGTCAGCTCTTCTGCGATCGCTCTGCTTGCGAGATCACGGACATGCTCGAAAGTGAATGCCGCGATGCTGGGGTTCGTCTTTTTGTGAAGACGTCAATTCAGGAGGTGTTGAGAACGACAGAATTTGTGGTGCGCACCGGAGAAACAGAATTTCGTGCCCCGGCGCTGGTGGTCGCAACCGGAGGACTATCGATCCCGAAAATGGGTGCGACCGGGCTTGGCTACGATTTGGCACGGCAATTCGGATTGGGGATTCGCGAACCTCGGCCTGCGCTGGTGCCGTTGGTGTTCAATGACGAAGATCGCGGCCGCTACTCCGACTTGGCTGGCGTCTCGGCTGACGCGGCCGTCTCTTTTGGTCAGCAGCGATTTCGGGAGAAGATGCTGATCACGCATCGTGGGTTAAGCGGACCGGCAATCTTGCAAATCTCGTCGTATTGGAAACCGGCTCACGCAGTTGCGATCGACTTGGCGCCCGGTAGCGATGTGACGGCGGCGTTGCGTGACGCGCAAACTCCACGAAATATCGCGGCGATGAAGTCAGCGTTGCACAATTTCTTGCCGAATCGCTTCGCGAGCCGATGGCTGGATTTGCATCCACCCTCCACGTGGACAAACTCGGGGCTCGCGGAACTGGAGCGCACCGTGCATAAGTGGTCCATGACTCCTGCCGGAACCGAAGGCTACGATAAAGCTGAGGTCACCGCTGGCGGCGTGGACACGAATGAGTTGTCGGCGAAGACCATGGAGAGCCGAAAAGTTCCTGGATTGTTTTTCATCGGCGAAGTCGTGGATGTAACTGGCCATCTCGGCGGGTTCAATTTTCAATGGGCGTGGGCGTCAGGCGCCTGCGCGGGCCGGGCACTCTAAATGTAGGCGCGGGCGTCCGCGCCCCGTGCTCGATCAATAAATTCTAGGCGAGAACCGCCTGGTACTCTTCGTACGCACCTTTGAAGTCGGTGATCTTGTGGTCTGCCTCGAAATGCCAAATTCTGGTAGCGACTTCATCAATCAAATCGTGGTCGTGCGTCACCAGAAGCACCGTTCCGTGGTAACGCTGCAGAGCGATGTTGAGAGCATTGATCGATTCCAGATCCAGGTGATTGGTGGGTTCGTCAAACACAAGAACGTTCGGCTTCTGCAGCATGAGCTTGCAAAAGAGCAGCCGCGCTGCTTCGCCACCGGACAGAACGTCGGTGCGCTTCAGAGCATCTTCGCGCGGAAATAGCATCTGCCCCAAAAGGCCACGAATCTCTTCGTGGGCTGCTGAGGGATCCCACTGGTGCAGCCACTCGAATGCCGTCATGTCCCCCTGAATCAGAGCCCTGTGATCTTGCGCGAAATATCCAACTGCCGCTTCGTGTCCCCAAATCACTTTTCCGCTGGTCAGGAATGGTCCGTCGTAGCCGCTGGTTTTGCGCAGTTCGGCGTCCGGAATTGTAGGAGAGTTCGCCAGCAGCGCATTGAGCAGAGTCGTTTTGCCGGCGCCGTTCCGGCCCATTAACGCGATTTTTTCTCCTCGCGTCACGCTGGCGGTAAGGCCTCGGATGATGTCGGTGTCTCCGTAGGATTTCGTTACGCCTTCGAGCTCGAGAATGTGTTTTCCGGAAGGACGCTTCTGCTCGAATTTCAGGAATGGGCGCTGGATGTTCGACTTGGCTAGTTCCGTGACCTGCAGGCGCTCAACTTCTTTGCGCCGCGACTGCACCTGACTGGAGCGCGTGCCCGCAGAGAAACGGGCAATGAATTCGTTGAGCTGTGCGATCTTCTTTTCGCGTTGCGCGTTCTGCCCCTCAACCTGCGAGCGGATCTGCGTTTTTGCTACGACCATGTCGTCGTAGGTGCCGGTATACGTGATGATGGTTTGGTAGTCGATGTCGGCAATGTGGGTGCAAATGCTGTTGAGAAAATGGCGGTCGTGCGAGATCACGATGAGCACACCGTCATAGTTATTAAGGAAGCCTTGCAGCCAGTGGATGGAGTCCAAGTCGAGGTGGTTCGTGGGTTCGTCGAGCAACAACGCCAGCGGATGTCCGAACAGGGCCTGCGCCAACAAAACGCGAACTTTTTGGCCGCCCTGCAATTCCCCCATTTTTCGCTCGTGCAGTTCATCGGCAATATCGAGACCTTGCAGAAGGATCGCTGCGTCAGTCTCGGCGGTATAGCCGTCTTCTTCGCCCACTATGCCTTCCAATTCGCCAAGCTTCATTCCGTCCTCATCCGTCAGATCCGGCTTGGAATGAATTCGATCGCGCTCCTCCATCGCTGCCCACAGGCGCTTGTTGCCCATCATCACGGCGTCGATGACGCGATAGGCGTCGAAGGCAAACTGATCCTGGCTAAGGACACCGAACTTTTTCGGGCGGACGACAGTTCCCTTCTGAGGATCGAGATCGCCGGTCAAAAGCTTCATGAAAGTCGTCTTGCCCGCGCCGTTTGGTCCGGTCAGGCCATAGCGCTTGCCCGGGGTGAAGGCCGTCGATACTTCTTCAAACAGAACTTTGGCGCCGTAGCGCATGGAAACATTGCTAACTGAAATCATGATTTCTCAAAGGGAACTGCGGAAAATTTGCCCAAGGGCGGGGACGCAGCTACTGTCATTAGGATATCACGACGATGGGCTTAGTTTGCACCTCACTTCACTCCAACCGCAATCGAAGGTCACGTGTTAGCCTTTTCTGGCTCGATACTGATTTGATGAGGAATTCATGAACGACGTTCGCCCTTCTCAACTCGATCTGCAGGCAACCGCTAAACAGGTGATGGTGGCGCATGGCTTCGAGCCGGATTTCCCTCCGCAAGTCCCGCAGCAGCTTGCGGAACTGAAAACGCATCCGCCGCAGGTCGCGCCGGGTGGCGATACCCGTGATCTACGGAACCTGCTCTGGTCTTCGATCGACAACGACACCTCGAAGGACCTCGATCAGATCGAAGTGGCTGAGCGATTGCCTAACGGGAACATCAAAGTGCTGATCGGAATCGCTGATGTGGATGCTTTCGTTCCCAAGCATTCTCCGATTGATGAACATGCGGCGAAAGAGACCACATCTGTTTACACCGGTGTCAGGATTTTTCCCATGTTGCCGGAAGAGCTTTCGACCGGCGCGACGTCGCTGCTGGAGAATGCGGACAAGCTGAGCATCGTAATCGAGTTCACAGTCGACGCGGCCGGTTCCGTCAGTTCGAGCGATGTTTACCGGGCGATCGTTCGCAATAAGGCGCAGCTTGCCTACAACGGGGTGGGAGGATGGCTCGGCGCTACGGGGCCCGCTCCGGCAAAAGTGGCGGCATCGACTGAATTGCAAGCGCAACTCAAGCTGCAAAGCGAAGCCGCGCAGGCACTCAAGAAGCAGCGCTATCAGAATGGCGCGCTCAATCTCGAGACCAGCGAAGTAACCCCGGTCATACTGAATCAACAAATCGTGGATGTTGCGAAGCAGGAGAAGAATCCCGCCACTGACCTGATTGAAGACTTCATGATCGCCGCTAACGGAGTCGTGGCGCGCATGCTGGAAAAAGTGTCGTCTTTGCGGCGCATTGTGAAAACTCCCGAGCGCTGGGACCGCATTGTGCAACTTGCTGCTGCACACGGCGGAAACCTGCCTCCCGATCCGGATTCCAAGGCTCTCAATGATTTTCTGATTAAGCGCAAGGCGGCTGATCCGGATCACTTTGCGGACGTGTCGCTGGCTGTGATCAAGCTGATTGGCCCGGGCGAATATGTTCTGGAACGACCGGGTGATCCCGAGCAGGGGCACTTTGGCCTGGCGGTGCAGGACTACACACACTCGACCGCTCCCAACCGCAGGTTCGCCGATGTCGTAACGCAGAGGCTGACCAAGGCCATGCTTGCCGGCCAACCTGCTCCTTATTCTGACGATGAACTAGCGGCCATCGCCTCGAACTGCACCGCGAAAGAAGATGCGGCGAGGAAAGTTGAGCGCGAGATGACAAAGCGGCTGGCGGCGGTAGTGATGAGCCACCGGATTGGCCAGATATTCGACGGGCTCGTCACTGGCGTTACTCCGAAGGGAACCTTTGTTCGCGTGCTGCAGCCGCGCGTGGAGGGATTGCTTGCCCAGGGACAACAGGGGCTCGACGTGGGAGACAGGTTGCGAGTGAAGCTGATCCGGACGGACGTCCAACGAGGCTATATTGATTTCGCGCGGACGTAAGCGTGGCTCATCCTTTTTTCTGTTCGAGTTCGGCCCAGCGCGAGTAGAGTTCATCTGCGGTCTTCTGCGCTTCGTCCATCTCGGCGTGCGCCTGTAGCAGACGAGGGCCATCGCTTGCGATCGCAG
>Ga0209275_10000199_pt1 | contig 21065 bp, 25 predicted proteins | sample HubBroMetageREF2_FD_188344 | JGI IMG/M metagenome (GOLD analysis project Ga0209275, IMG submission 188344) | Reference soil microbial communities from the Hubbard Brook experimental Forest, New Hampshire, USA - Hubbard Brook CCASE Soil... | ecosystem: Environmental > Terrestrial > Soil >... | reverse complement strand
TCAGCAGGTCCCCCCGGCGCCCGGCGATTTCCTTCGCACTTTTCTAATTTTCACGTTTTGTGTTGGTGGCGTAACTTCCTACCTCATCCTTAGGGCCCGCTGGCACGGCTGGAAGCTAGTCGCTGTCATCCTCGTGAGCATGTACGGTATCTCGACGGTCGCCAACCAACTCGACTCGATTGCCTTTCTCTCCGACAAATTGCCTCATGGAATGATCCGGGCGATTTTCGTCCAGGGTGCGATTGCTTCAGCCTTCTTCGCGCCTCTCGCAGTCCTGGTGCTCGGCAAGTGGCGTAATTCGTCGCTTCCCGCTCCTGAGTCGCCTGCGATCTTGCCGAAGCCGGCTTCGATTCTTCTGCGAATCACCATCCTCGTCGCTGTCTTCATCTTCGTTTATTTGTTCTTCGGCTATTACGTCGCGTGGAGAAATCCTGAACTGCAGCGCTTCTACGGCGGGGCGGAACTTCCCAACTTCTGGGCAGCATTGCAGCACAACTGGACAAGCTCCCGTTGGATCTACGCTCTCACCGCGTTCCGCGCTCTCTTGTGCATCGCGTGTCTGTATCCGGTTATTCGGATGCTCCACACTTCCCGGCAAGAGTCGGCTTTGGCCGCGGCACTTTTCTTGGCTTGCTGGACAACTGCCTTACTGTTGCCAAATCCGTTGATGCCCGCCAGCGTTGCCCGCAGCCATTTTTGGGAAACGCTGAGCTTCAGCCTGGTCTTCGGCACCCTAGCAGGATGGCTCCTCTGCTTCACTGCGCCCCACCCCATGCGGAACCAAATCTAAAACCGTTTACCGGCCGATTCGCCGCTGCTCATTTTTACCGAGACGCGAGACGCTCTTTGAGCTCCCTTGCTTTGGCCCACTCAGCAGTTAGTGAGGCTTTTTGGATTTCAGCAGGACGATATCCGCGCTGCGCGGACCGCCGGCAACCACCAAAGTTTTTCCGCCCTCTGCCCACGCGAAGGAATAAATGATCCCTGGAGGAAAATGGGTCAACTGTTTTGGCTCGCTACAGAAAATTGGCTGCCGCCAAATATCGGAAACTCCTCCGCGTGTCAATCCGTAATCGATGGCTCGCCCATCCGGCGACCAGGCAACGCCGCCCCCTCCGTTTGGTCTCTCAAACGACGAGAGCAGCGGGCCTCCTTGCACCGATACCACGTTGTTGCGATTTCGCGCCGACAGGTGCACGGGATCTGACAGCGTTTAGGTACGTGACCCACTGGCCATCCGGCGAGCAAGCCGGGCGCACCGCTGCGCTCGTGGGTAAGCTGCACCGGGTTCGCGCCGTTGGCATCCGCGATACGCGAAGCCGAGTCCGTCATTAGGTGCCTTCTTAGTTTTCGCCCGACTCCAAGTCAATAAACGGCGCCGCTGCGGTTGCCAAATCATTTTGCGAGGATACCGATGGTTGCCAGCCACGTCTCCACTAACTGCGGCCATCCGGTGATTGGAAAATCGGTGCGCCGCAGCCCAAACGCATGCCCGCCCTGTGCGTACAGATGCATCTCCACGGGAACTTTAGCGTTCTTCAGCGCGCGGTAGTAAACCAGCGAATTGTTGACACTGTCGACAGGATCGTTCTCCGCCTGCACCAAGAACGTGGGAGGGGAATTGCGAGTGACATGAATATCCGGATTCAACTCGAACTTTTCTTCGTCGTTCCACAGATGCCCGGGATAAAGCGCAACCGCGAAATCGGGGCGGCAGCTTTCTTTGTCCGCAGCGTCTATTAAAGGATACAAACGCTTCTCGAAATGGGTACTAATCGCAGTCACCAGGTGCCCACCTGCCGAAAAGCCCAGCACTCCGATTTTATGCGGATCGAAGTGCCACTCGGCGGCGTGAAAGCGCAGCAGTCCCACGGTCCGCTGCGCATCTTCCAGCGCCGTGGGTGCTTTCGGATGGACCTGGCACTTGCATCGCTCTTCCCAGTGCATCCCCGAGTCCGGCACGCGATACTTTAACAACACGCAGGTAATTCCGGCGGAGGTAAGCCAGTCGCAGACCTCCGTACCTTCCAGATCGATGGCCAAAATCTTGTAGCCCCCGCCCGGGAACACCACCACCGCAGCGCCCGTATTCTTTTCGCTTGGCGAATAGACCGTCATCGTAGGCCGCGAGACGTTGACCACGTACTCCCATGGCTTTCCGGCAACCAGATTCTCTGCTGTCGCGGTGACCTCCGGCCCAGACACCGGTCGCGCGTCAGGCGGCGCCCCTGGCCATATCGGCAATTGAGTATGCCCCGGCGATGGCTGCCAGCCTGGCGTCTGCGCGCGCAGACCGCCAACTCCAAACAAAATACAGAAAATTAAGATCACGGGTTTCATCACAATCTCCGCATTCAATATAACCCGTCACGGACGAAGGCCACTGATAGGAAACCGTGAAAAGAAAGGTCGCTGCAATGTTTCGCGAGCGGACGCTCGTCCTGAACTCAGGTGTTTATCAGGCGGCAGGAGTCAGACTCTTCGTCGAACGTTGCATCTGACACTGGGTGATGGGTTTCAGAAATCGTCTTTGCTACGGAGCGCGTCGCCGCGGCCGGCTCGGGCGTTGCGGGTTCCGGCGGAGGTGGATTTCTTTCGTTGATCAGCGGCGTGAGCCAGGGGCTCTGCAGTGCGGCCAAAGCAAGCTCTTCTTTGAGGTCGTTGTAGAGCGAATCCGCCAGCTCCTCACGTGCTTTATCCACGTAGTTTTCGCGATGCTTTCTGCGCAACGATTCAAAGACGGACCGTGCGGTTGTGGCGCCGACTTTTGCTTCGATCAGGTTTCGGGCTTTGCCGGACTTGTAGGTTCGGAGGGCGTTACGGAACGTCACTACTGAATCGCCTTGGCTCTCGTCCAGCTCTTCCGCAAGTGCCTGCACAAACTGCGCTTGAAAATCGGAGCGATCTTTGAGGTTCTGCTCGAGTTCCGCGAACTGTGCGGTCAGTGTCTCTTTCAGTTTCTTGATGTCGGCGGCATTCGAATCCCACAGTTTCTGGACGTCCTTGGCTAAAGCCCGCGCATATTCGTTGCGCATTTGCACCGTGGCTCCGGCGGTGGCGGTTTTTGTCTGTTCGTCGATCAGTTTCAGGCTGAATCTGGCGACCAGAACAAACACGCCCACCAGGATTACTCCCATGATCCCCAGCGTCCACATTTGCGTGTTCAGGACTCTTTGGTAGTAAGCCTCGTACTGCTTCTGGGTGCGCGTGATGTAGTCCTTTTCCATCGCCGCGCTGCTTGCCGCTTTTTCCGTGGCATCGGCGCGTTCTTCAAGCTTCTTCAGGCGGTCTTCCTGTGTGGAGTGCGAGGCTTTTTGTGGCTGCTCCGAGCGAAGGGCCGGGCTGAAAAAAGCAAGAACCGCAGCCAGAATCAATATGTGTCGGCGTAGGGTAGTCACGGGTCCGTCTCCTGGCTGGGACTTCCAATTTAGTTGCCGGAGGTTAGGGTGTCACTGTTGGGAGCCGGAAGCGGTGTCCGAAGGGATACCGTCCGAAAGGGCTACCCGTTTCGTCAGGCAATCCGGTCCAGTGTTCTCGACTCCCAATTGTCGTGCGCGACATTTCTAACGATGGCAGCCCTGCCAAGCTGTTTTGAGCCCACTGTTCCGTGCCTTTCTGCGAGTGGTCTTGTATAGGACATCCGTCTCGTTACTTTATTTTATGAAACCATATCGTGTCACGATACATCTAAACCTAAGGGGAGGAACCATAGTGTTTTTAACGTTCAGGTTTCAAGCGGAAAAAGGAGAGCTGCTATGCGCAAGACAAACTCCGATCCTGTGGTTTGGTTTCCCACGCAACTGCCGCCCGGGTTCGTCGCAAGTTTTCGCCGGTGGAACATCGTTATAACTTGTATTCTGCTTTTCATGGTCCTGGGATTGACGGTTGCTGGAATCGTTGCGGGACTCGAGGGTCGCACCACAACCGCTAAGAAGGCTCCTGCTAAGCACCAGTCGAGCTCCTCTCCTCTCGGTCTCGCGCATTCCAGCACGGAGCTGGGGATGCTCCGAGTGGCGAGTTCATCCGTCTCCTGACTCTATTTTTTGCGGATTAAGGTAATCGTATTGGTGGAACGCTTGCCATGATCCAGATTCGTCCAAGCTTGGACGACGTGATCCCTATTCGTGAAGGTCATCAGCAACTCGACCATGTGCAGGTCACCGGGTGTGTTCATGCCATATACACGCTCGACAGCGAAATCGTATTTTCCCGTGGCCGCGGAGAGTGGACCGGTTTTCAAAATCGGCTGGTTCCCTGAAGAGCAGAAATGAGTGGCGAGGATATGGTCGCCGTCCAGGCTGTACATGGTGAGCATTGCTGGCTGGCCGGCCGGTTCGAGCCGTTCCATCACCAGGCCGGAGGCAAGGACCTCATAACTCACACGGACCGGCTTTCCGTTACTATCTTTGCCTTCCCATTCACCTGCCAGCGTTTTGAACTGCTCGAGGGCGGGAGTGGAGCGAGTTTCGGCATGCGTCGGGTGTGCCTGGCCATATAAAGGTTGAGGAACGAGAACGCCGAGGCCGAAGCCGAACAGGACCAACGAACGGAGCACGGGAACCTCCTTGGGACAATGGACACAAGAGAATTAACCGGCTGCGAAACCTGGTAGATGTGCAGAGAAACTTGATTGTGGCGCAATGCCGCGCAGGAGTCTAGCTCCCAAATGTAGCTATTTCGCAGCGTTCGCCCGCTGAACCTCAGTCCTGGTCTTGCTTGTTTTCATCGAAGCGTCATGCCGGTATCTTTCTAATGGCCTGCATGAGTCGAGGACCGTAAACTAAGAGACATTGTGATCGAGCAGAAAATTAATGAATTTTTTGGCGATGGCGAGTCCACCGGCTTTGGAACGGGCTGGTGGAGTGGGATATTGTCGGCCTTTTTTGGATTTCTTTCCTTCGGCGGAGTTTTGTGCCTGCATTTTCCTCAGCTGTTAAGCTCTCCGGAACTGCGCCCGCATTATCCCATGCACATCATGCGCGTTTTAATCCAAGGTCTGATCGTGGCGGCAATTTTATTCGGAGTCAGTTCTTCGATTCTGCGCAAGAAAAAGATTTTGGCTTTGACCGGAATGTTGCTGGCCATTGCGGCAACGGCCTTGGGCGGATCTAGCGTACAGATTAATGATAATTTGCGCGGCGGCCTGGGAATCGGCCTGGACTGGTTCTTGCTCGATTTGTTTTTGATGGCGCTCATTTACGTGCCACTCGAAAGACTCTGGCCGCAGTATCCAGAACAAGGAACATTCAGGAAGCAGTGGACTTTGGACGTGGTTTATTTCATGTCCACTCATCTGCCGTTGCAGATTTTATCTTTTCTGGTGTTGTTGCCTGCTACCCAGGCAACGAAATATCTGGGAGTTCCGGCTCTGCAAGGATTGATCGCTCGACTGCCTTGGCTGTTGCAATTTTTTCTAGCGGTGGTGGTTGCGGACGTTGCCGAATATTTTATTCATCTGGCTCTGCATAAAGTGCCTTTTCTGTGGCGGTTCCATGCCGTTCACCACTCTTCGAAGACGCTGGATTGGATCGCGGGCTCACGCTCCCACTTTGTAGACGACACCCTAGTGCGCGGATTTATTCTTGCGCCGCTGATGCTTGGATTTTCGCAAACGATCATCTTGGCGTATTTGATTTTTGTCACCCTGCACGCTACCTGGACGCATTGCAATTTCGGTCCCAACGCGAAATGGCTTGAAAAATATTTGGTTATGCCCAGATACCATCACTGGCACCATACTTCTCAAAAAGAGGGCATCGATAAGAACTTTGCGATTCATTTTCCGTGGATTGATAAACTTTTTGGAACTTATTATTTCCCCGCGGAATGGCCGGAAGTTTACGGCCTGGACGGCGAAGAAATTTCGCCCAACTTTTTTGGACAAACGATCGAACCATTCACAAAAAGAAAAAGAGTCTAAAAATTCAGCGCGCCTAAGGGAACGTCCGTAGGTATTTCCGCGCCGCGCGCCGTTGCCTTCACCAAGCCCAAAGATTTCATCACTTTGACGGTTACAAATCCAAAGTCGTATTCCGATTCGTCGTGGCTTAGCCGCAAAAGACCCGGATAGTGGTGATGATTATTCTGCAGGCAAGCGCTAAACGTAGCCGTCACTGGCAGCCACTCGCCAATGTTCATCGCGTTGTCGTCATCTTCATACCGCCGGTATCCAAAGTCTCGCGTGTGAGTCCAATAGTTTTGAATCATATTCACCCACAGCGCAAAAATCCGCATTCCAAACCACATCACCAGCGTAAACTTCAGATCGCCCACCAACTTCCACAAAAGATAAAAACTAAAGACTTGTACAACTATCGCGAACAACGGACTGGCAACGACCCGAAACGTCCGAGACTTCAAAATCTTGTCGTGCGCCAAATTATCGTTGCATCGATACGGCATTACACAGAGATATAAAGTTCGCCAAAAACCATCGTCCGAAAGTTTATTGGGATCCCCCGGCTGGTCCGCATGTTTATGATGCAATCGATGGCGATTTACCCAGGCGATCGGGTCTACGTAGATCCCGAAAGTGTTATTCACGACCGTGACGGCCTTTATGAACCATTCCTTATAGTCCAGTGCGCGATGAGCGATTCCCATATGAAGAACATCGGCCAAATACAACCCGGCAAGAAACCAACAGGAGGCAAAATAAATCCCTCCTATTAACATCCCCTTCCACGGCCCCAAATGACTCGGGGCGAAATACATGCAAGCCAGCAAGTAGCACAAAATAATTGAATAGCCTGTGAAATTGTATATTTTCATGAACACTCCAAGTCGGGCTATTCAACCAGAAATTGAATCGTGTGGCAATGCCGATGCTACTGCGAGGGCAGCTCCTGCGTAGAGCAATGTGTCCGCAACGTAATTCAACGCTTCATTGAACTCCGATCCGCCGTGGGCGCGGAGCAAAATAGGCAAATATAAAAATAGAGTGAGGGCGGTCATTAGTGCGCCAATCGACGCTGCGGCGAGCCGAGTTTGTTTGTTCAGTGCCAAGCCGATTCCGGCGGCCAATAAAATTGCTCCTGCGAGGTATGCCCATACACTGGGGAAGGGAAGCCATGCTGGCGTCATCAATTCCAAAGGAACGCCGGGCGCGAACTCTGGGTGAAGAAAATGTTGTGCGCCATAAAAGATTGCAGCAATCGCTATGACCATGCGCGCAAATAAAATCTTCCATTTCGATTGTTGCGGAGACCAGGCGCGAGTATTCAGTCCGGCGAGAGCCCACGCGCCTGCGGCAAACGAGAGATCTCTCAGCGCGTAGGTCCACCCGAAACGATCTGTGGGATGCGCCAGCGCGGACGGTAAATAAATCATGCAGACAAATAGAAAAAACATTAGTCCGAGCAGCGTGGACGACAAGCGCTCGAACTTTCTCAGCGTAAGGCTGGTCGCTGCGGCGAGCAGCGCGGATCCAACGAAATACACCCAGAACCAGTGCGCCGGCATCCACGACGGCAGCATATTCCGTACGAACTCGGGGCCGTGGAAATGTTCAGGCGCGAATACCGCGAGTGAAGCGGCGATGAAGACCGAGCCCAACGTGATGAGCTTTTCCCAGCCGGGAGCCGCGCCGATCTCTTTTCGAAGTAGGAAAACTCCGGCGACAAGATAGAGAAGCCCGGCGAAACACATCCAAAAATTGGTTGAGGAAAGCATCAGAACTTCTTCACCAAGGTGCTGCGGCAGAGATTATATTCCGGACGCCGCTAAGTTCGTCCTTTGTTCCTTGAACTTGTCCTCGGAGAGTCCGTAGCGCTCCTGGTGCACCTCAATGTACATGTTGTACTGCGCTAGGCTATTCTTTTTTCCGAGGAGCACATGACCCTGCAGCCGATCATACGCGTAATATCGCAAACGCTATCTGTAATCCTGCTCTCCATTCCAGCCTTGGCCCAACAACCCGCTCCTTCCATCCCTTCCACAGGTTTCCCCGGGCTGGATGAGTATCGCGCGTCGCGGCTTTCCATCTACACCGACGATTTCGGGCAACTAGCACGCTATCGCCACGCTAACGCCGCGCTCGCCGCGCCGGCGGTTGGTGAAAGCCGAGTCGTCTTTCTGGGCGACTCCATCACCGATTACTGGAAGTTGCCAGACTATTTTCCTGGCAAGCCTTATATCAATCGCGGCGTCGATGGGCAGACCACGCCCGAGATGCTGGTGCGTTTTCGCCAGGATGTAATTGATCTGCAACCTAAAGTGCTCGTCGTGCTCGCAGGTACCAATGACATCGCCGGCGTCACCGGACCCACGCGTAACGCGGACATCGAGGCCAACTACGCTTCCATAGCTGAACTGGCACGCGCGCACCACATTCAGGTGGTGTTCTCGTCCGTCCTGCCCGTGAACAATTACACCCACGATGCGGAGGAATCATTTGCGCTGCGTCCGCGCGATAGAATTTTGGCGCTGAATAAATGGCTGAAAGACTACTGCGCCACAAACCGCTTCGTGTATCTCGACTATTTCAGTGCTCTGGTAGACGAGCAAGGCATGCTGAAGCGCAATCTGGCTGACGATGGGCTGCACCCGACCGACACCGGCTATAAGATCATGGCGCCCCTGGCGGAGAAAGCGATTCAAAAAGCGTTAGCGGAAAATAAAGCCCAGTAAGCTGGCTGAAGTGCCGCTATCTCGGCGAAGGGGCGAACACTGCTGACACCTGCAGCTCGAATCTGCGGTACACTCATTGTCTTACCGAACGCCATCCGTCTACCTGGAGTTCTCTATGAAAAAGTCTCTAACTCTCTTCGTCACTCTGTTTTTCAGTGCAAGCGTTATCTTCGCTGGCCCCCCGCCACAGTCCGGCACCATTCTTTCTCAAACTTCTGTCGCTTGCGGCTCAAAGAAGTCAAAAAAGAAAGATATCGATATCCTGTGCCATCAATATCTCCTCCGCTCTGGCGCCACCGACTACTCCATTCGTCAGCAAAAGCCCTCCGATGAGACCCTTATTCCGATAAACACCCCGGTCCAGTTCACCCTCGACAAAAATAAAGTGAAGTTCAAGGTCAACGGTAAATCTTACGATTACATTGTCGTCGGTCAGGCCGCGGCATCTTCTCCTGCCGCTACACCAGCCGCCTCCGCTCCTAATCGCTGACGCACAAGAGTCGCGACGCTAACCAGGCACGAAGCAGGCAGATGACCAAATAAGTTCGAAGCTTGGTTAGAAGCTAGAAGCTGTGCCCTGAACTTTGGGTGTTGGTGTGACTTATTCGGGCATCCAGCCAGTGGTAACAATTCTAAATCCGGCCTTCTTTTGCGCCTGCACACTGGCATCAAATGCTTGCGCAGCAAGCTCTTGGTCTAAATAGCTGTGGCAGACCGGAGCGTCCAGAGTCTTCAGCGAATAATTCGCTAAGGTGTCCTTCTGAAATTTCGCGCTATGTGCATCCATTCTTGATTCGCTATAGCGGAACCATGCACTGTAATAGTAAGTTTTTCCTGAACGCGCGCTGCACCACATCAGATTGCGACTGTCGGTGATTTGTGGAGCGGCATTCCCTGCTGAAACTGAAAAACAAACTAGAAGGAAAAACGCGATCGTCGCTTTTAGCATTGGAATAACTCCTGCGTGGTGGAGAGTATATACCCTAACTCATCTGAACAGCGTTGTTCTACCCAGGAGTTTTCACGCCCTTTTTTAGCATTTCGATGGCTTTCTCTAATCTCTTCACTCGTGTTTCTTCTTTCTTGGCCTCAGTAATCCAGCGGCAGTATTCCTTGCGATGGGTATAGCTCAATTTTTCGAAAACGGGAAGGAGCCGTCCCTTCTTCATCAAATTTCTAAATTGAGCTGGCACTTCGACGGTTCTTACCTGTTCATCTCTCCAAACCACGACTTCAATCGTGTCGCCCGGCTCTTTCCCAGTTTTCGCGCGTATGGCTTTGAGCATCCCCAGCATATGGAGCGGATTGCCGTATTTGATCAGCGAACCTGAGTAGGGAACTCCATCGAACGTCGCCTTTACAGGCACTTTCCCATTGCTGCCAAATTCCTTCTCGGTGTCATATGGAAAAAGCACATAGGCCCCGCCGCCATCACCTGCTTCAATTTTCGCCTTGAATTTATATTTCTTCATTGCTTCACCAGTTTTCCTCGCTGCGACACCACCGATAGCGCGCTTCGCATCACGCGTTCTGCTTCTAATTTATCGCCGCTCGATTTGACTATGCGCTGGATGCCCGACAAACGCCCTTCGATGAAATCACGGACGCGCCCGAACCAAACAGCTTTGCTCCCGCCGGTGTAGGGGCCGGGCTTGAGCCCGGCACCAGCCCCGCCTCACAAATTTTGGCGATCAACTCGACCAACCCGCCAACACGTTACGATCCACCCCGCAAAACTTCATATTGCGCAAGAATACAGCCGCCTTCGAGCGGACGGCACTCAATCAGGTTCAGTTTCACTCGGTGTCCGAGATCGCGAAACGTGGGTATCCCTGCGCCCAGAAGAATGGGCTGAATGTTCAGGCCAATGCGATCTACCAAGCCCGCAGCTAAAAGGGACTGCGCCAACTCGCCACCGCCCATCAGGCAGATGTCTTTCCGGCTCGCCTGCTTGAGCGTTCGAACAAAGTCAACGGCGTCGTCCGTCACCAGTTCGACGTTGGGATCGTCGATTTTTTTGAGCATGCGCGAGAAAACGTAGGTGTGCGTGCCCGGAATCTTACTCATGCGCGGCTCGCTCTTCTTGGGAGTGTTCGCTGCTGCGAAGTCGTAAGTCTTTCGCCCCATCAGGATGGTGTCGACATTCTTCCAATAATCGGTCATCACTTGCTGCACATCCTTGCTGAAGTGCAGCCAATCGATCGAACCATCTACGCCAGCAAGAAACCCATCCAAGCTAACTGCACCGCCATAGGTGACCGTACGCATTTTTTCACCCCTCGCCATCTTCGGCTCAAGAATCCGTAATTAAATACCAAATGCCGCTTATCACCAAACTGGAAATTGAGCCACCCGTCATCCAGAATCTTTCATTGGCGCTCCGAACCGCGCAAGCTACAATGACGCGCGCATGGCTCTCGCGAATGGCACTCGACTCGGCCCTTATGAGATTCAGTCGCCCTTAGGTGCTGGCGGCATGGGCGAGGTGTATCGCGCTCGCGATACGCGGCTGGACCGCACCGTCGCCGTCAAAATTCTCTCTTCGCATCTCTCAGAAAAGCCCGATGCCAAACAACGTTTCGACCGCGAGGCCCGCGCCATTTCTTCGCTGAACCATCCCAACATTTGCAGTCTTTATGACGTCGGACATCAGAACGGGATCGACTTTCTGGTCATGGAGTTTCTAGAGGGCGAGACTCTCTCTCATCGACTGGCCCGAGGACCGCTGCCCACCGAACAAGTGCTGAGGTACGGCGTCGAAATCTGTGACGGGCTGGACAAAGCGCACAAATCCGCGGTCATCCATCGCGATCTGAAGCCCGGCAACATCATGCTGACCAAGGCAGGCGCAAAGCTCATGGACTTTGGCCTCGCCAAAACGACCGCGGCGGAAACGTCGTCCCTTTCGGCCGTGACCATGTCGGCGGCCAGCGAGCCTTTAACCGCGCAGGGCACGCTGCTGGGCACGCTTCAATATATGTCGCCGGAGCAGTTGGAAGGCAAAGAGGCCGACGCGCGCAGTGATATTTTTGCACTCGGCGCGGTGCTGTACGAGATGGCGACGGGAACGAGAGCATTCGGAGGGAAAAACAGCGCGAGCGTGATTGCGGCGGTGCTCGAAAAAGATCCGTTGCCCGTCTCCACGGTGCAGCCCATGTCGCCGCTCATGCTAGACCGAATCATCAAAACCTGCCTAGCCAAAGATCCTGACCAGCGCTTCCAGAATGTGCACGACGTGATGCTGCAATTGAAGTGGATCGCGGAAGGCGGATCACAAGCCGGCGTGACTTTGCCGGTTGCGGTGCGACGCAAGAATCGCGAGAAGCTGGCGTGGACGCTGATGAGTGTATTCGCGATTCTGGCCGCGGCGTTTGCTGTTTGGACCTACGTACATCCGCTTCCGTCAGGGTCCGGCCCGGTATTGGCCTTGGTTCCTCCGCCACGCGATACCCGTTTCCTTGCTTTCGGAATTGGGTCGGGACCCGCGGTGGTTTCCCCCGACGAAACGAAATTGGCATTCACGGTGATCGACCAGAATGGTTTGATAAGACTGTGGACGCGATCGCTCAAAGCCAACGATGCCGTAGCCGTTCCAGGGACCGAGGGAGCGGCAGCCCCGTTCTGGTCTCTGGACGGCCGCTCGCTCGGTTTTTTTGCTGGTGGAAAGTTGAAAACCGTGGAGCTAAACGGCGGGAATCTGCAAGTACTGGCAGACAGTCCCTGGGACGGAAAGGCGGCGTGGGCGCCAGACGGCACAATCCTTTTCAGACCAGCGGCAACTACGCCGTTAGTGCGCGTGCCTTCCACGGGCGGACCGGCCGTACCGATGCGGGCTTTAGGAACAAACGACTACTCCGAGAGCGATCCTGCGATACTGCCGGATGGGAGACACTTGTTGCTGGTTGTCAGCGACAAGAATCAACACCGGCGTATCGAACTCCGATCGTTAAACTCGTCAGAGACTAAGGTCATCCTCGAGGATGGCTGGCAACCCGCCTATGCGGACGGATTTTTGCTTTTCGTGCGCAAGCAGAAAATATTTGCCCAACCGTTTGATGTGGGTTCTGGCAAGCTTTCCGGCACTGCGACTCCGTTGGCGGATGCCGACTGGTATTCCCTCGCGGGAGCGTCGGTCCTGGCATTTCAATCGCTTTCGCCCGATATGGAATTGCAATGGTTTGATAAGACGGGGAATGCGACGGGTAGGGTCGGTCAGATTGCTTACTACCTATCACCCAAAATTTCGCCGGATGGCAAACAGATCCTGTTTCTGCAGACAGACCTCCAGAATGCAAATACAACGGATTTGTGGTCGCTTCCCGCGGCCGGCGGAGTGACTCAGCGGATGACATTCGGACCGGGCTGGAAAGGCTGGAGCGTATGGTCACCCGATGGAAAAGACATCGCTTATGTGGTGGAGGCTGAGGGCAAAGGTGCGGGCAAAGTGAGTATCGCGCGCAAACCATCGGACGGGTCAGGCGCTGAAGAGACGCTATTGAGTCTGGGACCCGAGATTTCGACTGCTGCGATTGTGGACTGGTCGCCAGACGGGCGTTACTTATCTTACGACGCTTTCAACATCAATCAGGGCCGTAGATCACATTGGATTCTGCCGCTTTTCGGCGACAGGAAACCCTTTCAGTGCGCTCCAGCTGTTAACGGCAATCAGTATGACGGGAATTTTTCGCCGGACGGTCATTGGTTAGCTTATTTTTCCGATGAGACCGGACGGCCGGAGGTGTACGTCGTTCCGTTTCCAGGGCCCGGTGGAAAATATCAAATTTCCCATGACGGCGGATGGCTGGTTCGCTGGGACAAAAAGGGCGATCTCTTCTTTCTAACCACTGGGAACCAACTGACCAAAGCGGAATTGAATCTCAGCGCGCAATCTCTGCAGGTGAAATCGCTGCGCCCCCTTTTTCAGATCAATCTCGCAGACGCGCCCGCGCCTTTATTCGATGTGAGCGCCGATGGCCAGCGCGTCTTAGCTGTGACAGCTGCAAGACCGGAATCCAGTTCGATCAGCTTGCTGCTCAACTGGCCCGCACTGCTCAAAAAGTAGCCTGCGCCATCCTCATCTCTCCGCCGAGAGTTAACACTTATGGTATGGTACCCGCCATAGAATTTGACGCCGAACTGCACACACGTCAGGAAAACCCATCGTGGGAGGGACTAAGTTATGAGCGCGACTTTGCTATACCGGATTGCGGCCGTTGTGTTCGTTTTGTTTGCAGTGGGTCACACTTATGGCTTCTTAAGTTTGCGTGCGCCCACTCCCGAAGCGCGCGCGGTCTACGACGCGATGAACACCGTGCATTTTTCCGAGGGTGGTCATAGTTTCAGCTATGGTGATTTCTATCGTGGATTCGGCTTATCTTGCACCGTGTCGATGCTCTTGTCGGCATTTCTCTCCTGGCACCTCGGAAATTTGGCGCGCTCTGCACCCGCCTCGATTGGCGCGTTAGGATGGGCTTTCTTCGCAGCGCAGTTAGCAGGCGTAGTGTTCAGTTTCCTTTACTTCGGGTTGCCTCCAATGGTGCTCTCCGCCCTGGTCGCCGCAATCGTCGGCCTCGCCGCATTTCTGGCTAATAGGTGATTCCAACTCAATCGACTCAATTCTCGAGTAATGCGCTTGTTGTATAACTGAAAATAATCCCAACACCTCATCTCCGATTCCCCGACTATCGGAGGACTGTCGCAAAGAGAAATTCGAGATACTGATACTATGGCAACTTATCAGGCGCGTGGAATGGACATCGAATGAACGCGACAAAAGCCATTTTGCTAGTATCTCTGTTTCTCTGCGCCGCAAACGCTTTCGCGCAATCGGTGGAGAAGGAGCCAGCCGCGATTGTGGAGCTTGGTGGAGCGACGAATTGGAATGTCAAAGGCGGCGGCTCGAGCTTCGGCCCTTCGGCGGCGGTTGAACTTACGCCGATAGACAAGTGGCTGGAACTTGAGGCGGGAGTCACGCCGCTTTTCAGCAGGCACACGACCGAATGGGATATCGACCTGCTCTTCAAGAAGCCTTGGTCGCTCTCGAAAAAAGTGGACTTTATGGTAGGCATTGGTCCCCAGTGGGTGCATACGAAAAAATTTGGCGTGACGACGAACTCGGTCAGCGGTGAAGCCGTACTGGATTTTATGTTCTGGCCCTCCTCGAAGCATCGATTCGGGTGGTACGTCGAACCCGGCTACGAGTACAACTTCGGGCCTCTCCATGAGCAATCGCTTGGCATAACCGGTGGTTTATTGATAGCGATACGATGAGACACTTTTGCGCGTTCGCGTAAAATCTCAACACGCAAGGCCCAACTCCTGATCGAGGCGTTCCTCCCTCGACCTCTGGATTCAAAGTAACCGGGAGTTGATAGCATGCCCGACGCAATATAAAAGGGCGCCCCTTTTGGAGTAGGGTTTTGAGTGTTCAGTTCGAACCCCTCCAGAAAGGAACGCCCTTATGACTAGCGTTAAATATATCGGCATGGATGTGCACAAGGAAAGTATTTCGATTGCGGTCCGGAATGATGCCGGGAAGATCGTGATGGAATGCGTGATCGAGACCAAAGCGAACATCATTCTGGACTTTATCCACGGGCTACGCGGAGAGTTGCAGGTCACCTTTGAAGAAGGAACCTGGGCCACCTGGTTGTACGACCTGATGAAGCCGCACGTAGAGAAATTGGTGGTGTGCAATCCGCGGAAGAATAACCGACAGGGGGACAAGAATGACCGGATCGATGCGCGCGAGCTGTCCGACCTGTTGTACATGAATAAGCTCAGCTCGGTCTATCACGGCGGAGCAGGTGTCCGCACGCTGCGGGAACTGGCACGCAGCTATCTGACCATCAGCAAAGATCTCGGACGAGTCATGAGCCGAGTGAAAGCCATCTATCGCAGTTGGGGTATTCCCTGTGCCGGCAAGCAAGTCTATGCGCCGCGTCATCGTGCCGAGTGGCTGGGGAAGATCACCGAGGTGGGCGTGCTTCGGAGGGCCGAGTTTTATTACCAACAACTCGATGCCTTGAGGCCGTTGCGCCACGAAGTACGGCGCGAGCTGCTCGCCGAAAGTAAGAAGCACCCGGCGACGAAGCTGCTCTGCCAGATTCCTGCGATCGGTCCGATCCGGGCGGCGCTGTTGATCGCGCTGATCCAGACACCGCAGCGCTTTCGCACCAAGCGGCCGCTCTGGAAATACAGCGGGTTTGCCATCGAAATGCACAGCAGTGCCGATTACCGTTCGGTGAAAGGACAACTACAAAAATCCAGAAAGCGCATCACGGTTCGCGGGCTCAACCGCGACTGCAATCACGATCTGAAGAACCTGTTTAAGAGTGCCGCCACCATCGCCTCGGTCAAACCGGGTCCGTTCCAGGAATTCTATGCGGCATTGCTTGCCAAAGGGATGAGACCGGAGATGGCCCGGCTGACCTTGGCGAGAAAGATTGCCACGATTGTGTTGATCGTTTGGAAGAAAGGAGTGAGCTTCGACGCCAAATATCTGAAACCACAAACAGCTTGAGTGTCTCTGAGCGAGTCCGCTCCATCCCGGGGATCTTCTCTGGTGGTGGCCGTCGGTTCTCGAGACACTCTGGTTCGAGAGCGAGTCTCAGCTGATTAGTTAGGCGCTGCGTGCTTCGGACACCGAGTCTCACACCCGACCCTAGGCCCTCTCGGACAACCAGAAAAAGCTATGGGCCACGAGTCCCGGATAGAACCATGGTCGCCAAACTTGACCGCGTTCTGCTTTGCTGGTTTCGGAACAGACTGACTTCCTTGCACAGAAGCGATGAAAACCGCTGGTAGAGAAAACCCAGATCGCTGGGCAAAACTGCCCAGCAACCGAGCACTTGGTGCGGGCGATCAGAACAGATCCTGCTCCATCATGTGGGCTGCGAAGCAAGAAAACCTCCAGCCAGCGGAGAGGTGTTTTTTCTTGACTTCTCCTTTTATAGAACTAATCGGGACTTGAGCGGAAAATTCGCGAGGACACTAAACGATAGCTTTTAATAACGGCGCGGCTGTTGGCGAAATATCAGAGGAAACTTACTACAAAAATGCTGGGCCAAGCTAAAACAGATGCTAAAAGGGGGCCCTTCCCAGCGATGACCGCCGCAACAAACGCGCCCGGCAATAGGAAGAAGAACCAACCAATCTGCCCCTCAAATCCGCCCGGGTGAATTCCGAAGACTATGAATCCGGCGATTCCCAAAAGCGCTAAGGCGGTAAGGCCAGAATATTTCCAATCACGTGGTTTCATGCGAGCAATATACTCCCACTGCCTATTAAAAGCGGTTACATGTGGTTGGGGTGCTGGTATTGGAAGTAGGAGTACTTGGTGTTCGCAGGAATTGCTGCAAGCGTTGTTCGCGCCGCATCCTTTGAATGCTCAGGATTATTTGTTCGCTAATGGTCCAGGTGATGACTCGCAGAAGCAGGAGTGGTTGAAGGCGCATCGTTTTTGCCGTGCTCCAACATCCTCTGACCTTCTATTTTGCATTTGTATTCTCCGCCGTTGTCACGGCTGATGTAGAGCCTCCTGTCATGCTTGTCAGTTGCATCCACTCGGTAGTTCACGGTTTGCCCTAAACTGAATTTCTCTGCCTGGAAGGCGCCGCAATAGTAAATCATGTAAACCATGTCAGCGCCCTTCAATTCGTACACCGTCTTGTCGCCCTGGGCGTCGACCGAATGGAGGTCGGTGCCCTTTTCCCATCCCTTGATCGTCCCTTGCTGATAGGTGGTCTTGTCGGCGACGTTGGTTTCAATCGTGCCCTGAATGCTGCACTTGTACTCCTTGCCGCTCTCCCGGCGTATGTAGACCTGATCGCCTTTCACCCGGTAATCCACCGGTTGCCCTGATTGGAAATCGCCGCAATTGCTGATCAGCTTGCGTATACCGGCCCCCTCCAGTTCACAAGACGCCTGGTTCTTGGAGATGTTTAAGATTGTCCCCTTCTGATAGGTGGGCGGTGTCTTGTCGGCGCCGGTTGCCATTGTGGTCATCAGAAGAAAAATGAAAAGCGCTGTCCAGGAATTCGTCCAAGGGTTCATGCCGGAATCTCCTTTGATTTTAAAAAGAGCCTGTTTGACCACTGCCTGGCCGGTCCTATTTCATAGACGGAGGCAAACCAAGGCAGGTTTCACAGTTGTTTAGTTACTGTTCCGCTAATCCAGGGCTTAAAAGTCCACGCTTCACTGAGCGATATTGTTCGTCAACTCCGGTAACCGCGTTCCTCGGGACTCCTTCGAGCACACAAGCAGTGAGAATTTCCTCGCCACGGAATACGACAAGCAGCAGTTCGTCGCGGATCTGTGCAATAGCAGACAGTCTAGTGTGATAGGGCTGTGCCATAGTTCCGGAGACGCGAAGGACCTTAATTCGGCATGACTCGATATGCTCACACATTCCTGTTCGCCTGTCCCGCCTTCCGATCGCAATAGATCGTGGGCCTTCGGCGACACATAGGAGAGAACCGATGGGACAGAACTCTTTGTATCTTGCGGCGGAGGTAGTTTTTGTTTTTCTCACGTGCCTGGCTCTTTCCTCCTCAGTCCGTGCGCAAAGCGACGCCGATAAGCTTTTTAAAACGCACTGCGTCCTCTGCCACGCTACCGATGGAAGCGGCACTGCCCCAACGGGCAAGGCGCTTCACGCCAAAGATCTGAGGTCCGCCGAAGTGCAGAGCCAATCGGATGCGGACCTTACTACCATAATCAGTATGGGCAAAGGCAAGATGCCTGCGTTCAACAAGAAGCTAAAGCCCGAGGACATCAAGGCCCTGCTCGCCTACGTGCGGAGCCTGGCGAAGAAATAGCGCCCCTTCGCAGCGCTTTGAAACCAGTGAGCTCTCGGGCCTGGCCGTAACCAATTCTTATCTCAGGAGACCTTAATGTGTGCATGGCGGCAAGATTCGGCAATTTCGCACGTCCAAACTGAGGCGGACGGCACACCGATTCAAAGCAGACGTTCGTTTCTCGGAGTGTGGGTTGGAGTTGGTTCCGCGCTGGTCGGTTCGTTGCTCGCGGTACCGCTCATGCGCTTCGCCGTGTTTCCTCTGCTTCGTCGCACGACGGAGCTGAAACGATCGCCCCTAGGTCCAGTTGACGAGTTCGCCCATCTAACCGAACCGGTGATCTGCACCATTCAGATCGAACAGGTGGATGGCTGGCGAAAAGCCATCTCGGAAAAGGCAGTGTATATAACCAATGATCAGCAGTCCCACTTGTGCGTGCTGTCCTCGGTCTGCCCGCACCTGGGTTGCACGATTCCGTGGAATAAGGAGCGCAAAGAATTTGTGTGCCCCTGCCACGGAGGAAGATACACCGCCGATGGAACGTACGTTAGTGGTCCTGCGTTGCGCGGGATGGACTCGTTGGAAACTTCCGTCGAGGACGGACAGCTCATGGTGCGCTTCCAATATTTTCGCCAACTAATATCCGATAAAGAAGTCGTCGGCTGAGGAAGGACGATTCCGGGGATGCAGACCACGCACGAAGACCAAATCAACCCCTCTGCCTTTCCTCCAAAGGGAATATGGGGTTGGATAAATCATCGCACCGGAATTGACGCCGTTTTGCGCACCGCACTTTATGAACCGATTCCTGGAGGCGCGCGCTTTGCCTATATTTTCGGCTCGGGCTTGCTGTTTATTTTTATTTCCCAAGTGATTACAGGAGTTTTTCTGGCGCTTTATTACGTCCCCTCTGCCGATCACGCGCACACCACCGTCGCCTACATTACCAAGGCCGTCACCGCCGGTTCGTTTTTGCGCAGTCTGCATTCCTACGGCGCCAGTGCCATGGTAGTGGTCTTGCTCCTGCATCTTTCGCAGACCTACATCTATGGGGCGTACAAAGGCCGCCGCGAATTGCTGTGGTTTTCCGGTTGCGTGCTCTTCGCTCTGATTTTGGGCATGGCGTTCACGGGATATTTGCTCCCCTGGGATCAGCGCGCTTATTTCGCCACCGCCGTGGGCACCAGCGCCGCCAGTGAAGTTCCGCTTATCGGCGACGGCATTAAACGCATGATGCGGGGTGGCACGGAGATGGGTACGCTGACCATCTCGCGGTTTTTCGTTGCGCACGTTTTTTTGATTCCCGCGTGTATTTTTTCGCTGCTGGCCTCGCACGTTTTTCTCTTTCGCAGGGCTGGAGCTGCGGGGCCCACGGATGAAGATCCCTATCAGCCTAAGCAAAAAATGGAACTCTTTTATCCTCGCCAGGTATTGATGGACCTTTCGCTCACAGCGCTGCTGATTATCGTGCTGGGGGTGCTTTCTTTTTTTGTGCCTGTGCAGCTCGGTCCTGCCGCCAATCCTGCCGACGCCCTATACATCCCGCGTCCGGAATGGTATTACCTCCCGATTTTTCAGTATTTGAAATATTGGCACGGCCCGCTTTCTGTGGTTGGCGTCATGGTTATTCCAGGGATTCTAGTGGCCGCCATCATCGCCCTGCCATTTCTTGATCGGAGCACCGAGCGCCGCCCGTGGAAGCGCCCCATCGCCATGACCTCCTATGCCTTCGTTATGCTTACGCTCTTGGGACTCGCGCTGCGCAGTCAATATTTGGATAAGCACGACGTTGGCGTGGCTCAGCAACTCGCAAAACAAAAAGCCGAAGAAATAGACTATACGAGCAAACCGTTTGAGCCCGAACTCTCTTCCGCTTCGCTCGCAGCCGCAAACGTTCAGTTAGCTGATCCCCAAGCCGCAAAAGGCAAAGCGATTTTTGAAGAGCACTCCTGCAACGCCTGCCACGGCGATGGCGGGGTCGGAACCGCCGCCGCCCCACGGCTGGTCGGCGAAAGCGTCAAGCGTTCTCCAGACCAGCTGAAGGATCTGTTCGCCCACCCAACCGCAAAAATGACCGCCGGTGGCATGCCACCCATCGACCTGCCCCCCGACGCCCTAAAAGCGCTCATCGCTTACGTCGAGAGTCTGAAATAACGTAGTCACATTCTCGAACAAGAAAGCGACCCTAGGTCTCAATTCTAGGGTCCATGATTAACGCCGTATCGGTGGGTACTAGGCACCCGCTGTGCCAACAGCCCCCGCGGAAGTGGGTTCCGACGTTCCGAAAACCTCTATCCCGGATGATTCACAAGTCTCTGATTCTACGAGTGGGGTCCAAGCATGTTTTTGAGGTTCCGAAAACATTGATTTTGGAGCACCAATGACAGGCAGAGTTGAACACTTGCTTCGCATTATCGCGTCGGACATGAACGGATTGCAGGTACTATACGGAACTTCTCCGATACCCGACTTCCCGGTACTGATCGCCCGCTGCCCGTCTGGATTACTGTCGCGTGGCCGGGCGCCATCGCTGGCGCCCAGCCCTCTAAGAACCGGACTTGAAGGTTTCCCATTCATCCGGCTCGAGCACCCGAAAACGCCCCCATGAAAACGAGGACGCGGCCTGATTCAAAACGAATC
>Ga0209275_10000198_pt1 | contig 21069 bp, 20 predicted proteins | sample HubBroMetageREF2_FD_188344 | JGI IMG/M metagenome (GOLD analysis project Ga0209275, IMG submission 188344) | Reference soil microbial communities from the Hubbard Brook experimental Forest, New Hampshire, USA - Hubbard Brook CCASE Soil... | ecosystem: Environmental > Terrestrial > Soil >... | reverse complement strand
GAGTTGGCGTCTCACGCGCCGGCCGACCGCAATGCGGCTGTCCGAGGACCGCACTGGTGCCTGCCGACGGTGGTTGGCAAAATGTGGAGGGATGCCTGATGAGCTTCCCGAGCTGCTCCTCGCCGACAGAGCCAGCTGGCGATCCTGGCTCGGCGTACACCATCAGGATCAAAGTGGTGTGTGGCTCGTGCTCGCCAAGAAGCACGTGATCGAGCCGACCAGGCTCAGCTACGACGAGGCGCTCGAAGAGGCTCTTTGTCACGGCTGGATCGACGGGCAGGTACGGCGCCGCGACGAGCGTACATTTCGCCAGCGGTTCACCCCCAGGCGGGCGCGCAGCTCGTGGTCACAACGCAACGTCGGTCTCGTCGAGCGGCTACAGGCCGAGGGTTTGATGCACCCGGCGGGGCTCGCGGCGGTCGCGCTGGCGAAGGACGATGGACGATGGGATGCTGCCTACGCAGGTCAGGCAACGATCGAGGTGCCGGCGGACCTCACCGCAGCGCTCGACGACGAGCCTCGCGCCAAGGCGATGTTCGATCGCCTCAGCAGTCAAAACCGATACGCGGTCCTCTACAGGATTCACGAGGCCAAGCGCAGCGACACCCGCGCGCGGCGCATCGAGCGTTTCGTGGCGATGCTGGCGCGCGACGAGACCATCCATCCACAGGGCAAAGTATGAAGCTGCACAGCGATTCCTCTCCGCGCTGGAGCAGCCCTTCCCCGACTCCGAACGAGGGCTGCGCCGACTAGTCGAGAAGCTGACCGTCCTGCCAGAGGCGTGACGCCGCAATTCAGCGCTACTGCCTTGTGCGACCGCAAGGCACACCGCGTCGATCAGGTGAGCTGCGGCTTTAGGAGAGAACCTTGATCGGGCAACCGAGGCCCGGGGCGCCCGCAAGCCGCCCGTCGCCGGTGAGTAGCTCGCACCCGAGCATCTCTGCCAGGGCTACGTAGGTGGCGTCGTAGGCGGTTAGATTGGCTCGCAACTCGACGACGCGGCGCATCAGCGGCAAAGCGGGGTAGCGATCTAGATCAAGATCTTCGAGGTCGCCAACCGCCGCAGCAAATCGTTCCTCGGTGAGCGTGCCGGCGAGCCAGCGCTTGCGCAGCGCCGACACCGTCTCGACATCAACGAGATCTGGTGCCGCGAGATCCTTTGCCGCACGCAGCACCTCTCGCGCAACGCGCCCGTCGGTCTCGTCATCGCCGATGGCGTTCGCGAGCACACTCGCATCGACCACGATCACCGTCGCCCGCGCTCCTCCGCCAGATCCTTCGCAGCGCGCGCGAGCCCCACTTCGCCTCCAGATCTCCGATCGATGCGGTCCAATACCTCAGCCAAGCTGGGCCGCTTAGCGATCCTCGTCAATTCGCTCGATAGGTACTGCTGCAGGGATTGCCCGTGCGACTTCGCCCTCCGCTGCAGGGCACGGTGAACATCATCCGGCAGGTCACGCACAAGCACGTTCGTCATTGCTTGCATAATGATAGCATCGCAGGTGCGCTGCGAGTTATTTGCCGGTGTGGCAGGCGAACTCGACGCGGCACATGTCGTCGTCCTCAGTCAACGGTGCGGGCTCCTCCGGCACGTTGAGCGTTACGCGGAACCCGGCTGCTTCGGCGGCTGGAAAGCAGCTTGTCGTGGCGGGCCGGCATCCAGCTCGAAGTCATCGCCGAAGTCCGCATAGCAGTGCGCAACGCGAGCAGATGGCGGCATACGTCGCTCACGCGATCGCAGATCCTGTCGCGATCAGTTGCCGATCGGCGGGGACGCGATAGGTGCCTGCGCCCATGTCACGTCCATACGCAAGCGCACCCTGGCGAGCACCTGCGCCAGCTCGGGAGCGAACGCGATCCCGAACAGAAAGCTGGCGATGACGCCTGTCACGTCGTATGGGAATGCTTGGCCGGCGACCGCGAGGAACGCGGCCGGTGTATGGACCGCACCGAGCGTCCATGTGTACACGTCCATGATCTCCTGGGCGATCAGCGCGGCCAGCGCGCACGCCAGCGCGAGCGGGACGCGCGTAACGCGCCGGCGGCTCAGCGTCCCGAGCGCGGCGCCGCCGAGGCCGACCATGCCCCATGCGGCCATCTGCCACGGCGTGTATGGGCCCTGCCCGAGCATGAAGTTGGAGATGAGCATTCCGAGCGCGCCGACGGTGAATCCGGGGAGCGGGCCGAGGGCATAGCCGACGACGAAAGTCATGGCGGTGATCGGCTTGACGTCGGGTAGTGCGACGAACGCATCACGCCCGAGCGCGGCCAGGGCGGACATAACCGCCACGACCGCTGCCATCCGCGGGGACGGGTGCCTGCGCTCATAGGCAAGCCAGCCGATGGCGAGCACGAAACCGACGACCAGAAACGATGCGATCGGCCAGCTCATCGGGCGACTCCAGGGGTTACGGCGGATGAGCGCTGCCCGCCGTTGATCGGGGCCGAGGCGCCGGCGCGGATGTCTAGGAGCGCTGCTCCCTGTTCGGGCAGGAGCGCGCCAGCCGTGCCGGAGAGGATGCGGGCGGTCTCGGTGGCGAAGTACCAGCCGCCGGCGAGCAGCTCGGCGGCAGTGCCGTCGGCGATCACGCGCCCGTCGGCCATCAGGATCGCGCGATCGGCGCACGCCGCCGCGAACTCGGGGTCGTGCGTGGCGACGATCACCGCCTGCCCCTGCTGGCTGCGACGCCGCAGCGCCTGCGCCAGCTCTCCCTTGGCTTGGCGGTCCATGCCGCGTGTGGGCTCGTCGAGCGCGAGCACCGCCGGGGCCTCGCCTGAGCCGGTGACGATCGCGAGCGCCAAGCGCTGGCGCTCGCCGCCGGAGAGGTCGCGCGGGTTGCGCTGCGCCATTTCCGCCAAACCGACAGAGGCAAGCGCCTGCGCTGGGGCTTCTTCGGCGACGAGCTCGTGCACGAAGTAGTCGCCGGGGTTCTGCAGCAGAAGCGCCACTCTGCCCGCACGCGATATGCGGCCCCGTGTGGGTTCGAGCAGGCCCGCCATGTGGCGCAGCAGCGTGGACTTGCCGGCGCCGTTTCGGCCCATCAGAGCGATGCTCTCCCCCGGCTGTACGCGCAGCGTGACGCCGCGCAGGATCGCCGGCCCTTTGCGTAGCTCGTGCCAGACGCCGCTGCACTCAAGCGCAGTCGTCGGCTTGGCCCTCCGGCGCGAGCGCGGCTTCGTGTTGGCCTTCGGTCGGTCGCGGGGCGGTAGTGGGTCCTCGTCGGGGAGCAGGCCGCGTGCGCGCAGCGTCGCGCGAGCTTGCCTGACGCCCGCCGGCGCGGGGTGCAGTCCCGCGAGCGCGAACAACTTGGCGGCCGGTGTCTGCAGAGCGGGCGAGTGCTCGGCGGCCCACTCGAGGAATGCCTGCGGGTCGCTGTCACAGCCGATGCGCCCGTCCTGCATTGCGATCACGCGATCGACGGAGGACAGGCAGCGCTCGAGGCGATGCTCGGCCAGCACGATCGTGGTCTCCCACTCCTGGTTGAGCCTGCGCAGAAGCCCGATCAGCTCGTCTCCGGCTACCGGGTCGAGCTGCGAGGTGGGCTCATCGAGCAACACGAGCCGCGGTCGGCCCGCGAGCGCGGCGCCGAGCGCGACGCGCTGCTTCTCGCCGCCCGAGAGATCGTGTGTCGTGCGATCGAGCAGCGAGTCGATGCCGAGCGCAAGCGCCACCTCCTCCACGCCGCGCGCCACCGCTGCGGCAGTGTGGCCGCGGTTCTCCAGCGCGAGCGCAAGCTCGGCACGCACGCTGCTCATCACGAGCTGAGTCTCGGGGTCTTGGAACAGCACCCCCGCGAGGGCGCCCAGGCGCGCGGGTCCGTGCTCGCGCGTGTCCAGGCCGGCGAGCGTGACCCTTCCGGCGAAATGCCCGCCGTGGAAGTGCGGCGCCAGGCCACAGGCGGCGCGCAGCAGCGTTGACTTGCCGTGGCCGGAGAGTCCCGCGAGCAGGCAGAACTCGCCAGGCTGGATCTCGATGCTGACCTCGCTCAGCGCTGGGGTCTGCGCACCCGGATAGTGGTAGGTAACGCTCTCGAAGCAGAGCAGCGGCGCGGTCATCGGTCGATTCCCCGACGATCGGTGAACGGCAGCACCACAGCCGCGACGAGCGCGGCGCACAGCACGACGGTGCTCGCGCTGACAGGCGCGTGAAGTTCGGGGTAGGCATTGAAGCTCGCCGCTCCGGCGAGCCGCCCGCAGACGGCCAGCGTGAGGACGGCCACGGCGGAGACCAGGAAGGCGATGTCGTGCCGCGACCAAGGCCGCGACACGCGCGGCGCGCGGCGCGCGCTCGCAAAGCCACGGACCTCGAGGGTGGCGGCCACATCCATCGCGCGATCCAGCGAGCCGCCAACCACCGCGCGCAGCAACACCACCCGGCCGCGCGCGCCGCTCGGCGGACCATCCGGGCGGGTCCGCTGCGCCTCGGCCAACCGCTGAGCGTCGGCGGCGAGCACGGGGATCATGCGCATCGCAAGCGACGCCGTGAGCGCCGAGCGAAACGACAGCCGACGCAGAATCCTCAGCAGCTCGTCGGGATCGACGGTGAGGCTTGCGAGCGTGGTGATGAGCATCAGCAGCATCACCTTCAAGGCGATCACCGCGCCGTAGACGAGCGCCTCGACCGTGAGGTTTCCCTGGCCGAAGGGACCGAGATCGCCAAGCCGGGCGAACACCGTGACGCCTTCGTGGTAGACGAGCACGTTGACGAGGACGATCGGCAGCCACACGATCGCGCCGGTTCGCATCGAGCGCGCGAGCAGGCGCCCGACGCCGGCACCGGCACCTGCGCAGAGCACGCCCGCGAGCAGCGCGAGCAGCACGAGCGGGTGAAACAGGATCAGTGTCGCCGCCGACAGCGCCGCCGCCCATAGCGCTCCCACACCGGCGCGTGCCGCGTGCAACGGGCTCGGCAAACGGCGGTAGAAGAACAGCATCGCCCTCACCGGCTCGCCGTCCTATCCGGTAGCGGGGTCGCGCCATCCGGCCCGAGCGCGACCGCAAAGCGGTCCTGCAACGTACCCTGGTCAAACGCGCGTGCCGCGAGCTGCACCCCCTGCTCGTCGGTTCCCGTCACGATCCACACCGGCGGTTCTCCCCCCTGCCGGGTCGCGGCGATCAAGCCCGCGCCGGCCCGCAGGGTTTCAACGGACTGTCCGTTCTGATCGAGCAGCGTCAGTGTCTGCCCGTTCGCCGAGAAGCGGGCGTACACGCCGCTTGCGCGCGGCCCGTGCTCGAGGCTCTGCGCGCCCAGGTCGTTTGCGGTGCTCGTCCACGGCGCGACGAGCACGCGCAGCGATCCCGGCGCAGCCGAGGTTGTAATCGCCGCGACCGCCGCCGGAATGTGAAGCGCGTGCAGCCGCGCGGCGACGGTATGGCACGCGGAGCCGGCGACGGATGCGCATTCGACGCGCACCGGCAGCCGTTTGCCTTCGATGCCGTTTAGGAATGGCTCGGGGAACGACCCGACGACGGCGGGGATCGTCTCGGTCTGGCTCCAGTCGTGTCGGTCCCACCAGATGTGATCGCCCGAGCGCACGTTCGTCTGGGCGGCTCCCTGGGTCGCTTCGACGCCGTTGACGAAGTAGAACCAGTCAACCGGCGCCCCCGCTTCCTGGCCGCCGGAGAGCCCGTCGATGCTGTTCACGAAGCCTCCCGCTTCGCGTGTGGCGACCCGGTAGTTGCGCGTGAGCAGGCTCATCACCGTCACCTGCCCGTTCACCTTGAGCGGGCTGGCGCCGGGTAGCACACGCGCGCCGAAATCGCGGGTGACGACGAGCTTGACGGCGCTCGGGGTGGGTCCAGCGCCGAGCCCGCAGCCGGCGAGCACGACGACGCCGAGCACACTCGCAAGCGCTGTCGCCACGAGCCTCATCGCGGCTTTTGGACGTACACGAGCTGTCCGTTGCTCAGGCGGTAGACGGTGCCGACTGCCTGGCCGTGGCCGCTGGCGGCTGGCGCGCTGGAGGATGGCGTCGGCAGTGTTTGGGTGTGTTGGGTGGTCGGCGTGCGTGTTTGCAGGCGGTGGGTGTGCTGGTTGAGCGTCAGACCGAGCCCAGCGATCAGGAACGCGACGGCGAGCACGATGCCAATATCGAACAGGTTGACCAGACCGTCGAGTGGGTCTCCGGCGGCGTCTTCGATGCGTCCGTGACGGCCAAGCCCTGTGCGACGATTCATTGACTGGCCTCCGGTAGCGGTGGTGCGACGGACGCTGGCATGGGCGCATGAGCGGGCGGGCGCGGCGCTCCTGTCGGCTGTGGCGTCTTCGCTTCGATTGAGTCGGTGGCTCGCTCCAGTGCGGTGAGGTCTTCTGTGTACATGCGGGTGCGGGTGAGTGTCAGCGCGAACGCGACGGTGCCGACCAAGAGCCCGATCGTGGTCGCTGCGAATGCTGTGCGCAGGTCTGTGGCGAGCGTGTTCACTTCGCCGTGGCCGAGGGCGGCGAGTCCCGGTGCGAGGGGAATAAGGGTGCCCATCAGGCCGAGTGCGGGTCCGGCGCGGACGAGGATGCGGGTGTGGTCTAGGCGCCGTTGGACCGCAAGCTCATAGTCGGCGAGCGCGTGCTCGATGCCGGCCTGTTCACCGGAAAGGATCGCTCGCGCTATCTCCAGCAGGGCGTCCCTTGCGAACGAGCTTGATGCGCTGGATGAGAGCGCGGCTGCCCGCTCGGGGTTCGCGATGACCTGGCGAGCGAGGTTCCGTAGCGCGCTGCGTCCGGCGCGTGCGCGAGACCACAGCTCGACCGCGAAGCGTCCTGCCTCCAGAGCACAGACGAGCAGCACCAGCAGCGCGAGGATCAGGACGGGGACGCGCAGCGAGGAGGCGATCCGTGCCAGCGCTTCCGCGAGACCATCCGTGGCTGCAAACGTGCTCACATGATCACCTGCGGACGCCTCAGCTCCACAAACGCGCCCATGAGCGCGAGCGCGAGCGCCGCGGCGGCAATGCCGATCGCAAGCCACGATGACTGGTTTTCTCCGGCCCCCGCGCCGTGCAGGCCCGGAGCACCTGGTGCTAACGCGTCAGTGGGCGCTCCGATCAGAATCCCTTTGACATCTCGGCCGCTGCTCTGCCCACCGCCGCCTGTGCCAGTGCCGGCAAGCGCGACGCCGCCCGTGCCTTTGTGACCGGCCGGGTCGTGTTTCTCGGCGTGGTTGACGCTGGCGGTTGTGGCTGTCGGGACGGGTGTTTTGCGTGGAGGACCGGGGTCACGGCGGTGCTCGGTCTTTTCTTTCTTGTGCTTGCTGGTGAGCTGGCGCACTCCCCCGGGAGTATGGCCCTTGCTGCCCGGTTGGGGGCGGCTGAACAGGGGTGCACCGTTGCCACCGCCACCGGCGATCACGCCGCTGCCAGGGTTGGTTGACACCCCGCCATTGCCGTCGCTGGTCGAATGTTCTTCAGGGGGCAACGGCGGGAGTTCTTCGGGGGGCGGCGCGGGGATCGGCAGCGGGTTGCCGGTGAACGCGGGAGTGACGTACCCGGTCATCCACATGCCATTCGCTTCCTGGCTTGCCTCCCAGCGGATGTGGCCGTCCGGCTGCTGCATCGAGGCGAGATAGCCGAGGGGTTCTTCGCTCGCGAGCCCTGAGTGTGTCACCCGCGTTTCGGGGTTGATCCCGGCGGACCACATCGCCTGGACAACCCATGCGGTCGAGGCGACGTTCGGTTCTGTTTCGCTGGGGAACTCCCGGAAGCCGCCGTTTGCTGTCTGGTTTTCGTGCAGGAACGCGAACGCGCTTTCCTGGCCTTTGGGGTCGGGGCGCCGGGCGGCGTTCAGCGCCTCGATAGCGGCGCCGGTCATGTCCACTTCGCCGGATGCTTCTCCGGGCAGCAGCCGCCTTTCTGTGCCACATGGCTTGACTGCTCGTGGGCCGATCGTGTGCCAGCTGCCGTCGCAGTCCTGCTGGCTTTCCAGCCACTGCGCCGCGCGGACGACGGCTTCTTGCACGGGCTGTTCGTGGATCGGGCTGAGCGCGAGGATCGTGAAGATCGTGTCGTTCATCGCGGCTTCCGTGGCACTGGCTTCTTCGTGGAAGCCTCCCGCTTCGCTGCCCTGCGTGAGTTGCCGACTCAAGATTTCGTTTACCAAGTCGACCCCGCCGAAGTCCTGCGGGGAGGTGCCCGCGGCGTCCACGACCAGCAGTTCACGGTCGAAGTCGAGCGTCACCGAGCCTTCATGGGCGTGTTCGGCCAGGAAGCTGTAGGCGCTGTGCCCGCCCGTCCAGTGCTGCTTGGCGGTCGTCTGATCACGCGGGTTGATCCCGGCGGCGGCGAGCGCCAGCGCCACCCAGGCGGTGAAGTCCGAGCCCGGTTCGCTGCTTGGTTCGGCAAAACCGCCGTCTTCGCGCTGGGCGTCCTGCAGGTAGCGCACCGTGGCTTCCAGGTTCGGCTGGAAGCGCGAATCGCGCGACGTTGCCGCGCGGGCGGGGCAAGCCGGCCAGGCCGTCGAGACCACGGCCGCGCATACGAACGCAACGAGCCGGCACCACACCCATGGGCGCAGCGCCCGCGAGCATGTGGATCGCCGAGACCTACCGTCCGAGCAGAGCGGGGCCATACAGCTCGGGGAGTCTCTTCGGCGTGTGCACGCTGGTCGCGCGATGGGCTCTCGCGGCCTTGGAGCTCGCATGGGCGATCACGACTCTGACGGTGCGCGTGGTCCTGGCGCCGCCCTGTTCGCCGAGCGTGACGGTGAGCGTGATCGTGGCGGTGTGCCCGGCAAGCGCGGCGTAGGCCCGCTGCGAGAGCCGCACCGCTAGCGTCGCGTGCTGCCCGGCGCTGAGCACGCGCGGCGCGAGCACCGCCGCCCAGTAGCTGCTGCCGGCGATCCGTACACGCACCCTGCTTGGAGCATCGACGGTGCAACGTGGGCCCTGAGCGCATCGTAGGACGGCGATCGTCGCGATCCTGGCCCTCGCGACCGTTCGTGTGCTCTTGAACGCGGCGACCGAGCCGGTGGGCTCCGCCTGGTGGGCGCCTTCGCCCGGGGGCTGGGGGCTGGGCCCAGTCGGCACCAATTGCTGTTCGGCGTGTCGTTCCGGTTCGCTGTGGTGTTCGGGTTCGGTGCTGGGCGGCGGCGTGGCGGCGACGCCGGTCCCGGCGAGCGGCAGCTCGATCGTCTGGCTGGTGCCCTTCACCGTGGCGTGTAGGAGTGCTTCGCGCTCGCCGGTCGTGGTTGGACCGAAGCTGACCGAGACTTCGCAGCTTTCGCCCGGCGCCAACGTCCCACCGGCGCAGGTGCCGCCACGGATGGTGAAATCGCCGGCCTGCGCGCCGGCGAGGCTGACTTCGGCGATCGTGATCGGACGCACATCGTCATTGGTCAGTGTCGCCGTCAACGCCCCGCTTGGCGAGCCGACCGTGCGATTTTCAAAGAACAGCAACTGCTGATCGAAGCTCGCGTCGTAGGGGCCGTAGGGGCCGGCGGTGACAAGCGCCGCGAGCGCGTCGATGGTCGGGCGCTGCGCGTCGTAGAAAACGCCGAAGGGGCTGGGTGTAAGGCCAGATGCAAGCGCGTTTCGCAGCAGGGCTTCGCTTGGCAGGAATGCGCCAATGAGGTCTTCGGCCGGGGTGTGTTCGCCCGCGTCGAGGTTGCCTTCACCGGCGTATTCCGCGGTCACCTGATAGCGCGAGGACCACCGCGCCGCGCGTTCGCTGGCCGCTGGGCGTCCGGTCAGCGTCAGTCCTACCGCGCCGAGCGCCGTGGATTCGACGTCGGGTTCGTCTCCTTCGCCCTTGCGTACGCCACCGTCGGCTTCTTGAATGCTTTCCAGATAGGAGCCCGCTCTCGCCAGCGCCGCTTCGACCGTTTCGAGCTCGCTCTGCCCGATCGTGCTCGCGCCTAGTTCGCGGGCCGCCACGAGCGCTTCGACCGCTTCGACATCGATGCTCGTCAGCCCGAACGATCCGCTCGCTTCCTGCTTGGCGATGATCAGCGCCAGCGTCTTTTGCGCCTTGGCTGAGAGCGTGCCGGTGCGGGCCAGTGCGAGCACGGTCGGGGCGGTGACTTCGACGGCTTCGCTGGCTTCGCCTTCGCTCTTGAGCTGCCCGGCCTTTTCGATCCTGCCTTCGAGGGTGGCGCGCAGGTTCATCCCGGCGAAATCGGCGGGGTTTTGCCCGAGCGCTTGCAGGCCGAGCACGGCGAGCGCGAGCCGCGCGGCCTGATGCGCGGGCGACTCCCCCACGCTGAGGTATTCGCGCAGCGGAATGCCTTCCACGGTGGCGCCCTTTTCTTCACCGCTGCGCGCGAGCCAACCCACGACCCCTCTGAGCGCGGTGTCGGCAACGCCAGCCTGCGCGAGCACGATGGCGCCGCGCAGCGCCAGCTCCGGTTCTACGTGCTCCGACAGTTTTTTGGATTCCTGAGCTTCTGCCTCTTCGGCCGTTTCATCGAGCGTGGACGCGAGCCAGGAACTCGCCAGCCGTGCTGGTATCACCGAAGATGCCTGTTCGGGAGGCAGGCTGAAGGACGAGGGCCCGCTGGCGTTCATCGGTTGGATGCGCGGGGCGCCACCACTGCCAAACGACCAGCCTTCGACCGAGTTGACGGGCGCGCCGCTTTCCGGGCTGGCCGCGCCAAAGTGGCTGTAGCCCCAGCGGCCGCCTGACTTGCCGCGCCAGTAGGACCAGTAGGCGCCCGCGCCGGGGGTCGTCTTGCAGCTGTGTTCGGCGGGTGTGGGCTCGCCGTCGATGCGACAGATGAAGGCCAACCCGTAATTTTCGGTGCCTTCCAACCCGAAGCCCGCGTGTTCCAGCGCCGCCACGCCGTCCGGCTGGGCCCCGAGCGCACAGCCGACGTAGATCTTGCCTTCGCCGAGATTCTGGTCATCGACGATCACGGTCACGCCGGTGTTCGCTTCGCACGGTTCCCAACGCACGATCAATTCGGGGTCGGGGTTGGCGACGTTCGCGGCCGCGCTCGTAGCCGGCAGCGCGACCGCGAGCGCGGTGAGCACCGCCAGCAACACGAGCCGTTTGCGTTCGAGGATGGTGATGGGATTGGTCATGCCTGTCGCTCCTGGATCGGGGCGACGGACACGCATCCCGCACTCCTGGCGGGATGCGTGTCGGAGCTGTCGCTCATTCTTCCTGGGGTTCGATGCGTGGTTCTTCACCTTCGCCGAAGGACCAGCCTTCGATCGTGTTCACGGGAGCTTTCGTTTTCGAGCTTTTCGCCCCATATTTCGAGTATTCCCATTTTCCCCCCGCTTTGCCGTGCCAGTAGGACCAGTTGGCGTTGGCCGGCGGGGTGTGTTCGCAGCTCTGTTCGGCGTGTGTGGGCTCTTCATCGATGCGACAGATGAATTCGAGCCCGTATTGGGTGGTGCCCGCGGGTGTGAAGCCCGCGTTTTTGAGCGCTTCCAGGCCGTTTTTCTGTTCCCCGAGGGCGCAGCCCACGTAGATCTTTTTTTCGCCGATTGACCGGTCGTCGACGATCACCGTCACGCCGGTGTTTGGCTCGCACGGTTCCCAGCGGACGATCAGTTCCGGATTGGGGTTCGCCGCCTGCGCCACCGCCGCGCCGGTCACGCAGATGAGCGCGGCCAGCAGCAGCGAGCGTAGGACGATGTGTCTCGTGGTAGTCACCTAGGCCTCCCGCAGATAGATCGTGTCGCCGATGCCGATGCGAGTCTTTCGTGTGGCCTGCTGTTCAGCACCCCCGTCGATCGAGACCCGCCAGCTTGCCTGAGGCGGGTTGGGCGAGCCGTCCGCTGGTAGGCGTGAAGCCACTCACGCAGCCAGCCGGGGTGGCTGACGTCGCGGCCGCTTCAAGCACGCTCGCCAGCGTGACCTTCGTGCTCGTGGGCGTGATGCTCACCGAGCACACCTGCAGCGGCGAGCTGCCAGTGTTGATGATCAGGCCCAGCTCGGTGCTGTCGGACGCTGTGAACTTCTTTTCGTACACCCACAGCGGCTGGCCTTTCGCCTTCGAGGGTGCCGCGGTGAAACCAGCGCCGGCGAGCGCCCGCACGGCGTCCTGACTTGAATAGAGGTCGGGTTCGCCTTCTTCGGCTTCGTACTGGAAGCCTCCTTCCGGGAGCTGCTGTGAGATCAGGAAGTCGATGGGGGTCTTCCCGTGTGAGGTGGTGAATTCGCCGCCCTGCGGGTTGATACCGCAAGCGTTTAGGCCCTCCACGACCCACGCGGTGGTGTCGGTGTTCACGCCGAATTCGCTCTCGAACGCGCCGCTGCCTGCCGGTTCGGCAGCCTGTTCGGCCTTCAGGAAGCTCAGCGCGCTTTTGATCGCGGGATCGCTTGTGGGAACGCCCGCTCCACACAGCGCGGCGATGGTCGCGCCTGTGAATTCGGCTTCGGCCGGTGCTTCCAGCGCTTTTGTGTCGCCTTCCGCTACCAAGTAGTTCCAGCCGCCGTCGGTGTGTTGGTTGCGCCGCACGACTTCGATCGACTTTTCGAGCAGTACCTGGGGCACCCGTTGTGCGCCTTTGAGCGTCTTCGCGTCGGCGAGCGCCATCAGCCCGAAGGCGGTCCCGTTGAACAGTTCTGCGTTCCCGTAGGCGCCTGGGTCGCTCGGGCGGTACTGCGCGAGAATCTGAGCGATGAGGTTCTGCGTGGGCGACACCCGCGCAGGCTCGATGCCGGAGGCGTAGGCGGCCAGGGCGGCGGTCTCGAAGTCGATGACCGGCGCTTCGCTCCCCGGCCAGGCGGCGGAGTCGCCGACCAGTTCGCGGTAGTAGGTGCGCGCCGTGGTGGCGCCCACTTCGCGCTTGACCCCGGCGGGCGGCACGCCCGCGGCGGCGAGTGAGGTGAGCACCCATTCACCCCCGAAGCCTTCCCAACTGCCATTGGTGGCCTGCTGGGACTTCAGGTAGGCCACGCCACCACCGACGGCATGAGTGACTTCGGCCGGCGAGGAGTTAGCGAGCGCCGGCGGCGCAAGCGCGAGCGTGCACAGCACGGCTAGTGAGGCAGTGAGCCGACTGCGGGATATCCGCATGAGGTAGATCTCCTTCTGGTCTGGGGCGGAGGGCGCTCCGTCGAGCTTCAACCAGAAGCGTGCGGCGTCACGACCTGCCGTCCGTTCGCGAGAACAGTGGTCATTTGTCATTCGGCAGGCATTCGGACTGCGCCGGTCCTTGCCGGCGTCACCGTTGCGCGTCAGTCCCGGACTCTCACCGGGTTCCCCCACCGCGTGACGGCTGGCACCATATCACGGGATCTCGGCGCGGGCCTAGGCCGGCTCCCAGGCGATCTCCATACGTGCGCGGACGCGGGCGGCGACTTTGATGCTGACCTGACAGCCGTCGATCCACGATACGTCGAGGCACATTAGCTTCGGCGAGCGCCGCCTGCGCCCCCTCCTCCCGAGCACGCGGTAGGACTTGAAGTCCTACCGCGGGTGATCCGTGGGTGTAGTTGCCTTCACGACGTTGCGTACAGGGAGGCGCTCCAGCGCGTCGGCCATGACGGTGGCGCCGTCGCTGCGGGCGAGGGCGCCGGCCATCGCGCGGGCACCCTGTTTGATCGACCGGTCTTCCAGGGCGCTGGCGATCACGCTGCGCAGCTTGCTGGGGGAGCTCTTCTTGCTGACCCTCACGCCGGCGTTCACGAACACAACGCGGGCGGCGTTATCGGGCTGGTCGCGCGCATCGGGGATGCAGACGAGCGGAACACCATCGGCGAGCGCCGCGTTGACCGTCTGCCATCCCGCGTGGGTGACCACGAGCGACGCGTGCGGGAGCACGGCTCTATGTGGCACGAAAGCCACGGCGCGCGCGTTGGCGGGGAGGCGCAGGCGGCTGGCGTCGAGCGCGGGGCCAGCTGTCAGCAGCGCCCGCACCGGCAGCCCGGCGACGGCGTCAAGCGCTCGCTGCGCGAGCGCGCCCTGATCCATGTAGCTGGTGCTGAAGCTGAGCAGCACCAGCGGATCGGTGTTCTCTTCGGGCCACGGCGACTCCCAGTCCTTCTGGAACGGCTCGAACGCGGGGCCCACGTAGTGGACGTTCGCGGGGAGCTGGGCTTTGCTCGAGAAGTCGAGCTCTGGCGCGGTCATCACGTAGACGGCCCGTGCGCCGAGGACCTGGTCGCCCCAGTCCTTCAGCGGCGCGAGCCCATGCTCGGCCCGGACACCGTTTAGCACGGGCAATCCGGGCGCCCAGAAGCGGCGGGTCATGCGATCGAACAGGCGATCGCGCACGGCACCCAACGGACCCGCCATCGGCGACAGGCCACTGAACAGCGGGGGCGCGCCGCGAGCTGGTAGTGGATAGGGGCAGTGAACGAGCGCGGCGGCTGGCACACCCGCGAGCTCAGCGGCAATCGCGGCAGCCGGTATGAGCCAGTCGAACACGACCACGTCGGCGCTCCAGCCCTCGAGCATCTCGATTGCATCGCGTGTCCCATCGGGCATCGGCGCGATCACGCCGTCGCGCAGTCGCTTCGCGGCGCCAAGCTGCGTGCGCGCCTCCCAGTCACGTACGGGGTCGGTCTCCGGGCGCGTGAGGTCGAGGTCGGGCATCGCCCGCCGGTACTCGACGAACTCCGCCCCAGTGCTCTCGATCCGCTCGCGCGCGGCACGGTGGGCGAGGACCCGCACCTCGTGGCCGCGGTCGACGAGCTCACGGGTGAGCGCGAGCTGCGGTGGGGCGTTGCCGCTAAACGCGAGGAGCGTCTGGAAGACTCGCATATACTTCATCTTAGTATGACTAAGATGAACAAGTCAAGCGCCCCGCGCAAGGAACGCACCTACCGGATGACCACCCGCGCCGATGCGGCCGCCGCGACCGGCGAGCGGCTGCTCGCCGCGGCGTGGAAGCACTTCGGCACTCGACCGTATGAGGAGGTTCGCCTGCGCGAGATCGCCGCCGACGCGCTCGTCACCGAACAGACGCTCCTCGCGCGCTTTCACTCCAAGGACGAGTTGCTCACTGCCGCGTACAGATGGTGGGCGACCAGCGAGAAATCACGCCGCGACGCGGCTCCCGTCGGCCGCTTCCCCGAGGCCGTCGCCAACGTGTTCGACCACTACGAGGCACACGGAACAGCGATTCTGCGCATGCTCTCCCAGGAGGAGCGCATCCCCGCGGTCCGCTACCTCACCGACAGGGGCAGGGACTACCACCGCGATTGGGCAAGCAGGGTCTTCCAGCCGCTGCTCGCGGGCCTGCGGCGCGCATCCAGAGAGCGCCGGCTCACGGCTGTCGTCATCGCCACGGACGTGCTCGTGTGGAAGCTCCTGCGACTCGACATGCAGCTCAGCCGCCCCCAGGCCGAAGCGACTGTGGTTGAGATGATCCAGTCCTACTCGAGGCAATCGAGTTGAGATAGCCCTCGTTGGCCCCATCATCGAGCGCGCGGGCGAAGCGCTGAGCGCTTGAGCGCAGTATGCGAATCCAGTCGCCGTACTCCACGATCGCATTCACCGGCCGCCTACTTGGTGCCGAGCGCGTTGCCCTGCGTGTCGCCGTGCAGGAACAGCTCCGCGATGCTTGGTCTGCTGGCGCGAGCCTCCGCCCATCTCGGTTCAGACGTGTACGACGATCCCGCGGGTGACCGTCACCGCGGCGCCATGTACGGGCGTGAGCGTGATCTTCACCGTCAACGTCAGGCGCCGGTGGCGGCGCAGCGCGGCCTTGCCCTTGGCGTTCAGGGGCAGCGCGAATGTCACCTTGTCCACATGCAGTGAGGAACGCACGAGCTTGCCGACCGCAGCAGCGGCGCCCTTGGTGAGCAGCTCGATCTGGAGCTGGCCTTCAGAGCCCGCCGAGGACACGAGGAGAGACCCATGCACCACTCCGCCGTGCTGAGTGGATGCCAGCTCGACCGAGCCAAACAGCGGGCCGGGAGCCGGTTCGGTCTTTGCTTGCCCAGATGCTGATGGGCTGGAGGTTGTGGCCGTAGGATTGCCGCCGGTCGGGGTCAGCGTTGGTGAAGATTCTTCCGCGGGAGGTTCTTTGGCCGGTTCTTTCGCGGGAGGTTCTTTGGTCGGTGCTTTCGCCGGCGGGGTCGAGGCGGCCATGAATGTGAGGTCGTTGCCCTGGACCGATCCCAATTTGTTTTTTGCGACGAGGCGGAAGTGGTATTCGCTGGCGGGCGTCAGACCGGTCACGGTCGCGGAGACCTGGTGTTCTGCACCGTCGGATGGCAGGCTCACCACTTTGGTGGTGTGTTCGTAGGCTCCACTGGAGCCAGCGCCCCATTCGAAGGAGTATTCGGCTTCAGCCCCGCCCTCGGGATCGACTTTGCCATTGAGCGTGGCTTCGGTTTCCTCCAGGGCGGAGGCCGCTAGCGTGCTCACTGCCGGCTCTGATGCCGGCGGGGTCGTGAATGTCTGTGGACCACCGGAAACGTTCTTGCTGGCACCGTAGCTCACGATCAGTTCGAAGTGATATTCGGTGTCTGGCAGCAGGCCACTCACCGGGAGCGATACCAAGTGGCTTGTGAAGTCGGCGGCACTGAGGCTGGTTGGGGCACTCGAGTGTTCGGTGACACTCGAGCTGCCATAGTCGAAGTGATATTCGGTCGGGTTGCCCTCAGGTTCGATGCTCCCCGTGAGCATCGCTTCGGTCTGGTGCTGAGGATTGGTTGGCGTCGTTTTGGCCTTGGGGATCCCCGCGACCACGACTTCATATTTCTTGTAGTTTTCGTATGCGTCTTCGAACATGGTCGCGCTTTCGAACCTGTAGGTCCCGGGCTGTTCGAATTTGCACGAGCCTTCCCAGTCCAGTGTTGCCGTAGTTGGGACCCCGGTGCACGCGGGCGCGGCGCCACCGTCACTCCAGTTGACGCTGGCCGCGGTGCTCGGGTCATGGTCGACGAATTCGAGTTCTCCGCCGTCGGTGATCGTGACCCTGCTGGCGGGACGCGGATGCAAGCCGGCCGTTTCAGCTGTCCAGCACGGCCAGTTAGGCTCGACGCAATTTTGGTTGACTTCGAGCTTCACTTCCGAGGCGGTGGCCAGTGCCGGAACGGCAGTCGCCGCTCCCAGCAGCGCAACAAAGGCGAAAAGCAACAGTGTGCGTGATCTCACGGCCTCAGCCGCCTTTCTCTCGTCATCCCATAGTCCCGGTGCTGGAGCACCTGCCTCTTACAGACCCCCACTGGTGCCGATCCTTCCCGATGCTCATGACCGAGGGCTGCGCTGCCGCTTACGCATGCAGGGTCACCGATCTGGTGACGCTCGTTGCTTCCCCGCCCGCTGGGGTAAGTGTGATCTTCACCTTCAACGCCAGGTGATGGTGGCGTTTGAGCGCTCGCCTTGCCTTGGTGTTGAGCTTCACAGCGAAGGATCGTTGACCGGCGCTAACAGAAGCGCTCACGAATTGCCCGACCACCTGCGTCGCGTGCCCGGCCTTCGCCAGGGACGCGGTGGTAGCGATGAGGTCTACCTCTAGGCGGTCTCCGGCACCGGCCTCTGATACCTCCAGAGAGCCCTTGACGGCGCTACCCCTTTGGCTTGAGCCGATCCTCGGAGCACCGGCTAGCGGCGATCCCGTCGGGCTTTCGCCGGCTGGGGCGGGACTCGATGTGGTGGTGCCCGGGGGCGATCCGCCTTTTGAGCCGCTTTCGCCGGTGGTGACCGTGGAGGGCGCGGTGGCCGAACCTTCGACCACGACTTCGTATTTGGTGTATTCAGGCCAAAGGGTGGAGCTTTCGAACTTGTAGGTGCCCGGCGTTGCGAACGTACACTTTCCTTCCCAGCCTGTCTTGGGCGACGCCGGTGCGACGGGCACCGCCGATTCGCACGTCGGTGGGGTGCCGGTCCAGGCGATGTTCGCAGCGGTCTTGCTGTCGGCAAAGGTGACCGAGCCGCCGCTTGCGATCGTGACCTTCGCGGCCGGCTGGCTCGACCCCGAAGTCGCCCAGCACGGCCAATCAGGCTCGACGCAGTTTTCGTTGACTTCGAGCTTCGCTTCGGACGGCGCGGCAGCGAGCGCGGGCAGCACGGCCACCGCCGCTCCCAGCAGCGCAGCGAGCGCGAAAAGCAAAAACGTGCGCAACCTCATCGTGAACCCACCTTTCTAGTGCTGGATGTCCATACGGCAATCGCTGGGCGCCGTGCGGAGCACAGCGGCATCCCGGCCGTATTTCCCCTGAAGACTCCCGCGCGCTGAGATCCTTCCCACTGCGTTTGCTGTCTGCGGCGCCTACCCTTCGGGCGGTCACGGTGGCGACGCTCGAAGACATTGACGCGGCCGATTCCCGGCTGCTGGGCCAGCCTCAGCGGGGATTCCCGTTGGAATCAATCGTGTAGCGACAGTGCAAAGGATCACCCGCCAGGCCGGCGTCCGGGAAGGTTCGCGGCGTGGCGGTGTCTATAGGTAGAGACAACAGTCACACGCCCGAGCATCCGACATTCGGAGGAACCATGAAGCGAACCTACATTTCCTTGGCCGTCGCCTTGGCGAGCGCGGCGAGTGCCGCGACGGTCGCCAGCGCACAGGGCAACCATCCGGCCGCGCACGCTAGCCGCACGGCCACGGTGCAGCTACGTCACACCAGCCTCGGCAGCATCCTCGTCAGCAACTCGGGCCGCACGCTGTACGAGTTCACCAGGGATCAGGGCAAGAAGAACAGTTGCGCGGCGATCAGCGGCTGCTCAGCAATATGGCCTTCGCTGACGGTAAGCGGTCGCCCGACGGCCGGCACGGGCGTCAAGGCTTCGCTTCTGTCCACGACCAGCGGCAATCAGGTCACCTACGCCGGCCACCCGCTCTACACCTACAGCGGAGACAGCGGCCCAGGGAAGACCTCCTACGTTGGCGCCAAATCATTCGGCGGCACGTGGTACGCGATCAACGCCTCAGGAAGCACGGTCAAGTAGCCCCGGCGCTGGGCACACCGGCGCCCGTAGTGTGCTCAGCGCCGGGGCAGAGCTGCCGTTCTCAGCGCAATACGCCGAGGAGCGTGTGAGAATGACGTGCGCGGGCTCGCCTCGCCAGCGTGAGCGCCGACACACAGGAGCGGTACCCCAACCCCGTGCTTAATCGAGTTGTCACTAGACATGAGAATTGGATCGGTGGCCTGGCCAGTGCCGCAGCGTTGGCTGCTGTCGTCGGCGTCGCCGGGGTCGCGTCCGCGCAGAGCACGCTGCCGCTCCAGGCGGTCGGCTGGCAGAACGAGACCCTGCCGGGGGCGGCTTGCGAAGCGAACAGTCCGATCCGTTTGCACAACCACGTCGCGCAGATCTCGCACACCGGTTTCGGAGACGTCAACAGCTCCGGTTCAAACCACGACCTCGTTGAAGTCGCGGCCGCGTACGACGTGACCTATGGTCAGCTTGGCAGCGTTGGACCCGCGGCCGCGGTTGATGTCGTGTGCTCCAACAACGGCGGGACCGCGGACGGTCAGATCCGCTTTGCCGAGGTCGTCTTCAGCGGCTCGGCGACGAACGCGCGCGCAGTGGGTCTGATCACGCCCCAACAGCCCCACCGTGCGAAGGTGTCGCACGTGCCGCTGCTGGGAAACGTCAAGTGGGTCAACGGCCGGATCATCGTCGCCGAGTACTGGTACGGACCAAACGACCCGACCTGCTGCGCCTCCGGGCGCGCGAGCACCACCTGGGCCTACCGCACCGGCAAACTCACAGCCGTCCGTACCGTGGTCACGAAACGACCGGCCGGCTCAGCCGGCCGGTAAGGGCTGCGCCGCTACTGCCAAGGCGCCGCCAGCCGCCTGTAGAGTGCGCCCAGGATGAGCTTCCGAGCGACGACGACTGCATTTGCGATCGCCCTGGGAACAGTTGCGATGAGCGGCGCCACAGCGAGTGCCGCCAGCGGCTCGGGCCCTCAGATCCGAGCCGTCTACCGCAGCGTCCTGACCGCCGAGTACTTCGGCCCGGCCAGCGCTGTCTGCTCTCGCCTTACCGCTAGCGGCGTCAACTCGTTCACGGCGGGCAGCCAGGGCACATGCAGACACGCATTCGATGCCCTGCAACACGTGCTGCGGCACAAGACCCCCGGGGTCGACGACTCCGGCTTCACGGCCCGCGAATGGCGTATAGAGGTCGCTCAGGTCATGGCCCACCTGACGCTCAGCAGCCACGGGGCACACGCCACCGCGATCGGCCCCAGCGGAATCCCCGGCCAAACAACCATCGTCAGGGTCAACGGCCGGTGGCTCTTCAGCAGCTACCCACCAAGCATCGAGCCATAACAGCGTCGCACGCGGCGCCGGGACCGCGGCGGGCCACACTCCCACCGCCCGGACAACATGAGGTGGCGCATAGCCTGCTCGCGGCGGACCGCTGGACGTTGACGGGCTCGCTCCGGCAAGCAAGCGAGCGTCTCGTCCGGACCGGCGCGACACGAGCACCCGGGCTTAGTAGTCTGCCGGTCGAGAATGTGGAACTTGCCGGATGTCCCTCGCTCATCGCGCGACATAATGTTGCAACTCGTCTCGACACAAACGCCTCATCGAGGAAACCCATGACCGAGCTACCAGGCAAGACGACTGCGGACGAACTCGCCAAAGATGGCGGAGGCTCGGAAATAGACGTCGCTACGCGGCAGCTAGGTGACCCCGACGGCCCCGTGGGAAAGGCACTGGATCTTCTCATCGACGGCGAGTTGAAGCTCCTAGACATATACAACGCACGCCAGGCCAGCGCGGACACGCGCACGACGGCACTGGCGTCGGCAGCCATCGGGCTCCCTACGCTGATTCTGGGCTTGTCGAAGTCATTCGCTTCGGACGCGCTGCTGCTCAAGGTGGGCTACGTGGTGATCATCGTCGTCGCGTTCATCGTTGTGGCAGCGCGTTCCTGGAACGCTTGGCGCAGGCGGCGAGGGGACCCGGTCAGCGCTGAGGCTGCTGACGTGGCGCGGGCGCGCCAGCGGTGGCACTTCAGCGCTGAGGCTGCTGAGGTTGCGCAGGCGCGGCTGCAGTGGCGCGAGTACCAGCGCGACACGGCACCGGGGAACAGTGATCCGATCCGCGTAAAGCAACTTGCTCTTAAGATGTGGCGAACCCGTGCCGTTGACTCGCGCCACGTCGCCGAGATCAAGGACGTACTGTCGGTCGTGGCAGCGATCGCATTTGGGATCGCGCTGATCGTCTCGGCGGGCCTTGTCTGGCACGCGCGCTTCACGTCCTAAGCGGTAGATCCAGGTT
>Ga0209275_10000197_pt1 | contig 21089 bp, 12 predicted proteins | sample HubBroMetageREF2_FD_188344 | JGI IMG/M metagenome (GOLD analysis project Ga0209275, IMG submission 188344) | Reference soil microbial communities from the Hubbard Brook experimental Forest, New Hampshire, USA - Hubbard Brook CCASE Soil... | ecosystem: Environmental > Terrestrial > Soil >... | reverse complement strand
ATTCCGATTCCATCGAAGATCTGAACAAGGCTGTGAATCTTGACCCAGGGCGGGCCGACCTGCAGTTCGATCTGGCTCTCGCGCAATTCCGCGCTAATCGCCTTGACGACGCTGCGGTCAGCGCACAAGAGTGCAAAGAGCTTGGCGACAACGCGGATCTCGAAGACCTGATTGGCGACATTCAAGAGGCGCGCGGCGATAACCTCGCCGCCGTGAAAGGTTACCAGGCGGCCGTGGAACTGGCGCCGAACGACGAGAAATACCGTCTCTCGCTGGCCGTGGAATTGATCCGCCACAGCAGCTTCGAGCCGGCGAAGGTCGTTCTCAAACAAGGTGAGGTGGTACAGCCGGAATCCTGGCGAATCCAACTCGCACTGGGAATGGTAGAGCATTTTGGGGGAGCTGACGAAGACGCTACAAAATATCTGCTGCGCGCCGCCGAACTGGCGCCGGATCCCCGAGTGGTGCTGCAGTATTTGGGAGATATTCAGCTGGACCGGGCACCGCCCGATCCCGCAGCGGTCGCAAAGCTGTGCGAGTATTCCGACCTCAAGCCGAACGACGGACTCATCCAGTATTACTGTGGTGCGGTGCTCTTTCGCAGAGACCACGTAATGGGAGACCAAACCCACGCTGCCGAGATTCTGCGGCACTTGCACGCGTCAGTCGCGCGGCTCCCGAAAGACGATGCCTCGCCGCACTGTCAATTAGGCAAAGCGTACCGATGGCTGGAGCGCTGGCCCGAAGCGCTCCGCGAATCCGAAATCTGCACACGCTTGGACCCGGGCTCCGCTGAGGCGCATTACCGACTGGCTCAGATCTACGAGCACGAGGGGCAACCGGAAAAGCAGCGCAAAGAAATAAAGCTCTACGAAGCAGCGTCAACCCGCCTCGCGGATGAGAACGCGCGCCGCCAGGCAACTATGAAAACGTTCCTGTATACGATGCAGAAGGAAGCGGAGGCGCAAAAGGACGCGCCGCCGGACCGTCCGTAAGCGTGGATGGTCCGGCGTTGAACGCGTTGGCTGTCCCCTTCACGAAATCAAGGAATGGGCTTCTTCTCCGCCGGCTTGCGCGTGTCTGCCATGCGGGATTTCATAATCTCAGGGTTCTTTCCCAAGCTCACCATGTTCGCGAAAATGCGATATGCGCCGGGAACGCCATCGGGCATCTGGCGGTAGAACGCGTAGGCGTTATAAATGTAAATCCCCTTTCCGTATTGGGCGTAAACGAGCCCGCCTTTTTGAGGAGCCTGCCCAGGGTCGTGCGTTTCGAGCATCGGGAGGTACTGCGAGTCCCAGCTCACCAGGAACTTCGAGCCGCGTTCTTCGACCCAACTATCAAAATCCTTGCTGGTGATCTTATTGGGCCAGGTGAAAACGGGATTTGACGGCGCGAGGATTTCCACCTGGGAATTTTCGTCGGTAACTTCCTCGGGATTCGAACCCATTTTGTAGGGATACGGACCGTAATTGTGATCGTACTCGGGCGTATTGTATTGCACGATCACCACCCCTCCGTTTTTCACGTAATCGAGGATTCGGTCATTGTGAATTATGAGATCTTCGCGCACCGCGTAAGCCCGCACTCCCATAATGATCGCGTCGAATTTGGAGAGATTTGCGCTGGCAAGATCTTCCGACGTAAGGAAATGAACTTTTACGCCTAGATTCTCCAGAGATTGAGGCACGTCGTCGCCGGCGCCCACGATATATCCAATCTCCAACCTGGGAGCGACTTTCACATCAACACCCGCCGTGTGGTACGTCGAAGGGCGATAGAGATTGTAAGGACGCAAACCGGAATAGCCGATGGTGTGATAACCCTCTTTATAATCATGGCCATCGTAGCGGGCGACGGCCGTGATGTTGTAGGCCTTTTCCTTCAGGCTCGCGGGAGTGACGTGGAAGTCGAGCGATTGATCGTCGCCGTCCTTTGAGGTTGAAAATTCTTCCCGCGGCGCCGCCCAGCCTTCCGGCAAATCGAGTTGTACCGTGCCCTTCGCCGGCCCTTTCACGTTGCTGTGGAGCTTCACCGTCACTTCGAACGATTTGGTACCGAGCGGAACGATCCCCGCTTGCGGCGTGATGGAAATGGAAATGGCTGGCGCGACGATCAGCGGCTCAAGCACGGTACCCGGGCCGACGACGCGCTGAACGGACTGAACGACCTGCTCCTGATCGAACGGTACGCCGTCGAAAACGAAACGTACTTTAGCTGAAAGCGGATAAGGAGCCAGAGGTAGGTTGAGATCTTTTGGCGCCTGAATATCATAGTAGGCCTGCTCGATATTTGGCCGCGTGAAGTAGGGGCGCGTAAAACTCGCATCGGAACCCGCGTGCACCGTGAATCGCAAATCTACGGACTGATTGCCTTTCAGTGTGCCGCCTGTTTGCGTCGCCGGATCGATAGACGATTGTTCATTCGCCGGAGAAACGAGGACCGCACTCTGCACTTCCACCGGCAGATTGCTTGGATTCGTTGCGTGAATTTTCACCCAGAATTCCTGGCCGGGAATTGCCGCTTGGAAGGTTGGCTGATTTCTGAGGAAGCGCGCGAAAGGCCCGGTCGGCTCTTTCTCGGGAGCCACCGTAGCCAGCACGGAAATGCCAAGCGATTCTGCCACTGCATTTTCGAATTGCGCTTGCTTCACCTTTAATTCATGCGTCACGTCGTACTTGGAATCGGCAGTCAGGTCGCTGCTGGCTACTTTTTCGATCAATTCGTTCGTCGCTTTCAAGCCCGCCGCGAGTGTTGAAGCAATCGTTTCGGGGCGCTGGACCGAGAAATCATTCATGGCTTTATCGACGAGAGAATTAATCTGCGATAAATCGGCCTTCAGAAAAGAGGCATCGCCGCCTTGCGCGAGGCTCGCGATACCGGCGAGCGAACTGTCGATGCCATCATAGAATGACGACTCTTTTTCCGGGACTGCGACGAGCGATGCAAAGCGGTGATACGAAGTCATCTCCGCTTCCGCGGGCGGCAAACCTGCGCCGCCGCTCTGCGATTTTTGCTGGCCGAGCCCCACCCGGGCGACCTGGAGGTACGTCAATCCCAGCAGTGGGCTGTACTCGCCTTCCGGAATTTCCACGGAAGCGGAAAGCGCGCTGTGAATGACGGTGCCGGTCGTATAGTTGTTGAATTCGGCGGGGTAATACTTGCCGTCCGCGTAGTCCAAAATCCCCTTGTCGGTTACGGGGGAAAACGGAACGAGCGCATAATCCTTGAGCGGCTTCCAAGGCCGCAATCCTTCCTTGATCTGCTCGGGAAATATGGCCGGATCGCCTGCGGCCTTGAACGCTTCCTGCGCCATCTGCCCCGCGACCTGGTGATTGCCATGCCCGTCAGTGCGCCCTCCCACAAAGACGGAAGTAATCACCAGCGGGCGAGTCATGCGAACCACGCGAACTACGTCGGACAGGGTTTGATCGTGCCCCCACTTCTCAAGCGCCTCTTCTTTTGTCTTGGAAAAACCGTAATCGCACATTCGCGAAAAAAATTGCTGTACTCCATAGTAGCGATCCGCGGCCAGAAGCTCTTCCGTGCGCACCAGTCCAAGCGCGTCAAAGTAGTCCGAGGACATCACGTTGGCGCCGCCTTCGCCGCGATTGAGCGTCATCAGCACTGCCCGCACGCCCTGCCCGCGCGATTCATACGTTAGCATTCCGCCGTCTTCGTCGTCAGGATGCGCGGTCACCATTAGGAGGCTTGCGCGGGTGTGGAGCTTGAGAAGACTTTGCCAGAGCGCCGCCGCTCCGCGGTCAAAAGCGAGAGGCTCTGCGGACGCAATGGCCTTCGCGCTGACCGCGTTGGGAGATTGAGCGATCACCGGGCCCGATCGAAAAAGAATCGCCAGCGCGGCGCTCGATACGAGAAGAATTACGGTAAGAAGCTTCATTCCTCGCGGTGTCATCTTCTCTCCTTTGCATGTTGCAAGATATCGAACGAAATATTCCGGGGGTTCGGGAATCGGCGGTTGCCACGCACTGCTGTCGAATACGCATCGCCGATGTGGTTTCGAGTGACGGCTACGCCGAACGTCAACCGGATCCTTTTTATCGATCCGGAAGTGACGCGTGGCAAACACCGCTGAGACGCGCGGCCCGCGAAATACCAGGCGTCTTGAGTTCAGGCAATTGATGCGGCCCGCGTCGTCCAGCCTCCGCAATTTCGTTCGGAGTAACGGCATTGTACGACCGCAAACAACGTTGTCAATACAAATGCCAAAACGTTCTGGCATTTCGCAGGGCAACGATTCGTCGGCGTCACGCGCCTTCAAATATCGACAAACCCGCGCCCACGGCTCGGTTTCCAAAAAATTGACTTGACAACGATTTTTGCGAATGTTACACCTCCAGCCATTGCGCACCGAATCGTTTCGGTACGCTTGGGGTGGATTCTTAGGGGGAGCCATTCAGTTGACGATGTCTCATTCGTCTCTTCCAGCTTTTTCCGTGACGACTTGGCTTGGAATGCTTTCCGAGCGACCGACTTACACAGGAACAGCCTGCCGAAGGTTCGCATCATTCGCAGATGATCGGATTCGGCGGCGACCGTGTTCTGAAGTTGTGGCCGGTGGAGCTGTGCGCCGCAATTCCGGAATTGCTTCCAAGGGTGTCGCGGATGCCTGGGCCTTTTGAATCCAGTTGGGTGAAAGCTTTTGAGACCTCTCTTCGAATCTGAAAAGCGGAGGCTGCAATGTATCAACTAATGAAGAATCGCAGATTGCTCGGCTGGGGAGTGTTGTGTGCCATGTTGCTTGGCGCTGCGGCTTTGCCTGCGTTCGGCCAAATTGATCGCGGCGCGATCAGCGGCAGGATTCTAGACGCCTCGGGAGCTGTCGTGCCTAGCGCGACGGTGACGATCACGAATAAGGCCACGGGCGTCGCCGTGACTACCTCTGTCGATGCGGACGGAGTGTACCAGGTCCTGGCGTTAATTCCCGGCACGTACTCCGTCAAGGCGACCGCCACCGGGTTTGATAGCGTCTTGCGCGATGACATTAATTTGCACGTGCAGGATCACCTTTCCATTAATTTTGCATTGAAAGTTGGTTCCGTGAAAACGGAAATAGTCGTCACCGGCGGCGAGCCAGCCCTGGACACACAGACAGCCGACCTCGGAAGTGTGGTGAATGAACAGCACATCAACGACCTCCCTCTGAACGGGCGTCGTTACGCGGATTTGGCGCTTTTGGAGCCCGGCGTGGCCAAGTTTTATGCTCCGGCTAACCCGGCGCCCGACCGGTTTAGCGCCAACGGGAACAGCGAGCTTCAGAACAATTTTTTGCTCAACGGCATCGACAATAACTCCTTTTCCGAAAACCTGCAGGAATTGTCCATGCAAGTTGTGCAGCCGCCACCCGATGCCTTGCAAGAGTTCAAGATTCAGACGCGCACATACTCCGCTGAATTCGGCAATTCTGCCGGAGCGGTGGTGAACGCGACCCTCAAATCAGGCACCAATGGCTACCACGGAGATTTGTACGAGTTTTTCCGGAATAAGGTCCTGGACGCAAACACCTGGATTAACAATTTGACCGATATGCCGCGCAGTGGCTTTTCTCAAAATCAATTCGGCGGTACATTCGGCGGCCCGATCAAGAAGGACAAGCTGTTTTTCTTTGGCGATCTCGAACGGTTCACCAGTCGGAACGGCGATACCGTCCAAAGCACCGTACCGACACCGCTCATGACGCAGGGAAATTTCACGGAATTGCCGAACACATTGGCCAACCCTCAGGTCCCCGGCCAGTCGGGTTGCTATGTCGGAAACATTATCCAGCCAGGTTGCTTCGATCCCGTTGCGCAAAAGCTCATGGGCTTGGTCGCCGGTACGGCGACTCCGAACATCCCCAGTGCAGTGGCTGTGGAAGGAATCCCCGGGAGTTGGACCGGAGCGCCGAACTATGTGTTTGCGACTTCGGTCCCAGATGACACCTATTCGTTGGACGGGCGCATCGATTACACTCTCAGCTCAAAAGATCAGATCTTTGGAAGCTATAGCTACCGGCACGTAGACAAGCAGGACCCCCGGTGGACGGGCAATCCTTTGATCGGCAATGGCAACTTCGCGACGCAGTATCGCTGGCGCCAGCAGTCGGTCGCGCTGGGTTGGACTCACACGCTTTCAAACTCGCTCGTCAACGATCTGCGTATCGGTTTCAGCCGGGACTATGCCCATAGCGATCCCAATGGCTTGACGGTTGGCACTTCCGAAGCTGAATCAGCGATTGGCCTGTCAGGTATCCCGAATGGCCCAGGTTCCGCCGGCATACCTCCGTTCTTCATCAGCGGCCTTACAACAGAGGGATCAGCGGCTTGGCGGCCGCAGTACCAGATTTCACAAGGCTGGAACCTGGTCGAGAACCTGAACTGGCTGAAAGGCACGCACAGCTTCAAATTCGGTTACCAATATCTCAGACGGAGCGACAATTTTCTCGATATCGAAGCTCCGCAGGGCCTTATCTTAGAAACCGGAGTTGTCACCGGCAGTTTTGCGAATGCGCTGCCCGATTTGCTTCTCGGCGACGCGAACTTGGTAATTTTCACGACGCCCCACATTGTGCATTACTTCACACCTGGACATTCCTTCTATGCCATGGACACCTGGAAGGCAAATTCGAAACTCACCCTCACCTACGGCCTCCGATACGAACTTTTCGCTCCACTGATCGATAGGAATAACGAGACCTCGAACTTCTCGCCGCTGAACGGCGGAGAGCTTGTCACCGCGGCGAGCAATGCGTCCGGTTGGTACGGTCGTTCGCTGATTCATCCCGCTCTGGACAATTTTGCCCCGCGCTTTGGTTTTGCTTATCAGATGTTGCCTCGCTTGGTATGGCGAGGCGGATACGGAGTTTTTTATCAGCACGTAAATCGCATCGGCTCCGAAGCATTGCTTCAGCTAAATCCGCCACAGTTTGTCGATACCCAACTATCTACGGGCGGTACCAGCGCCGTGTTTCAGTTACAGGATGGGTTCCCTGCCTCAATCATCGATGCGACTGCTCCACCTTTGTATGATCTCCATATACGCGCCCAGGATCCGAACCAGCGCACGCCGTACGTCGAACAGACCAGCTTCGGACTCGAATATCAACTGATCGGCGATACCGTGGTTTCCGCGACCTACGTTGGGAATTGGGGCCGCAAGGAAGAGCGCGTACGCGACGCCAACCAGCCTCAGGTCACCGGTTTCGATACCGGCTGTCCGGTCTTGCAGTTTCCCTTCACCAATCTGAACACGGTATCCACTGTTGACACGTTTGCCGGCGCCGGAAATCCCTGTGCCACGACCGGTTCGCACGCCTACCTGGAAGAGGCTACGTTCGACGGAAATTCGAACTACAACAGCGTCGAGTTTGCCTTGCGACGGAGAATTTCCAACGGCTTGAGTTATTCGCTGGGATATACATTCGCCCACGGTCTGGCCAATTACCGCGACAACTTGACCGCGCAACAGTTGCCGCAAAACTCCTATAACTATTCCGCGGAAATGGGGAATTCGGTTCTCGACGTCCGCAGCCGCTTTGTCGGAAATTTCCTCTGGGAATTGCCGTTAGGTCAGGGGAAACGCTTTATGTCCGGTGACAATTTTGCCGCTCGCTGGCTGGGTGGTTGGCAATTCAACGGAATCGTGACCCTGCAGACCGGAACTCCGTTCAACGTTACCGCCAATAATGATGGCCTGGTGGACGGCAATAACCCGGTCTATGCGAATTGCATCGGAGATCCCTACGCCGGCGCGACCAGGAATCCTAAGTTGTACACGACCACGGGTTTTATCATCAACCCGGCAGCGTTTTCGCAGCCTGGCCCCGGACAGTTCGGGACCTGTGCTCCTTATCAGTTTTACGGCCCAGGAATTCAGATGTGGGACCTGAGCTTGTTCAAACAATTTAAGTTTACAGAGAGATATCAGCTGCAATTTAGAACTGAATTTTTCAACGCCTTCAATCATCCCAACTTCGCAAACCCGAACGCGAATATCGGATCGCCGGGTTCGTTCGGCAAAGTCAACAACACTCTGGCTCCGATTTTAGGCACCGATTCGGGCGGCCCGGGCGATCCTCGGGAAATTCAATTCGCGCTGAAGCTGTACTTCTAACGTCCGGCTTGGGAGCGGCGCATGCCGCTCCCGCATCTTTTTATCGAACGGATCGTATTGCCCATGTCCCCGGCCGGGAATCCTGGTGGCATGCGCCCTTGGCAGAAGTTTCTCGCCGTTTCCCTGGGGAGGTAGACGTGGCCCAAACTCATTACCAAGAGGAGGTTTTGATTCACTCGGCTTCCGTCGCGCAGGAGAAATCCGGCGTTCTGGTGTCCGTCACGCGCGAGCGCGCAAAGTGGGAAACCATTGATTTCTCGGTCCGCCGGCTCATCGCCGGACAATTTTGGCAGAGCGGCACGGGTGACCAAGAAGCTGCTCTGGTGATTCTCGGCGGAAAGGCGACTGTCGACTGGGGCGAAGGTCCGCGCGAAGTTGGGGGACGCAAGGACGTCTTCAGCGGCTATCCCTACGCGATCTATTTGCCCTGCCAGACGTTCTTTGAGATTTCGGCGGTCACCAACTGCGAGTTTGCCGATTGCCGTACCCCGTCTTCCGCTCCGCTAAGTCCTCGCATCATAGCTCCCGCAGATTGCCGCGAGGAGATTCGTGGCGGCGGAAATAGCACTCGTCAAATCGTTGATGTCATTCGCCCCGAGTTTCCTGCTGATAAGCTCTTGCTCTGCGAGGTCTATACACCCAGCGGAAATTGGTCAAGCTATCCCCCGCACAAACATGACGCTCACAACCCCCCGTTTGAAGTGGACCTCGACGAAACGTACTACTACCGGATCAGCAAACCGGAGGGATATGCATTCCAACGACTGTACGACGCCGCGGGAACGCGCGACAACACCCTGACTCTCATCGATGGCGATTTAGTATTGATCAAGGATGGCTACCATCCCGTTGTTGCAGCTCATGGGTACGATATCTACTACCTCAATGTGCTCGCCGGCAGCGCTCGTTCCATGGCCGCCAGTGACGATCCGCGCTACGTGCATCTCCGCAAGAGTAGCTTGGAGCGCGATCCCCGCGTGCCTTTGGTTCACGCGCCTGGGCAGGAACAAGGTTCGTAGTTCGAGCCGTGTGGTGCGATGGTCTTGCAAGTGGAAGTCACTTTGCGAGTGACTTATCGGCGTCGCGGCAGTGTCGCAAGACAAAGTTTTGGCTGACGAGTTCGCGCCAGAAAAGACGAGGTCGGTAATGCCACACAAGATTGGAATCGTTGGAGCGGGCGGCGCTGGAAGCATCCATGCCGCAATCCTCTCGAAGGATTCCCGCGTGACGCTTCGCGGCGTTTTTGACATAGACGCGGCCCTGGCGCAAGCGATGGCTGCCAGGTTTGGCTGCCAAGCCGCTCGATCGCTCGAGGAACTCTTCAACGGGTGTGATGCGGTGTTCGTCTGTACTCCGAATACGACTCATGAAGAAGTCGCCACGCAAGTTCTGGATGCCGGCAAGCACGTTTTTTGCGAAAAGCCCTTCGCGTTGAACTTGGAGTCCGCTACAAGACTGCGCGATCGGGCAGTCCGCTCCGGACTTGTCTATCAAGTGGGCCACAACCGCCGCTTTGCGCCCGTCTACAAAATTCTTAAAGGAGCGATCGATCGCAGCGAATTCCGCCCACTCTCCGTCCACGCCAAAATGAACCGCGGAGAACTCATCAACCCGACCTGGGTGTGGAACTCCAGCCTGACTGGCGGCTTCCTCTATGAAACGCCGGTGCACATGTTTGATTTGATGACTTTTTTCTTTGGAAAAGTTGACTGGGTGCAGGTAGCCGCCCGCGCTCACGAGCATGGCGAACTCGACGATTTTTCCATCTTGCTCAGTTTTCAGTCGGGCTTGCAGTCCACCATGAAGACGTACGCCCACGCCAGCTGGCACTTTCCTTTCGAACGCTTCGAGGTCTACGGGATGCACGCAACCTATGAAACCTTCGAAATGGAGAGGATCTCTTTCACCAACGGACTCGAGACACGTACGACCACGTACGATTTCTCCTTGGCGACCATGCATGAGAAGTGGGGCTACGTCGAAGAAGACTCTCTTTTCGTCGACGCCCTCGAAGGCAAATCGCCCCCGCCCGTCACCGCCAATGACGGATACAACGTCGTTGAATTGATTGACGCTTGCTACCGTAGCGCCAGGGAGGGCGCGCGCATCCACTTGGGCGCCGTCGCGAAGAGTCGGTAAATTGCAGAAATCTCCCGATCAGATTCGCTTTGCAGCCGCCCCCGTCAGTTGGGGTGTGCAGGATGATCCCGGGCCGGCCTGGGAGCAGCCCTACCAGCAAATTCTCGAAGAAATCGTTTCCGCTGGTTTCACCGGAACGGAGTTGGGACCCTTTGGTTATTTCCCCACCGATCCCGAGGTTTTGAACGCCGCATTGCAACGCTTCGGATTGACCATGCTCTCTTCTTTCGTTCCCGTCCCGATCACCGAACCTTCGCGCGTAGAAAGCGTAATTGACCATGTTCGCAGAGTCGGCGCGCTACTCTCCGCCTTGGGTGCCAGATTTCTCGTTCTCGCGGACTGCCAAACACCTCAAAGAAGAGCGATCGCCGGGCGAGTTCCGGTGGATGGAAGTAAATCTTTGGCTCTCGCTCAGTGGAAGCAGGTGGGCGCAGTCATCCGGCAGGTCGAGCAAGCTGCCGCGGAGTTCGGTCTCCGCGTTGTTTTCCACCCCCACGTCGCCACTTTCGTCGAGACCCCGATCGAAGTCGAACACCTATTTGACGCACTCGCCACCACACAGGTCGGCCTATGTCTTGATACTGGACACTGCGTATATGGAGGGGGAGATCCCGTCGATGAGGCTCGAAAATATCGTTCCGTGTTGCACTACGTCCACATCAAAGACGTCGACGCTGGCATTCTGGGCGAAGCTCGGCGCCAGAAGTTTGACTTCGCGCAAGCCATCGGCGCCGGAGTGTTCTCTCGGATCGGAAGCGGATGTATCGATTTCGACGGTTTCTTTCGATTTCTGGCCGAAAACCGCTATTCAGGCTGGGCTATCGTCGAACAAGACGTGATTTACGGCAAGACTCTCGTTCCGCCGATGGAGAGCATGCGCGCCAGTTTGAGCTATCTGAATAATATAACGTCCAAAATTTCGTCCGCGAGTTAACTCATTCAACGGCCCCGCCGTTCGGATCCAGAGGCCACACTGAACGAATCGTCTTAGCTGCTTATTGATTCATCTGCTGTCCGAACGCTTGAATGTATTCGGTCAACACTGCCTGGGCCACGTCCTGGCCGCCAACCAGAGGATTTTTCTCGAGCGCCGCAAGCGCGAAGTTGCGCGAATGTTCTACGGAAGCGCGCACCGTGAGCCGTTCGTACTCCTTTACCTGGAGCAGCAAGGGACGAACGGCGGCTGGCGCGCTGCCCACAGGGGGCACACGAACGCCGCGATAAGAAACTTCGCATGGCAGTTCGACGGCGTCATCGGCCTCGAGATCTTTCAGCGCCCCTCCGTTGCGAACAGTAAGCGGTATCGAGGAAGCCGTTTCCCCATGCAACGCCTGCAGCACCAGCAGTGCTATCCGCTCGTAACCCGAAAACTCCGAGTAAAGTTCCTGATTCTCTTTGCGGCTCTTGCCTGCCGTTGCCTCGATGCTGAAGTAAGAAGCGTTCCGTTCGCGCAGGTAATCTTCATAGATTTCGATTAGCTTCGACTCAGCAGCCTGCGCCAGCTTTTGAAACAGCCGCACGTTCATCGCCGCGATTGCCTGCCCGCGTGATTGCCCGCTTTGTTTCGTGTTCTTATACGCCGTCTCCGGAAAATAATAAAAATAGAGATACTCCGTCGGCAGTAGCCCCAATTCTTGAATGAACTTCGACGGGAAAAGCCCGTGTCGGTAGCATTTTTGAATGATTTCAGGTGAGGACAGAATTTTCGGTAGGAGCTCCGTCCCCGTTTCATCGCAAATCGCCCGCACCCAACCTAAGTGGTTCAGCCCCAGGTAGTCGAACCGCAGTCCAAACGGTGTTCGGTCAAGCGCGTGGGCGATCGTCTCAAAGGTTTCCAAAGGAGTGTCGCAGACGCCGATCACGTTGACTCCGGAGTGATTCAGGAGGCCTTGCGAAATAATTCCGACCGGATTTGTGAAATTGATCACCGTCGCGCGCGGAGCTACGCGTTCAATCAGCCGCGCGTATTCCAGCATCGCTCCCAAATTGCGCATGGCGCATGCGAATCCGCCCGCGCCCACGGTTTCCTGGCCGACGAGCCCATGTGCCAGAGCTATCGTTTCGTCCTTGATTCGCGCATCAATTCCACCGACGCGAATACTCGTGATGACGTAGTCCGCTCCTTCCAGCGCACGCTCAGCAGTGGAGTAAGCTGTGAGGCGCGCACCCAGTCCACTTCGCTTGCCCATCGCTTCCGCAACCCGCTGTATCATCTTCACGCGCTCAGGATCGGTATCCCAAAACGCAAATTCGTCCACTCGCACCTTGCTGCTAAGGCCCGCGAGGCCGTGGACGAGGAGTGGGCTGCGCACTCCTGCGGCTCCCACCAGAGTGATTTTCATGACAGTGTTATTTCCTTCCTGGCGATTTTCCGCTCAGGTTTTCCGCTGCCGGCTGCCATCCGTCTTTCCTGCTTCTCCATTTCATTTCAGCGAAGCCTTTTCATCGACTTCCTAAGGCTCTTCACTGTCGGAATTACCGAAGATCCTCCGGCGCCGGTCGTCGCGAGCGCTCCACAAATATTTCCGGCTCGCAGACAATCCTCAAGCGGCCACCCGGCAAGATAACCGTGCAGAAAACCGCCATTGAAGGCGTCGCCTGATCCCGTCGCATCCACCGCACGGACGCGTATGGACTTCACGCGCACGATTTTTCCGTCGCGAACGGCCAGAGAACCATCGCGACCAAGTTTCACTACGGGAACTCGAACCCACCGAGCCAATTTTCGCGCCGCGGCCTCGATTGTTTTCTCCCCGGTCATGGCCTTCGCTTCCGATTCATTCGGAAATGCAAATTCGAATTCCTTCAGTAGGGAGGGCAACTGCGGAGACTCAAGCACTTCAGGATTCCACCCCAAATCGCCCGAAATCGTCAAACCTCTCTTGCGCAGCTTGCGGACTGCCGCCACCCAAAGCGGTGGCGGACGCAGTGCGCACGCCAAATGCAGATGCCATCCGCCCCGCAACTGCTTCTGCACACTCGGTCGCGCCAGCAGTCTTTCCAATTTCGAGTTGATTCTGTCGTGAGTAATCATCATGCGATCGCCTTCGCAGGCGGCGCAGACTGTCATCGCCGTTGGTAGACGCGGATCGAATTCACAGCCTTTGGTAGCGATCCCGCTCTCGGCCAGCTTCTGCCATTCCGGACTTCTGAGCGCGTCACGCCCGACTCTGGTGATTGCTCTGGTTGGAGTTCCCAATCTTGCCGCTACCAACGCGGTTGTTGCCAGGCCGCCACCTGGAAGCCGCTCGAAGCTCGCGGTCTTAACTTCTCTCCCCATTCGAGGAACCGTCGGCAGGTCGTAAAACACGAGGTCGAAAAAAAATTCGCCAAAGACGACTAAGCCTCGGTCGCTTCGAGCGAAGGCGGTAGTCACCATACTCGCGATCATAGCAGAATCGGTCTCGCGGATAAAGAAACGAAGCCAATACACCGAAACGTTATGGTACCCGTATTTTCAGGGATTTATTATAACGTTGCTGTCGTGCAGGCAACTCGCGTGTGGCTCAACCCAAAGTCTTCGATCAGCCTCGATTTCGCCCCGCACGCGTGCGTCCGCCATGAATGCCATCAAGGTCGAAACTACAAACTGGCTTCGCCCCCGGCGTCTTTTGAGCGATTCCTATTCCGATGCAACCTGCACAAGCGTCTTGTAAATCATCTCCGTTCCCTGTTTCAGCGACTCGATCGGCACTCGTTCATCGTTTCCATGCATGCGTGTCAAATCTTCAGGTGTAATAGGATAAGGATAAATCCCGTAAACCGGAACGCCTCGGCTCCGCCATGCAATCGCGTCCGTGCCTGCTTGAAACAGATAGGGCGTCACGGGCGTCCCCGGCCACGTCGAATGAGCGCTGGCCTCGAGCGCCCGATACAGATCTGTTTCGGTGCTCGACGACTTCAAATTTTCAGCTTCTTTTACAAGTTCTGCCACGTGTGCAGCGTCAGGATCGTCGTCCGAAGGTAGTGAAACGTCCACGCGCGGGTCGTCGATCGCTTCGCGAATCTCAGCAATAAACTTTTGCAGGTTGGTTCCCGGAATCACCCTCAGATTGAGGGTCGCTTCGGCTGTTCCAGGAATCACGTTTCCCCGAAACCCAGCTTTCAGGAATACCGGGGCGAAAGTATTTCGCATGATTGCATGCAGCAATACGTTCTTGCTGATTTCTCGATCCGCTTCGTGAATCACTTTCGGGTCGTTGCTGTTTACCAGCTCGTCGAAATATTTCGATAGCGGCGGTTCGCTTGTCTTCGCGAGCGTCTCGAAAAATTCTCTTGTGCTGGGAATCAGCTCCGCCGGCGTCTCGTAATCCGCCAGCTTCGCCATCGCCTTGGACAAAGTGAAAATAGCGCTGTCCGGTCTTGGCATCGAGGAATGTGTCGACGTACCTTGAGCCTTAACGATCAGGGGAATCGCCACCTTGTCGCCAGTAGAAATGCTTACGTATTGCACTCCACCGTTCGCCCCTTTTATGATCCATCCGCCCTCATTCAAAGCGAATTCGCAGTCCATCAGGTTCCAATGCGACTTGGCGAGCCAGCTCGTGCTGTAGGGGCCGCTTTCTTCATCCGCTTCGGAAAGTAGAATCACATCGCGGTGCAGCTGGACGTGATTTTTCACCAGCTCCATAATTGCTTCGGCAAAGACGGCTATGCCTCCCTTGTAATCGATCGCGCCTCGGCCATAAATATAGCCATCCTTCACGTCGCCTGCGAAAGGATCGACCGTCCACTTCTCACGCTCCACGCCCACCACGTCCGCGTGCGCCGCCAGCAGCACTGGCCTCTTTGACCCGTCGCCCTTCAGTCGCGCAATGAAATGGACTTTCTCCGCGTCCGGCGTGGGAATGATCGTAACTTCCATGCCAAGCGCGCGAAACTTCGTCGCCAACAATTCCGCTAGTTCTCGATTGTTCCCAGGCGGGTTACTGCTATTCACCCGAATAAGTTCCACCAGGAGATCCGCCGTCGGATTCTGCTTGATTTGCGCCGGAACCATATAACCGAGAATTGCCAAAACGCCAGCGACAGCTGCGGATTTGAACAGCACTGATGTTTTCATTTTCCCGGAGCTCCAGTATTTTTCGGTTGGGTGAAAAGAACCCGCCTAGAAATTGCCATTTTGCTGGAGTGGCCGGCGTGTTCCACCAGAAATCCATCCAGTCCCAGAACGTTCGAAGAGCAAGCTATAGTAACGCCATGTATTGCGAAATTGAATTGCCAAGTCGCGTTCGCGGGAAAAAGGCGGCGCCGCCGAGAGCAGACCGCTTCTCTTTACGACTAGCATATGGAAAAGCCGTTTAGCTTCTCCGCTCGTTCATTTCTTGCCGCACCAGGCGCAACGCCGAGCGCCCAGTCCGCATTCGCATTGAGGGCGAATGCGATATGGGCTAACGTATAGTTCGGGATAGACTTTCGATGGCGACAATAAAGCTCTTTGGCGTAATTGTTCTGCTAGCGTGTGGAGCTTCTCTCATCGCCGGAAGCGGAACTCCTACTGCACGTCAGCACACTGAACACGTTCTCCCGCTCCAGGCCAACGCATCCGTCGCCGAAAAAGCACCGGCCACTCGCGGCGACTTCTTGGGAGACGCGGCTTGTCAGGAATGCCACCAGGAGATCAGCAGCACATACGCTCACACCGCGCACCATCTCACCTCGCGAGTTCCCACCAAGGATTCCATCTTGGGCAGTTTTACGAGCGGCCAAAATGTTTTGAAGACCGGCGATCCGGATCTTCATTTCCGCATGAACGCGAAAGAAAGCGGATTTTACGAAACGGCTGTGTTTTGGCAGCCGCCGGACCAGAAGACCCGAACCGAGCGCATCGACATCGTCACCGGGTCCGGAGACAAGGGTCAAACCTATTTGTATTGGAAAGGCGATCAGCTTTTTCAGTTGCCCGTGTCGTACTGGACAGATTTGAAACGATGGATCACTAGCCCGGGATACAGCGAGGGCGTCGCGAACTTCGACAGGCCGATTCTCCCTCGCTGCCTGGAGTGTCACGCTACCTACTTCGAGTCCAATCCATCGGAGAAAGCAGGAAACTACTATAAGAAAACTGGGTTCGTTCTGGGTATCTCCTGTGAGAGATGCCATGGACCCGGCCGCGCGCATGTGGAGTTCGAGCGCTCGCAATCTCTCGCGGATTCTTCGGGCACTCATTCCATCGTGAATCCTGCGACTCTACCCCGTGACCGTCACATTGAAGTATGTGCGCAATGTCATGGTGGGATCGGGCAGGCGATTGTGCCCGCCTTTTCCTACATCCCCGGACAGCAATTGGAGAAGTATGTCAGTCTGCCGCATCCCGACGCGGAGGCCCGCGTCGACGTCCACGGCAATCAGGTGGCACTCACGCAAAGAAGCCGCTGCTACCGAAGTTCGCAGATGACCTGTACAACGTGTCACGACGTGCATGCGCCCGAACATGTCGCGGCGTCTTACTCGGAAAAATGTTTGCAGTGTCATCAGGACCGGGACTGCGGCGAATTTGTGAAGCTGGGTGCGAAGATTCGCCAGAACTGCATCGACTGCCACATGCCGGTGCAGGATTCCAACCTGATCGTCTCCGACTTGGATGGAGAACAGGTCAAGGCAAAGATCCGGAATCACTGGATCAAAATTTATCCGCCAGGACAAAACCCGTGAATCAGGGACAACTGGTTGGGAGCTGGTGAGGCCGATGCCGTGCCCTAGATCAATATCGGCATCAATCTCGTCGTAGCAGCCCCGATGGTCTCTTTCCCGTTTAGCGGATCTAAGAACAGCTTCTTCGGCGATCTGCACGGAACGAGCCGCGATTCACTGGAGTTTTACCCGGACAAAATAGTGCTCGTGGAACGCCGGCGCAACGAGCAGTCGCGAAAATCTTGACGCCGTTTTGGCACAGCGCGCAGAAACGCTGTAGAGTCGAAACTCAAGATTTTTAGAATCAGACGCATCGCTTGCGCGCCCGTAGCTCGGTTGGAAAGAGCGTCTGACTTCTAAGCACGACGCTCGATTCCACGCCCTCGATTCGTTCCTTTGGCTTTTCAACCTTTTCAACAACTTGGGGAGTCTGCTTTTCGCTCAAGGATACTCGGAACAGCTTCCCCTGGCCAAACTCAAAACATGGGACCGGGAAGATCGCTGGCCGAATCACGTGCGAGTTCGGATTGATCGAGAACCGCTCTCCAAGAAACGTCTTATTCCGAAAATATCGCTCGATCACAGATCTGCCGAAGCCGAACCGCTCCTCGGGACCCTTAATCGACCGCTGATTTAACTCCTTCGCTTCCGGATCATCGGTTCGGTGGATCAGTTTCAACAGTCCTAGGGGTGCAAATAGGCGCACATCGCGGCCCGGATTCCGAAACCCGAGTGATTTCGACATAGAATCCAGATTCCAAATCCATGGAGGTGCATTCTTTCCGGCCTTCCGGACTACATAGTCGAATAAACTAACCGTCTCCCCGGAGTCCGGATTTACGAATTCGGTCTCCGCCAGCGGTTTTTCCATCACCTCTATGAGTTGGATCGGACACCAGATGTAACCAAAATGATAGAGAAACATCCGCATCTTCAACCGATCGAACGACTGCTCTCGAACTAAGCTGCAGAAAGGAGAGAGGTACGGGTTTGGTGGACGTGACCGGGATCGAACTGGTGACCCCCTGCTTGCAAATCTAGGGTAACTTCAATCTAAGTCGTCGCTTTGGTTGCGTTTATCAGTTTCGAGGTCTTCTGAGGTTGCTCCAAAGATGCTCCAAGCCATGTCTGAAGAAGCCTAGCGATTTCCGAGATGCCCGCCTTCGTTGGTTCTGATCCAATTACCTTTAGCCGACAAGATGCGGTGCCACTAGGTTGAGGAACTCGCGAGAGGCGACGACCTTGGTGTTCTTCCAAAACCTCGGAAAGTGCCCCAGGTTTCCGGTCACCAGATAATCGGCGCGGGCAGCATCAGCACATTCAACGAACATATTGTCGTCCGGATCGTTCGTTACTTCAACTGCCCGCGCGGGATTTACCAGGTGTGCTCGTTTTCTGATCAAGTCGAGGAGCTGCTGCCGAAGGCCCTTTCGAATTTGGAATTCTGGACGTGACAACACGTCCCGATATTCAGTGAGAATGGCGTTCGAGACATAAAGTCGCGCCGGCTTGGTAATTGCCAACACAAGAACGGTGCGTTGCAGCCCATCGGGCTTCAGTGCCGCCGACACGACAATGTTCGTGTCAACGACAAGCCGGAGCGGAATCATCTGCGCTTCGTCTTGTTGTGACGCGCAGCCCTAATGATGTTGTCAATCCGCTGCGAGTTAAGAGCGTCTGTACCTTTCGCCTTCGATTCTTCGCCGACGATCGCGAGGACCTCTGGCTCTGGAGCCGCAAGCCGTACATAGTCCCGGATGCTAAGCAGGACTGCACGGGGGGTCCCGCGCTTCTCGATAACCAGAGAGCGACGTTCCTTCTCGACTCGTTGTAGGAGCTTGCCAAAGTTCGTGCGCGCAAGTAAGGCAGAAACAACCAGACTCTCGATTTTTTGCGTCTTTGCCATTCTTCAACTCATCAGTTAGATTATACGAACTGTGCAGTCAAATTGCAACGATTGTGATCACCATTCTGAACAAATGGAGGGCTGTCTCCACACTCGCGTCGTCGGCAAACTATCGGAAAAAGAAAACCACGTGCTATTGAGAAATGTAATCGAGTGTCAACGCTCTAAATGACCTGAAAAAGGTGGTGGACGTGACCGGGATCGAACCGGTGACCCCCTGCTTGCAAAGACGGGAAAGAATATCTATCTGATTAGTTCGCTTGGCTTTATTCTGTGTCGTGGTGCACGGTTTTGTACCTAATTCGGCAGCAAATGGACCCAAGTTGGACCCATTGGGTGACCCGCTAACCTGTCACAAAAACTTTGGGCACGGTCTCCGTACCTCCAAGCACTTCCCAGAACCCCGTTTCTGGATAGCTTCCGGTTAGCCGACCATTCGGGTGCGAGCCAATGTAGTCGTGACCGGCGGGAAGCGACTTATGGTTTGTGCGCTTCTGCAGCTTCGGCTCCCTTCCAGAATCCATCATAGGAGCACGAGGCAGCGCAGTGGTCGCCGATCGTAACCTCTTCGTTGTATTTCGCAAGAAGGTCCTGTATTTGAGCAGTGACATCCGGCACCAATAATTTGATTTTCTGCCCGGCAGCAACTTCCAGTGGCGTACCAAGCGCGCTCATGGACCGTAAGAACTTCGGGTCAGACCAGATGGAATATCCGCTTGGCGACAGCGTGAAGTGGAAATTGAAATTTTCGCCTGCGACCGCGTGATAGCGTCCCGGGGGCACCCGATAAATCTGGATATAGCCCGCTTGAGTGAATGCGCCAGTTACAATTCCCGACCCGTCCACCGGAATTGAATCCGGAATCAGAACCGCTTGCGGCAGAACTGCCATCTTTGGCCGGCACGGCTCGTCATAACGGTATTCTTCCGCGGGTGGGCCACCGGGCTTGACCTGCAAGTCAACCTCGCCACCCCTGTTGCTCACCACCATAGTCAACTTTGCTGGCTGTCCGGCTTTGAGAGTTATGAGCCTGCCCTCGATTGGCTGGCCATTCAAGGCTACCGACTTCAGATACAACGCATCTCCTTGCACACCCACCAGGTCGAGACCAACTTGGTAGCTCCCGCCTGTGACGCTCTCAAAGATAAACGTGCCATCTGAAGCGAGCCGAACCCGCGGAGGACACGCGCCACCGAGTATCTGGGCCCCACGTAACGAAGGGATTTCGTCGGCTGGTGACAAGGTCACACTTTGCGCCTCGACTCTAAAACTGCGCCACTCTTTCGGAATATCCTCGAAATGAATTTCTCCTGTGACCGAAAGAGGGAGAATCGGCTCCATGGTCACATCTCTGAGATCGCTGTCGTGGACCACCAGCTCGCGCGAGGCGAGAAGGTAGCTAGGCCTAGGACATGGACCGGACCCTAAGTCGACGAACGGAACATCCTGGCGGGGCAGCTTCTTATAGGGACCCGTAAGTCGAATCGAGTAGTGACCCGCACTCACGTCGGCGAAATCGAAAGCTTCGCCGGGAGCAAGCATGTGTTTGAATAGGGCTACACCCTCCATTCCAGCCGCATTGGTCTCGACCAAAGTTATATCGAAGTACTCTCCTTCAGCCTGTGCGATTTCCTTGGGAACGTTGCCTCGAACATGGAACGTCGTTCCGGCGTGCATTTGGATGTTGTGGGTGCATCCGACATCTGACCCGAAGCCAACTTTAACCGGCTGAGCACCGCCGAGATTTGGCGATGAAGGATAATAACTCCAGCGTCGAGTCCATGCCTGGCCGTTCGGGACCATGAAGTCTGTCCAAAAGTAATAGCGTCCCGGTCTCAAATCAAAAAATCGAAAGTTCCCGGCATCGTCCGTACTTACGCTCGGTGGCGCCAGGCTGACGACCATCACGCTTGCTGCGCCTTCGGCCCCACTTGAATTGCTGTCCGCATATGCTCCGACGCTCGGGCCGTTCTCGCGCTTGGCGGACGGCGTCGCAGACACAGTCACATTCGGCAGAGGCTGCCCGTTTTCATCGCTGATTTGGCCGCAAATACTGGGCCTCCACGGGGCCGCACTCAGGGCCAGCCCTGCAAGGCGCTGTCCCGTACTTAGCGTGATTGTTCTCCCTTCAAGACGTGGGTACGAAGCACCGTACTCAGAGATCGAGTATCCAAGTCCCTGTGTCACCAGGAGGTAGATTCCCGGATCCACGTTCTCGAAATGAAAGCTTCCATCCGGTCCAGGCTTGGTTGAGTACTCGTAGGAACGATCCGAATTGAATCGCACAGCCCACAATTTC
>Ga0209275_10000196_pt1 | contig 21091 bp, 20 predicted proteins | sample HubBroMetageREF2_FD_188344 | JGI IMG/M metagenome (GOLD analysis project Ga0209275, IMG submission 188344) | Reference soil microbial communities from the Hubbard Brook experimental Forest, New Hampshire, USA - Hubbard Brook CCASE Soil... | ecosystem: Environmental > Terrestrial > Soil >... | reverse complement strand
GCATTAAAATACGCGCTGTGACGATCAACGGGGAGAAGTGGACGGACTTTTCTGCGGAGCAGGAAGTGGTGACGATTCCGCCGCGAGTCAGAGGCGAAATCACGGTGGAGATTTCTTACTGATTGCGGTATGGCGCGGCATTGCTGCGGGCTTCGCCGGGTTCGGACGCTTCCTGGCGGGGCGTTCAACGCTGTTGTGGTTTGCGCTCTACTTTCAAAACGCCCAAGGAGTCCAGGGCGTCCTGCATCTCGGCGCGTTCTCCGCTGGGGACTTGGCCGTCTAGCGACTGACGCGCGCGAATGGCTTTTTCGACGGCTTTTAGGCGAAGTTCCCATTTCGCTGCGTCGGTTTCGAGAACAGCAGCTCGGAATAGCATGCGCCAGTCATCCTCGAACATAGCGCCCTCCTGCGGAGCTGGATTCTATGTTCGTGTGCGAGTGGAGTCAGCGCGGTAGCGTACCGAGGCGATTGAGCTCGTTCTCCCACTTTTTAGTTTGCTGTTTGATCGATGTGTAGCATTCGCACGCGGCGTCTTCCAGGCCGCTGCGGTCGTCAATCCGGACGCTGCCGCGATTGTAAGTAATCAAGCCGGCTTTCTGCAGGATGCCGGCGGCGACAGTGACGCTGGCGCGGCGCGTGCCGAGCATGTGCGCGAGAAATTCCTGCGTCAAGGGCACGATCTCTCCGCCGAGCCGATCCTGACTCATCAGCAGCCAGCGCGCGAGGCGTTCGTCCACTTCATGAAGGCGATTGCAGGCAGCGACGTGGGTGGCCTGCATTCCCAGAGTCTGCGCATAACGGTTCAAACTTTTTTCGAGCGCCGGAGAGTGCGACAAAACCTCTTTTAAGTCTGCCGCGGTCATCTGATAAGCGCTGCCCCCGACTTGCATGATGACTTGCGTTGGACTGCTGCTGAGTCCGACGACGAGCGGAAGGCCGACGAATCCTTCCTTGCCTGCCAAACCGACCTCGACGCTTTTTCCGTCGGTCATGACGTTGAGCACCGAAGCAAGCCCGCTATTGATGAAGTAGGCGTGCGTGAGCGTCTCGCCCGGCTCATGCAGGACAGAGTGAGTGGGTAGTTCCACGAACTCCAGATTCTTGATGGCTGCTGTCAATTCATCGGCGGGCAGGCCGAGCAGGATCAAATTCAAAATATTATTGCCGTTGCCATCGGTGCCGGTCGGATTGTGGTTGATTCGACGAGGCAATTTTGGAGTGGCCATCAGGCTCCTGGGCGCACCAATAACGTCTGCTTTCGCAAGGAACCGTAGATTTTCGGGAGATTCTCCTGCGTGGCGGAATTCTATGGTCGCGCGCGGGCGATGTCAGTGCGGTAGCGTACCAAGCCGGCTGAGTTCTTTTTCCCATTTTTCGGTTTGTTGTTTGATGGAGGCGTAACATTCGCAAGTGGCATCTTCCAGACCGCTGCGGTCGTCAATCCGGACGCTGCCGCGATTGTAAGTGATCAAGCCGGCTTTCTGCAGGATGCCGGCGGCGACGGTGACGCTCGCGCGGCGCGTGCCGAGCATGTGCGCGAGAAATTCCTGCGTCAAGGGCACGATCTCTCCGCCGAGCCGATCCTGACTCATCAGCAGCCAGCGCGCGAGGCGTTCGTCCACTTCATGAAGGCGATTGCAGGCAGCGACGTGGGTGGCCTGCATCCCCAGGATCTGCGCATAACGGTTCAAACTTTTTTCCAGCGCTGGAGAGTGGGCGAGTAGTTCTTTGAAGTCTGCGCCGGTCATCTGATAGGCGCTGCCGCCGACTTGCATGATGACTTGCGTCGGACTGCTGCTGAGTCCGACGACGAGCGGGAGGCCGATGAATCCTTCCTTGCCTGCCAAGCCGACTTCCACGCTCTTTCCGTCGGTCATGACGGTGAGCACCGAAGCAAGGCCGCTGTTGATGAAGTAAACGTGTGTGAGCAGTTCACCGGCCTCATGCAGGACGGTGTGGGTAGGCAACTCCACGAAGTCGAGTTTCTTCGCGGCGGCGCTCAATTCGTTGGCGGGTAGGCCGAGCAGGATCAAGTTCAAAATGCTATTGCGGTTGCCATCGGTGCCGGTGGGGCTGGCGATGACCTGACGAGGTAGTTTTGGGGTAGCCATGAGGCTCCTGCGCGCGACGGAATCCGTCTGATTTCGCAAGGAGCCGCAGATTTTGGCAAGGCGACGGCAGGATGCTAGTGAGACTAGTTTGACGATACTCGTTAGGCGCGCGGATAGCTATGAAATACAGCGTACGGCGCGGAGTGGGTGGGTTTGCTGCGCGACGGTGCTAAAGGGAACAGAGTCAGGTCGTGCGGTTGTCAGCATGACGCAGTGAAACCCAAGAGATCGAAGAAAGAGCGGGATAAGGCTGCGCTGGACGGTGTGGCGCGAGACATGGGGACGACCGCGTCATGTGGAATCGGCGCGCCGGGAAGAAGAAGTCGCCGCTGGCCAGGCAACGAAGCGCAAAAGGAAATTGCGGTGAGCGAGGGGTTTGAACCCGCGACCCTCGCTGTCACAGAACCTCGCGTCGCGAAGCCGGCGCGAGATGCAAAAATGATGCGCGGTCTCTCGGATCAGCGTTGGCCTTTCGTCTTGGCGGCGGACCAAGAGGCAGTTTCGTCGAGGAGGGAGTTGACGAGGCCGCGCAGTGCGGCTTCGTCTTCCATTCGTGTGTCGGCACCGTCGCCGGTGGTGGCACGAATGACGCCTTTGCGATCGATCACAACCATCTGCGGGATTTTTAGTTTTTCGCTTCCCTCGCGCCCCAGCAAGGCGTCCACGTCGCTGGATGCGGTAGTGAAGCCGAGCGGGTAGGCGAGCGCCATATGGTCGGCGACGTGGCCGACCAATGCCTGGTCAACGTGCGGTCCAAAAGCGATGGCGACGGATTGGTAGCCGCGCGGACCGAGATCGCGCTGAAGCGTATCGAGCATTTGCGCGAGCCGGATGCATTTGGGACTGCCAATAAACATGAATTCCAGCACCACCACCTTGCCTTTGAAACTCGATAGCAATATTTGCTCGCCGGATGGTTTGGTGATGGTGAACTCGGGCGCTTTTCGAGGTAGAGGAACTTGCGCGAGTAATGAAGAAGTGGCGATCGTGATGCATGCGAAGAGAGAAGCAATTTTTCGTGCGTTCATGGCTGAGGCCTCATGCCTTGGCGGCAGACAATTCAGATTGTTTCCATTTGTCCACGATGGCCGCAACTTCTCTTTGTGCCGCGGCGGCAGCATCCTGGGGAGTGGCGTCGTCTTGCACGACGCTCGCGAACATCCGAGGGATCACAAAGGTGTTGAATACTTCCATCCATGCCGGATTGGCCAGCCACGGCGCTCCCAGGTTGGGAGTCCAATGCAATGCGTCCCGCAGCGCGAAATACTTGTTCGGCGGATCGGAAAAGGGATCTTTATCCAGACGCACCACCAAATTCGGAAGCGCCTTCGGGTACGCCGGAAAGTTACAACCCAGGCTCTTGTCGTAGCCAACCCTGGAACTATCGAGCAAATCCACTAGGAACTGTTTGGCGCCATCCTGATTCTGGGCAAACTTCCATACGGCCGAGCAATTAGTCGCTTGGGGAAATCCGGTGACACCGTAAACGCCAAGCAGGGGAGGCATCAGCTTGATTCTTTTCGCCAGGTCGGCGCTTTGTTTCTCCGCCGCGCGCAGCAGACTGATGGCATTCATGCTGCACGATGTTTTGCGCGTCAACATAGCCTGAACATTGCCGGAGGGCCCCCATGTGAACTCGTCCGGAGTTCCCGCTTCTCGATTGAGGTTCTTTAGATAGTTCAATGAACTGACCGCATAACCAGTCTTATTGAGAACAGCGTCGCCCTCCGGGCCCAAAATCTGGCCGTGAAACGCGTACAGGAGCGTGTTCGAAGTGATATTCCCCTCAAGAGTGGGCGAAAAGTCCAGGCCGCACGGGATTCCGTACTTGTCGCGGATTTTTTGTCCGCCCGCGCGCAAGCTTCCGTAATGGACTGGGCCGAAAGGCATATTCAAATCCGCCCATAAATCCTGGTAATAATGCATCGGACAGGGAATCCAGAAATCGGCGAAAGCGAAGTGTGTTTTCGTTTTAGGACTGAACGTGGACTTGAATGAGATCTGCGGAATGCTGCCGTACTTCATGGAAGCGTTTAGATAAATCTCGGTGTGATCGATCGCGTGCTGATGGAATTCCGCCGGGGGCCAGGGAAACATGAACAGATCGTGCCCCTTGCCGGCCGCCACCTCGGCCGCAGCGTCGGAGTGAACTCGCTCGGTCGGAATAAGATCGACAGTTACCTCAGTGTTATTTTTCTCTCCCCATTGCTTGACGAGTTCGGTGCTGAACCATGTGTCATATTCGGGGATGAGATGAGCCCATTTCGCGATCCGCAATGTTTTTGTATTGCTGAAAGCGCGGGAGGAGAAAGTAAAGAACGGACCGACAGACGCAATAGCGGTGGCGAGCTTGATGAAATCCCGGCGAGGAATGTTTTTTTTCATTCTTGGGGAGGCTGGACGCCGCAATTTTAACTAACCCACGTTGCCCCCGGCAAGCGCTTGTCTTGCCGGGGGCACGTTAGCCCTACTGCCATAGCGGCAACGTCTCGCTAATTAGACGACGGGGACGAGCCAGATGCTGCCGCCGTCTGTGCTGCTGCCCCTTGCAGCTGGGCCGAATTCACCTGCGCTGCCGTCAGGTTGCTGCAAAATTGGCCGAAGAACTGGAGGCAGTAGAAGTTCTCGGTCAAGGTTGGATCGAGTGGCAAACCATTCGGTTTGTGAATCTGATCGATGAATGCATCCAACGTGATCGCTCCGTTCGTCGGATCGGGAATGGCGGGACAAATCAGCCAAACCGCACCTCCGTCGGACCCATCCACGGCTTCGTTTCCTTCCTCAGCGCACATTTGACCATTGACGCCTGTGAAGGCCTCCAGATCGTTGTCCAAGTCATCGCCGGTCTTGACGATTGGCCACCCTTCCAGATTCACTCCGTTTCTGGCGGCCACAGCGGCGTAAGCGCCGTTCGGTCCCTGGCACTGCGAGCCCGCAACCGGCTTGGTGAGGTTCGGGGGCTCTGTGAACCAGAAGTACGTGACGATCCACATGCCCAAGAGATCGTCGCAGAAGTAGCCGTATGGGGCGTTGAATGCAGTCGTACCCGTAATTCCTGAGCCGTTGACCACGTTGTTGTCGCTGCCGTCGACGGCATTTCGATTGGTGGCAAAGCGCCAATCCTGGCTGAGCACAGGCGTGGCGACGCTGGTTACGGGAAAACAATTGGGCGGCGTGGCGCCGTTGCCCATGCTCCCGCACGGAGTGAACGTCAGTTTGCCCTTCACCGTCTGTCTGATCGCCGCATAGGCCTCGAAGTTGCTCACGATGTCCTGCATGTCATCGCCCTGCGGTCCTCCGGCGTTGCCGCTCAGATTGTTGTAAAAGGAACTGGGAGTGTTGCGAGCGTTCAACCCAGCATTCACAGAGCCGTCGCCTTGGGCGCTGCTGATCACAACGCAGCCGGAGGTTGGCAGGGCCGGCGGAGTTGGCACAGTGCAATCGAAGGCCGGGTCGCCGTTCACATAGTTCGATTCGAAGAAATTCTGGTTGGTCAGGAACGCGATGATGCTAATAAAATCAGTCGGAGAGCCATCAGAATCGATGTAGCCTCCCGTTGTCGCAAGGATTCGGACGTTCTTTCGGGTCCCGTCTCTGGTCCCGCATGTGTTGTCAGTTACCCAATTGCGCTGGCCGGGGAAAATGGCGGGCGGACCGGTCTGGCGAAACAGTCCGAATCGCTGCGCCGGCACGGAATCCACGCCTTCCGCAGTCGTCGCAGTCGTCCCGACGTTGCTGGTCGAAATCCCGACATTGTTGTAAAAGACGTCCTGGAAATCGCAGGGCGGAGGATTGTAGTTAGTGGCCGGATTGCTGTTGCTGCTGCTGCCGCCGGAAGTAGAACCCGTCGCTTGAGCGAGCAGCTTCGGAGCAGTCATGAACAGGAGCGCTGCCACCGCCAACACCTGAACAAACAGCCAAGCATGCTTTCGTTCGTTTTTCATCACTGTATCCTTCCTCCGTGCTGTGCGCGGTCGCATAGTGCTCGCGCACCCAAAATTGAGAATCATGACTTCTGTATCCGATTCAGTTCCGGATGAACCATCCACTCGAACGATTCGGCTACCCACTTGGTGTGCGCCTGGCCGGGGCAGGCAGCCCAAAGCATCAGCGGCTCGTTCCCGTAGCGGACGTTGCCGATATGCTGGCTGGTGTCGCGGTCGATCGCGGGCTCGGGATAAGTGAACCCGATGCCCTTGCGGATTTTGTCGATGTCCTCAGTCTTGCCCGTAAAGAAAGTCCACCCCGGAGCGGCACCCAGAGCGGTCCGGTAGTTGCGCACGACATCGAGCGTGTCTTGTTCGGGCTTCAGAGTGATTGAGTACATGAAGATTTGCCGGCCGACCTGATCGCCCAGCAGCTTCTGGACCTTCACCAGATTCGCCATGACCATGGGACAGATTTCGTCGCACTTCGAGTAAAAGAAGTTGACGGTGACGATCTTGTCTTTCACCAGATCGTTGTAGAAAAGCACTTCCTTACCTTCGTGCGAGATCAGCGGAACATTGGGCAAGTGTTGTTCTTGGATCCTCATGCGTGCCTTGGTTCGAGCAGCGTCGGCACCCGTAGCCGAGGCGCCCTTGGTTGAGGTGAAGGCTCGGCCCAGAGGAACCGCTGCCGCCAAGCCGAACAGATTCCTTCTTGAGAGGTCTTGCATAACTCAATAGCCTCCTGTCGACACGCCCGGGGCCGGGTGTGGCCCCGGGGACGCAGATCCATTCCGTTTTTTCTACGGCACGTTAATGTTGTCGCCGCCGTTAGCCACGATGTGCCACAGAGCCATCATGGCGTGGTCCTCGTGAACGACGTTGTGGCAGTGGATGGGATACTTGCCCACCCAGTCGCGGAAGCGGAAGAAGAGTTGCACGCGTTCGTTCGGGTGTACCTGCACAACGTCCTTGCGAGAATGCTCAACGGCCAGACTGGGAGGCAATCCGTTCCGCGAGAGGATCTGGTGTTCCTCAAGATGAATATGGATGGGATGCGTCCAGTCTCCAGTCAAGTTCGTGAGGATCCACTGCTCTGAGCTATTCTGCGAGACGGTGAAGCGGAATTCGTTGCAGTCCATGAATTGGCCGTTTACAGACCACTGCCCGTTCAAGCGGTCGAACTTGAACGTGCGGATGATCCGAGGCGCCGCATTGGTGCTGGGGAGCGAGTAGAAGCTGGGGTTCGTTGCCGGATTCACGCTATTGTCCTGAACTGCCTTCGAACTTACCTGGAATTGCAACAGCAGGTTTCCCGCTCCGGCTGGCAGGATATCCGAGAGCACGGTCCCGCTAGCATTGCTGCATTCCACTTGCGGGCCGAAATGCGGCGCAGTGAAAGGTGGCGTGGGCACAGGACCCTGTCCATTGATTTGCAGCAGCCGGTTCTCAAGGTAGATGGTTTTGCCGGCAAACTGGCTGAAGTCAATAATGATGTCCACGCGTTCCGCTGGGCCGATTCGCACCGTACTCACTTCCACCGGATTCGGCAGGAGATTCCCGTCATTCGCGATAACCCAGAATGGGTTGACCTGATTAAGATTGTTCAGCTCTGTAAGGAAGTAGGAATAGAAGCGAGACGGCCCGGTATCGAGCAAGCGGAACCGGTAGCGGCGCGGTTCCACCTGGAAGAACGGCTGGATCTTGCCGTTCACCAGGAACTTATCGCCGATAATTCCATCCAGAGTGAACAGGTCAAACGCCAGCAGGGCACTTTCGGAGTCATATACCTTATCGGCGAAGACCAAGGGGATATCGAACTGCGGGAAGCTGGGCAGATGGAAACCCGTTTCTTCATTGCCGGTGTCAAATTCGTTGAAGAGGCAATAAAAGCCTACCAGCCCCTTGTAAGTGTTCTGCGACGTGAAGTCCACGCGATGATCGTGGTACCACAGCGTGCTCAGAGCTTCGTTAATATCTCCGTTGGGCGGATTCGTCGAGCTGAATCCGGCCAGCACGTTCGGGTAATACTGGTCGCAGTAGTTCCCGATACCATAAAAATCGCAGGGGTTTCCGTCGCTTTCCGATGGATTGTGGGCATTGTGAAGATGGGTCGTTACCGAAGGCATTCCGAAGCCGCCGTTTTGCGTGAGCGGAGGCAGCGCGTTGATGTTGCGCGTCAACTGTGGCGTGCCGTAATTCGCCAGGTAGGTCGGCCCGGGCGTTAGTGTGCCGTGCGTGCCGTCGTTAAAACCCCAGACGGTCTGCAATGGCAAACTGGGCGATTGCCGCAATTGGACGGCTTGCTGGTGCATTTGGTAAATGCGCGGAGGAGGGAACGGGAACATGGCGGGATTCAATTCGGGCGCCTGATGGCAGGCCGCGCGAACTTCCCCAGCCGCCGTGTTCGGGCAGATCGTGGGAGCCGTCTTGACCCCCTGTCCATTCACTAGCGAACTCAGAGGGGTTTGGGCGGTCACCGGCATAATCGGAAGCGGATCGACGAACGCTTTGGTCATCGGACTCGCCGGTTGGTTACCCGGTAGGCACACCTGATTTGAGCCGCTGGGCGGAATAGCCTGTTGTTGGCCATAAGCACGCGCGCTCAGACCGCTCTTCGCCACCAGCATGCCGGCCGCGGTGAGCAATCCCAGCTTCATCAAATCGCGGCGACTGGTAAGACCCGCGGTGATCAGCTCGCGGCGATTCTTTGCCGCATTGACCATCTCTTTATACCGCTTCCGGGAAACCTTCTCACCGAACACGTTGTAGTACATCGCCCCTCCTCTCAAAATGCTGCCTGGTTATTTGTCGCGGCACACCCGTAATCATTCAGTAAATGACGCTGTTGCTGGGAACTTCAGAAAACCAATCGTCGCGACACACCCGTGATCATTATGAGAATGACTGTGTCGCTGGGAACCTCAGAAAATCAATCGCTGCGCAACTTATACATTTCGCCGCGCCGCGGTTCAAGCGAAAGTGGTTAGCTAAAAACGTTTTTGTTTAGCTTTTTTCGCTGGAATCGTCCCGGCGCCTGGTGAAAGACCCTTTCGAACGCTCGCACGAAGCTTGAGGAGTGACTGTATCCAACCGCGCTGGCAACTTCCTTGACGCTCATGTTGCTTTCGGCCAGCAGATGAGCCGCTCGCTGCAACCTAAGTTCCGCCAACCACTGCCCTAGGCGAGCCCCAGTCCGCTCTTTGAACAAATGCTGGAGTCGAGAAGGACTCAAACCGAATTCACGCGCCAGGTCGCGCGTGGTACAAGGCGTGCCGGACTCCACCTTTTGCAGGATCTTCTGCAGATGCTCTTCGTGCTCGATCTGAATCGGCATGCTCACTCCCCTCAGCTGAGAAGGACGATGCCAAGTTTCGTCCGGCATTGAGGATCTCGGCCTGTGAAGCTGGCGTTTGAAGGAAGCCAGCTTTTTGATTATTTCCAACATCTATTCTCAATCTGTCCATTCCTCCCCATTTTGCAGCGCAAGAAACTTGCTCCATTCTCCACATTCTGTCGCAAGCATCGCCGACACGTTAGTTTCCATTTGACGGAGCCTTAGCACCTCGGTTCTGTTCTCTTCGTGAGAATCTGGAAATCATCTTGCTATAACAAGACGCACCCGCGAAATTCGACCAGGATGATTCGTGCGATTCACGGTCACACCCCTGCTACTGTCCGATATTTTGCTTCGTTCAGTTTTTTTGCAGCAGAGGGGCTCGGATTGGTCTGCGAGTATCTGAAGCTATGATGCCGATGGGTGTGGAGTGTCCCACTCGGTTGCGCCTCAGTCAAGTACTATTTTATTAATGCCTTCGCAGTGGCGGGATGAACCAATCGGCTGCCTAAACAGGCTGAATCCATTTGACTTGCAGTTGACGAACCACGCGCTCCGGAATACTCGGCTCCGCCAGAACCTCGAATCGACCCACTCGCATAATGGTTTGCCGCGGATCAAAGATCAGACGTTCGTCTAACATTCGCTTCAATTCTTCATGTCTGCTGCTGTCGCCGGGAAGCGCCGGACTCGTGCTAATGTCCGCCTTCTTTTCGTAGAACGCAACCAACCACCTTCGCCATATCTCCCAGTCCTCCATGGCCAACTGAAAAATTTCTCTGCTCACGGGCGTTAGTCGAAAGAGCTTGCCGTCTGGGTTCTTCGTTTCGTTCGCAACGTATTCAAAGAGATGTGGCGTACCTTGATAATTTGCGATTCCTTTGCGCGGCCAGCCAGAGTAGTCCGTCACCGTGAATACGGTTTCATATCCGGCGCTCAGATTCTCTCTGTTCATTTAATTAAACTGCTTCTGAGAGTTGGACGCAGCATACGCCGCCGAGTAACAAAAATGGCTGTAAAGCTTTTGTCATCAATATGACTCGAACATGTCTCAAGCAAGCCCGCGATGCGGCGTGAGCCCTTCCGCGTGATCGAACGAATTGGAATCGGCAATATCGCGCGCTCGCGCGCAACGACCGTGCATAAACGAGGAGCGCAATGGCGGTTGCGACCGCGCTGAAATCGTTTGGTTTTGTCTTGGAGGGGTTGGGGTGAGCGACGGGGTTTGAACCCGTCGCCCCAAAGCTAAGTCTCGTTGATTCGGTCGCCCTTCCACTCACGACAGGTCAGATTTGGGCCATTTCACCCTGGGTTTTGCGCCCTAATTGCGCCCAACTTTTTGGCCACAAGTCGGAACGCCAACACGCGTCAGTGGTAGCGCTTCGCGGTCGCCACACTCGACCGCCCGCCACCACAGCCCTCGCCCTCTAGTCCGAAGGCTCCGCGAGCCTTTGTGACCACTGCCATCGGCCGTTTGGCGGGCGACCGGGACAGTTATTTCCCTCCCGGAACCCGGTGCGGGTGAGACTGTAAGCCGGATTCAAAAAATGCCTTCCCATGGCTGATGATTTGCTCCCAGCCGACGTGCGTCGCTCGCAACTTTCCTTCATCACGCATCAGCACACGAACGGGCCACGAGAATTAGCGATTTCAAATCCGAACTGCGCTCAATCGGAACATTGCGGGACGTGAAAGCGAGTGTAGTATGGGTTTGCTCTTAATCCGAGAGCAAGGGACATCGAACGTGATTGGCAAACCAGCCTTACGCACTTGCCTTTTGCTCGGTGCGGCGATGACCGCGATAGGATGTAGCGACCTAGAAAACCTGAGCAAGTGCCGGTCAGTTGACCCGGACACTAGAATCGTTTAGTTCGGCAGCGGTGTCGAATGGTTACGGACGGCTTACCGGGATGAGCAGCGGGACGGCACCAAACGTGGTCTCGGCCACTTGGTATTATGACATCGTTGGCAATGTTATCCAGGAACAGCGCACGATAGCGGGAGTCACAAAGAATATCTATTACACCTACAATGGCGACAATTCGCTCGCCTCGATCACCTACCCGAGTGGCCGCAAGGTGTCCTACTCAGTTGGAAATGCCGAAAGACCGACTTCGCTGATCGACTCGAGCGGAATAAATTACGTTGTAGGCGCGAGCTACGCAGCGACCGGTGCCTTGGCCGGTGCCATCTACGGCCAAACGACAGGATTCAACGGATTTAATGCGAGCCGGACTTATGACAGCCGCCTCGATTTGACGTCTATAGCCGTCACCTCATCTGCAGGTACCGCGATAAGTCTCGGATATTGTTTTTATCAATGGTCTAGCGGCGCTTGTCAGGCGACGGGATCTAACAATGGTAATCTGACCTCGATCGCCAACAATGTCGATACGGGACGCACGCAAACATTTGGCTACGATTCGCTGAGTCGGCTGAGTTCGGCCACCACGCAAGCAACGTCAGGTGCTGATTGCTGGGGACAGGGTTTCGTGGTAGACCCACTGGCAAACTTGACCACAATCACGTCCACGCAGACAGGCTGCAGCATCGCAACGCTAAGCGCGACAGCCAGCGCGACTACGAACCGACTAGGCTTCACTCCAGCGCCGTCCTACGATCCGGCCGGAAATATGCTCAACGACGGAAGCTACGCCTACACATTTGACGCTGAGAACCGGATCTCTTCGGGGAACGCGGTGACGTACACATACGATGGCACCGGCATGCGCGTCCAGAAATCCAGCGGCACTCTGTATTGGCGAGCGATCACAGGAGATGTGCTGGCGGAGACGGACGCCAGCGGAAATATGAAGAACGAGTATATTTACTTCGCGGGACAGAGGGTGGCGTGGTGGGATTCCTTGGGCAACTCCTATTACATTAACGCGGACTCGCTGGGCACCACTCGAACGATCACGAAATCGAATGGCACAGTCTGCTACGACGCGGACTTTACTCCCTATGGCCAAGAACTTATTCACACTAACAATTGCGCATCGACCTACAACTACAAATTCACGGGTTACGAGCGCGATTCCGAGACCGGTCTCGACTACGCTTTTGCTCGCTACTACAGTTCGCGATTGGCTCGGTTCGTGTCCGCCGACCCGTCAGGGGGCTCATCGAGCGATCCACAATCCCTAAACCGCTATGCCTATGTGGGAAACTCTGCGCCGAACTTTTCGGATCCTAGCGGCAGGTTAAAATTCCCTTGTCCCGGTTCTGGAGGCTTATGCACCAGTGGAGACGATAACTGTAACGTTGACGGCGCTGGGGCTTTCTGCGGTCAAATGTACATGAATATGCTCGCTGGTCTGCTTCAAACGAGTTATACGTTCTGGGCCCCCGACGGGAATATCAACTGGTACAATTTCAGCCTCAGCGACCTTTTGGATGAGTCGAATGGGGGCGGCGAAATCGTTCTTGCCGGCATTTCAATTTATGACGGATCGGACATCTTCGGTAGTGGGACGCCTTCCTCCGGGACCTTGAGGACTGCGTTGCGGAATATCCTCCGGAATCCGAAATGTGCCGCTCTGCTGGGCGGATCAGACAAGGCAAACCAGGCCGTGGATCACCTCTTGGGTCAGATCAACGTAGACTCACCGGGATACTCTGGAAATACCCAAGCCAAGGCAGACATCGACAGTGGTACAGCGTGGGCCGAGACGCCGGTACCGGCCGCAGGAAATTTCCAAGGCGGACAATGGACTGGGCCTAATTTCTCGACCTACATTGGCTCTACCGTCGCGGCGTTTAGCTTATCGCAACAATTGACTGTCGAAATGCACGAACTGATTCATGCGACTTCACCGGGCGGTCTAATTTCACAAGGCTTGGTCGATTTGAGTAACCCGTTTGGGCAACTGGCTAACGTTTATCAGATTCACAAAGATTGTGATACAGCACTCCCGCCAAAATATTAGAAGAGCCTTGCCTTGGAGGTGTCAATGAAGAAGTTGGGAATATGTATTCTCTCGATGGTCGCACTATCGATTCAGTTCTCGAGTGATCCGCCACTCATTCGGGGTAGTGCGGCAACAACGGACTCTGGTAAGGTATCGGTTCGCGTGTGGTGCGACACCCAGCGCGTGGTGATGAAGGAGCCACTACACGTGAGAGTTGAAGTGTGGAATCGCGGAGACGCCCCTCTCATTTTTCCGAACCTGGTGACGGACGCGGACCACCTCGACGGCCACATCGAGTTCCATCTAATTGACTCGAAAGGCAGGGAATCAGCGAGAATGCGGCGAGTGGCCGACTCATTCGCGCCGTATCCACGGGAGCCTAACTGGCAATTGCTGTTAGGGCGATGGGTTGTGCTTTATCCAGGTTATTCTATGACTGCCCCGTTAGACCTAAGCGTGGATGTGTTCCCATTCCTGAATACACCCGGCATATATAAGCTCAAAGCAGACTACTCGTCTGGGGGCCTTTCGGACCCAGAGAATTATCGTCCTTTGGGCCTCAGCGGCCATGAGCTAGCGTCACTTCCATTTTCTTCTTGGAGCGGCAAGATCGAGTCGGATTCAGTCTCGTTGGCGGTTGTTCCCGCACAGAAGTAGGGTTCGGCGCGGGAGGGGCGGCTGACACACGGCCGACGTTCCGATCCGCGCTACCTAAGCGAACGCCTGGGATTTTGGGGTTCCACATCTCTTCGGTTTTGGAAGGGTACGGGGTTAGCGCCTGCACTCTCGAAGACGTCAGTCGAGCACATCACCCAAATCATTTCGGCCAGTGAGCATCAGTTCTATCCTAAATCTGTCCAGACGGACGGCTGTGATCCCGACTTACGCATATTAACGTTGTGCAGGAGTCAAGGAAGAAAACAAATGAAGCATCCCCAGAATTCGCGCGACTCCGCCAGCCTCGCGCCGCCTTCCCCAATTCTAAAATCGTAGCTAACGAGGTTTGGCGGAGCTTGGAAATCGCGCATCCAGGCGTCGCATCAACTCAACGGCATTATCAATCGCATCCCGGAACGCATTTTCCCGTGCTGGTGATGGACGGCTATCCAGCCCCGCCAATCGGCGAACCAAAAACATCCCCGCAACAAGATAGATTAATTTCTTTCGCCCTTAATCCATCGCGGAAACAAGATATTATTTCGCTTTATCTTCGCCTAGCGGTTTTCGCCTTTAGCCAGCTGCCTTCCACAACTTTTGAAACTGCTCGACCGTGGCCGGGGCAAATCCCGCGTAGTGATTATTCACGTAGACATACGTCGTGACGCCGCGTTGCGTTGTGCGCTGACAAACGTTTACCCAACTCATTAATTCCCGCGAACGATCCACAATCACTTTGTCCCAAACTTTGGTCTTCTGTTCGATACATTTGCGATCCCCGAGCAAGCGGATGTATGTGAAGTCCGCCGTAATCGGATCGAATTTCTCGAATATCTCGCTTGCGCGGGGCATCCATACTTGGTCGATCAATGCGAAAGCCACGTTGTGCGCGCGCAGCAGATCGAAGAACTCCGCCGTTAGCCATTGCTTGTTCCTGATTTCCAGCGCGAACTTGTACCCCTTCGGCAATTCCTTCAAGAACGGTTCGAGCCTAGCCAGAAATTCCTGCCCGCTCTTGGAAGCGGACTTGTTGAAATATCCGAACTGGAAGAGTAGCGGCCCTAATTTGTTTCCCATCAAATTCATTGTGTCGAGAAAACGCAGCAGATCATCCTTGCAGTCCCTCAAGATTTTTTCGTGGGTGATTAACTGCGGCACTCGTGAAATTCGGTTATTGGCTTCTTATACTACATATTGAATGGGAAGGAGATATTTCGCTCGGTATAAGATGACAAGCATAGTCCGCGTCCAAGTTAAGAACCTAGCCGGAGCGGAAAATAGTCGTGCATTGGAATTCCCAACCGGTTAAAGCTTCAGTGCCGTAACCATACGTGTGAACTACCGACGGTATGCCATATAATTTTAGTCATGTCGCGACTTTGTGAACAAGAAACCGGCGACTTCATGGCCAAGTTGGCGTCTCGCTTATCAGGAGTTAGCCGGATAGCCAACTCAATCGAGCGTTGTAAAGCAATGCTTCTCTGGTGCGCATAAGCTAGACGGTCTGCACGGTCGGAGGTGGTTATGCTGGTACGGTTGATGGTCGCTGCGATGGTGGTGCTGGGTTTTGTACAGCCTGTATTCGCTGGATGCACTTGCAGCGGGCCTGGTGGGGGGTGTGGGCGGGGCTGGGATTCGGGACAGGTCATCTTCCTCGGCAAGGTGACTGCGGATATCCAGACGGAAGCGCCGATAGCGGACGATTCTGCGGCGGAGGATTCTGGGGTGGATGATTCTGCGGTGAAGGATCCTCAAACTCGACTACTGTTTCAGCAAATCGTTAGAAAGCAGCATCCCATGAATCATGTGGTGCATTTCTCGATCGCCGAGAGTCTCCGCGGTGAAGGGCAGCCGGGGCAGGAGATTGTCGTGCGTACGGGCGTCGATGAACGAGGTCCGCAGGACGGAGATTGCAGCTATCCCTTCGTGGTGGGCGTCAGTTACCTGGTATATGCCTCGGGTCCTTCTGATTCTCTCTCGACGAGCATTTGCACGTTCACCAACCCGGAGGTGGCAGTGGGCGGCGTTCTGCGCGAACTGCGAGCAATTCGGGATGGGCAGCCGGTTGATAGCCTATTCGGCACTGTCGGTTCGCTGTCTCGCGAGGGGAGACCCTTCTTGCGGTTGACCAAAATGCGCCCGCTCGGCGACGTTTCTGTGCGCGTGGTTGATAGTGCGGGCGGTGTGCGCTCGACGAAGACGGACGAACGCGGCGTGTATGCATTTGAATGGCTCCCTCCCGATCGCTATCGAATCGAAGAAGATTTGCCTGCAGGATGGGAGGCAACTTCCGACGGAGCGGACACCACGTCGGCCGTTGATTTGACGGATCAGGGCCCGACACGGATTGGATGCCGAGCCGACATTCGCGCGCGTCCAGACGGACAGATCTCGGGAACCTTGTCGGAAACCTCGCCGCTTCGCGCCCCTTAAAACCAAAGCGCGTCTCTCGTTAGCTTCGCCAACCTAGAATAACTGACGCGGTAGGCGCGACCATCGCGGATCGCCCCCGCACAAAACCGTACGAGCGGCTTTCCCGCATACGGCTCCCACCTTGGATGTGTGACGAGGAGGGTTGCTCCTCGTACACCGCTCCATCCCTGGCACACTCGATTTCCCGCGCTGTGTCGGGCGAGTGTTGAAGAATTCTTGACTATGCGAATTAATTCTATATTGTATAGGTAATGTCTGGGCGTGATTACCTGGGTGAATTCGAACACATCGTGATCTTGGCACTTCTTCGCCTTGGTGATCGGGCGTACGGAGTTACGGTGCGACAGGAAATAGAAGCGCGTACAGGGCGAGAAGCATCCATCGGCGCAATATATGCCACGCTTGACCGATTAGAAAACAAAGGTTATGTCAAATCGCAGTTGGGAGAACCAACGCCCGAGCGTGGCGGACGATCAAAACGTTTTTTCCGCATCACCACCAAGGGAACGTTAGCCGTCAATCGCACGCATCGCGCCCTTCGAAGCATGATCCAAGGCCTTGGTCTCGCTGGGAGCCGAGCATGATCTCACACGCCTCTGTTGCCCGACCACCGCGCGTTGCCGCGTGGCTTGTTGATTTGTTCGCCTCTGACGGGCACGTAGAGTCCATTCTAGGCGACCTTCTCGAAGAATTCTCTGACTTGGCGTCAAAATCGGGAGTTGCTTCTGCCCGCCGCTGGTATTGGCGACAAAGCGTGAAAACCATCGCGCATCTTATTGCAACCGGATTCCGTGCCGCGCCCTGGACAATCGTGAGCGCTATAATCGGAGGATATTTGTTGTTGGGGATTGGCGTTTGGATACCCGAGCGCGTGATCGTCGCAGTTCTTAATTTCAGCAGACACGGAGTTGTTCCCTACTATTCTTGGCCCCAAATGCAATCCCATCTGCTTTGGTTGAACAGCGCCATCATGATCGGCCAATTTATAGTGGCGATGCTCGTTGGTTGTATGGTCGCGACGGCGACTAGAGGCAGAGAGATGGTGTCCACGGTGACGCTAGTCCTCGTCCGTGGACCGCTGGCTGTTGTCGGATATTTGGGATTGCTGGTCAGGCATTGGCCACTTCCGTTCTCTGTACTGCCTTTCCTAGTCTCCTATTTCGCTGGCTCGATCGCGATTCTCATCGGCGGAGTAATCGTTCGAATGCGCAGATCGGCACCGTTACGTCGAGCCTTAGGTGCGTGAGCGGTCAGTTTCCGGTTACGCGACTAACCAGGCACTAGTTGAGAATTTTGAAAAACAAGAGGTACGCAAGACTTGACCGCTGGCGTGAAGTGGCCTTGGTGTGAAATATTACGGCTATGCCCGAAGGGTGGAATTTCTATCTTTGCACGGTTAACGACGTGCTCGCCTCCATTGCTCTCGACCTTGGTCTTCGCGGGCAAATTCCTAACCTGAGCAAGCCAGAACTGCTTTGGGTGTGGGTTTACTTCAAATCGCCCCGTCCCGACGGGCTTTCAAGCGACGTAGAATTCGACACGCTTATAGCAATCGAAAAGCAAATAACAAAAGGTTTGGAACAGGAGTTTCGTGCGATTTTAAGTGGACGGATTACGACAGCCGGTCGCCGGGAATTTTATTACTACGGCGCACATTCCGTTGGCTTCAAGTCTGCTGTCGCAGATGCGCTCGGTCGTTTTCCAGATTACGAATTCGATTGCGGAGTTCAAATGGACCCTGGGTGGAACCAATATCTGAATGTTTTGTATCCATCCGACGAACAGCGTCAGCGAATCGAAAACCGCTCCGTCTTGGAAGTACTTGAACGAGAAGGGGACCCGCTGACAGCTCCCCGAGATATTTCTCATTGGATTTACTTTCACACAAAAGGCGACCGAGACGCCTTCTGGGACGCCATCCGGCCGCTGGAGTATCGCCTGCAATCGCAGCCTGATAATCCTGATGGCACTTTGCCATTTGGGTTATGCATCGTAAGGTTTCAATCGGTGAAACAAGATGCCGTGGATGATGCAGTCATCGAATTGTTTCGTCGCGCCAGGGAGTTTCACGGTGAGTATGACGGCTGGGAAGCCGAAGTAATTTCTCAATGAGAAAGCTCCGCCGGTCGAGTGCCTGATTAATGCTGCAGTTACGGGAGATGTGGAGTACTAGACAATGATAGTCTGGCCGGGTCGCGTGATGTCGTAGGACTCGTACTCCTTGAACGAGTCCACCATCGTCAGGCGATGCCCATTTGAGAATGTGAGGGCGAGAGTGCCGTTCTCAGTGCTCTCAAAACTTGTGACGCTGGCTCCCAACATAGCTACCGTCCGACTTGCGACTTGGGGCGAACTCCGTTCCTGCCGCCAAATCCACTCCCGCTGTCCGTCGAAATAGCGAAATTCTGCTTCCACCGAAACTGCGACATCTCCATCAAAATGAAACTGGACTTGAAAGGAGCCAATTGCGACTTGGATGAGTTCACGACCCGCCAAGAAACTCAGGTCGGTTTCCTTTTTTAATCCGTGCATGTGTCGCAGCATACCATTCTCAAGTCCTGATAAACGCTAAAACGCCGTTACCGGTAACTGACTTTTGCCCAACCCGCCCCGTACGTTCCTACTGGGTTTCCACAGGAACGGGGACGCAAGCGGCCAAGCATAGCGCGGACTCGCAGGTTAGGCAGCAGCTCGCAAATTACCTGTTTCGGTGAGAGGAACTGCTTTTTCTAGATTAACTGCGTGCGACTTCAGTGCGCGAGCTTCATTGGTCAGACGGCAGACGGTGGCTCGCGAAACGCGGTACTTTTTCGCAACTTCCGTCAAACTCATTCCTGTGCGGCGATCTGCAACAACCCCGGCCCGGTCGATGTTCAGCGGCGCACGACCAATTCTTCGTCCTTCCAATTTCGCTCGACGCATGCCAGCCTTGACCCGCTCGACGATCAAACTTCTTTCCAGTTCTGCAATCGCGCCAACGATAATTATCATGGCTCGGCCGAGAGGTCCGGAACTGTCAATATTTTCTCTCACACTTGAGAATGCGATTCCTAAATGATTGATTTCATCCAGAACTTCGAGAAAATGTCGAACGTTCCTGGCCAGTCGATCGAAAGCAGCGACGATGAGAATATCGAAGTGGTGTCGCCGAGCATCTGCCATCAGCTGGTCGAGTCCTGGCCGCTTCGACTTCGCACCGGAAATTACGTCGGTGTACTCGCGCACGATTTCGCATCCGCGCTGTTTGGCCATTTCGCGGAGGTCGAGCAACTGGGTTTCGACGTGCTGGTCTCCAGTGCTCACACGTGCGTAGATAGCGGCGCGTTTCTTCATTTCAATTCCTTCTTCCTCGATTGCAAGTACGCATCGATGGCGCGGCGAACCAATTCTGCGACGGGTGCGCCAGTTTTCTCGGATAACTTCCGGAGCTTCACCAGCTGCTGCGCCTTCAAGAACAAGGCCGTTCGCTTCATAAGCCAACATGGTATCACACAGGCATACATACGTCTACTGCAGAATTCTAGCGAGAGCAGCCTCCTTGCCCAGTATGGGTGCGGAATCATCATCGCTCGGCTCCTTTCTTCCGAGCCTTGGTCGTTGACGCTACCAAGTCTACTCGGAGGAAGGAGCCGACAACGTCATCTAATCAGCCAGGAGTTTCGCGATAAGATGACCGCTCTTAGAAGCCTTCCCGTGACATCCAAGCTCGCCGTCTACCGAGTCGCACCCGCTGGCGCTCCGCCGAAGTGGCGCGTCATCCGCGCAAGCAAAGCATCAAAGCGCGGGTCGCCGTGCAAATGCCTCAGTCGCGGCTCCCGCGCCAAATAAACCAACCACGGCGAGCGTTCCGCAAACGCCTGCTCCAGTAACGCAAAGGCGTGATCGTGGTCGCCGAGCGCTTCGTAAATCAATCCCAACTCATAGGGCGAAACGTACCGTTCCGCGGATTGCGCAGTGAGCCGCTCCAGCGTCCGAAGCGCATCCGCCCGATTGCCGTTGACCGCCTGCGCGTGCCCAAGAAAGCTGAGTTGCATACTCACGCCCGAGAGTTCCGCCCCTTTTCGGATGGCTGCTTCCGCTTCCCCGGTCGCGCCTGTGCCTAGATGAGCCCAACCCTGAAAAATGCGATTCCACGAGAAGCCTGGGTCGTTGGCCAAGGCACGCCCTGATTCGCTGAGAGCTTGATCGAAGTTGTGCGCCATCACGTGGTGCCACATGAGGTGAAGCTGTGACATTGGATCCGCGGGATCGAGGTTCAGGTAGATTTTGCTCTCGGCCAGCGACTCCTCCATGCGTCCCGTTGCCACCAGCAGATGCGAATACCAATGGTGCGCCGGCCCGTAACGCGGATTGAGCCGGATTGCCTCCGAAAACAACCGCTCGGCCTCCGGAATCTCCCACCGGTAGTGGAGCATTGCGTAAGCCAGAGCCGCATGCCCCTCGGCCAGCTCTGGCTTCAGGCGAAGCGCCTGCTCTGCATACGAGATCCCCTTTGGAAAACCCTCACCTGGCGGAAGCACACCGCCCTCCCAGCTCGCTAGCGTGTTGTAAGCATCGGCCAAGCCCGTGTACGCAAGGGCATACGTCGGATCGCGCTTGGCCGCCTGTTCGAAGTAGGCAATTGCCTCCATCGTGCCCGCCGGGCGTCTGCCCCAATGATGGCGGCCCTTCAAATACAGCGCGTAGGCTTCCGGATCTTCCGAATGGCGCGCCGCC
>Ga0209275_10000195_pt1 | contig 21166 bp, 19 predicted proteins | sample HubBroMetageREF2_FD_188344 | JGI IMG/M metagenome (GOLD analysis project Ga0209275, IMG submission 188344) | Reference soil microbial communities from the Hubbard Brook experimental Forest, New Hampshire, USA - Hubbard Brook CCASE Soil... | ecosystem: Environmental > Terrestrial > Soil >... | reverse complement strand
CGAGGCCCGGCGTGACCGGCTCGCGTGCGACGTGATCGTGATCACGGACACCACGATGTGGGCAGCCGACGTGCCGTCGATGTGCACCGGCATGCGTGGTCTCGCCGAGGCCGATATCGACCTGCGCGGACCCGAGCGTGATCTGCACTCGGGATCGTTCGGCGGCGCGGTGCCGAATCCGCTGCACGCTATGGCCGACCTGCTGGCAGGGCTGCACGACAGCGACGGCCGGGTCACGCTGCCCGGGTTCTACGACAAGGTGCTCGGCGTGTCAGCAGCCGAGCGGGAGATGTTCGCCAGGCTGCCGTTCGATGAGCAGGCGTGGCTTGACGAGGCCGGCCACAGCCCTGCCGCGGCCGGCGAAGCCGGGTTCAGCACGCTGGAGCGAATCTGGGCCCGGCCGACCGCCGAGGTCAACGGGATGTGGGGCGGGCACACCGGCCCGGGCGGCAAGACCATCATCCCCAGCCAGGCCCACGCGAAGCTCTCGTTCCGGCTGGTCGCGAACCAGGATCCGGGCGACGTCGCTGTCGCGGTGCGCGAGTACGTGGCGCAGCGCACGCCGCCGGGCATCGAGGCCACGGTCACGATCCGCGAGCCCGGCGTCCGGCCGTGCTTCTCACCGGTCGACTCGCCCGCCGTGGCCGCGGCCAGGCGAGCCATGAGCCTTGCGTTCGGGCAGGACGTCCTTTTCACCCGGGAGGGCGGCAGCGGCCCGGAAGCGGACCTGGCCGCGATCCTGGGCGCTCCGCTGGTCTTCCTCGCCGTCGGCCTCGACTCCGACCGCATCCACGCGCCCAACGAGAGAGTCGAGATGGCGCTGCTGCTGAAGGGTGCCGAGGCGGCAGCGTACCTGTGGGACGAGCTCGCCGCGGCGGCCGGCGACCTCGCGGCGGCGCGGTGAGCGCCGGGCCGGGGAGCAGCGGCCTGCCGAACGTCGCCCTGTCTCGCGGTGAGGTGGACCGGGCGGCGGCGCGTCGCCGCGACACCGAATGGCTCGCGGCGGCGTGGGCCGACCCGCGGACCAGGGTCCTTGTGGTCGACGAGGGGCAGGCCCTGATCCGTTCCGGCGATGGCGGCGAGGAGCTTGTGTTCGTGCCTCCGGCGCAGGCGCCGGACGGCGTCCGGTTCCTGCTGGGGATCGACGCCGACGGCGTCGTCTACTTCGGCGTGGCCGGGCCGCTGCCGCACGCCGACGCGGTGGCTGTTCCCGGCTCGGAGATCCGCTCGGCCGGCCTGCGGCAGGCGGGCCCGCAGCTGTCCGACCGCGACGTCGGGCTGATGACGCACGCGGTGGCGCTGGGCAACTGGCACGCCGTGCACGGGCACTGCCCGCGGTGCGGTGCCGTTACCGAGCCCGAACTATCGGGCCACGCGCGGCGCTGCGTGGTGGATGGAAGCGAGCACTTCCCGCGGCTGGATCCGGCGGTCATCATGCTGGTGACCGATCCCGAGGACCGGTGCCTGCTGGCCAGGAACGCGATGTGGCCGGAGAAGCGGGTGTCGATCCTGGCCGGCTTCGTCGAGCCGGGGGAGTCCGCGGAGCAGGCGGTCGCGCGCGAGGTGTACGAGGAGACCGGGATCACCGTCGGCGACGTGCGCTACGTGGGCAGCCAGCCCTGGCCGATGCCGCACAGCCTGATGCTCGGCTTCCGCGCCGCCGCCACCGGCAGCCTGGAGATCAGGGTCGACTCCGAGGAGATCGCCGAGGCCTACTGGTTCAGCCGGGACGAGCTGCGCGCCGCCGTCGCCAGCGGCGAGATCCGGCTGCCGCCGCCGCCGTCGATCGCACACCGGATCATCGGGTCCTGGTACGGCGACACCATCGCCAGCAGCTGGTAGGCCTGACAGCCAGACCCGCCGATGAGCTAAGACTCGGCATTTCGGCGGGCATATCCCATACCGCGGCCGGTCCTTGGCGCTAGCATTGCCGTTGCTTTGCTCCACAATTGCCAGCCCAACACGATAAAAGTGCTGGTGCGCCATCATCGGGTCAGGTGTCAGGTTGACATCGCGCGCTGCTTCGGGCCGGGTTCCGGCTGGACGGGAACCACGGGCACCAGATGCCCACCGCCCTCGCGTTTACTTGCATATCGGCGAGCCCAAGACGGGCACGACGTTCCTGCAACGTGCCATGTGGGGCAACCGCGCCCGGCTCGCGGGCCAGGGTGTCGTGCTGCCTGGCTACAAGCGGCAGGATCATTCCCGGGCCAGCCGGGACCTGCGTGAGGCCGAGCGGCCGGACTCCGATCCGGCCGATCCGTGGATTGGCGAGTGGGACGTCCTGGTGGGCCAGGCGCTGCAGGCTCCCCAGGCCGCCGTCATCTCGGATGAGGTGCTGGCGGCGTGCACCCCGGAGCAGGCCGATCGCGCCGTCCGGTCGCTGCTCTCGGCCGAGGTGCACGTCATCCTTGCGCTGCGCGACTTCGCGACCCTGCTGCCCGCCGAATGGCAGGAGACCGTTAAGACCCGCGGCACCGCCAGCTGGGAGGAATGGCTCAGCACCGTGATCGACGTAGAGTCGGTTGCCGCCGACCGGCACCTGTCGCGGTTCTGGTCGTTCCATGACACCCTGGCCAGCCTCGACATGTGGTCGCGGCATATCCCGCCCGACCAGGTCCACGTGATCACCATGCCGCGGCAGGGCCAGCCCGACGAGCTCTGGACGCGGTTCGCGTCCGTCCTCGGTGTCGATCCCGGGAGTATCGAGCTGACCGGGCTCCGCTCGAATTCCTCGCTCGGGCTTGGCGAGACCGAGTTCCTGCGGCTGCTGAACCAGGAGCTGCCGGAGGACGTGCCTTACTGGTTCTACACCCGGTACATCAAGCACCTTCTGGCGCACAACGTCCTCGACGCCCGCTCGCGCCGGGAGCGGCTTGTGCTGCCCCCCGACCGGGAGGCCTGGGCCGGGCAGCAGTCGGAGGCTCTGGTCACCGGCTTGCGCGAGTCGAAGTTCCACATCGTCGGCGATCTGGACGAACTCCTCGCCCGGCCGGCGGCTGGGCGTTATCTGGCGCCCGCTGACGAGCCTGCCGAGCACGTCCTCGGCGCGGCCGTGGCCGCCACGGCCGCCATGGCGGAGCAGATGTACCGGGAGAAGTACCCAGCGCCGCGACAGCGGAAGGAATGGCGGGGCCTGCGGGTGAAGGCGAGCGAGCTCGAGTGGACGATCCTGAACGGGCCCTGGATAAAGCGGGTGCTGCGGAGCGGGAGTCGCATCCGGGCAGTGCGGCGCCTGCGGGTCGCCATCTGGCGTCTGCTCATGCATCCGACACGCATTCCAGGCCAGCTCCAGGCCAGCCACGTAGACCTGGATGACCTGACAGAGAGCGACGCCTAGCGCATGCAGCGGCTGGGCCGGCGGGTCGCGGCGCGGCTCGACGCCCGCTTTGGACCCGACCGGCAGAAGACCCCGGGGCGCCGGTGTCAGCGCAGCAGCAAGCGGGCGGCCAGCTCAAGGTGATTGCTTACGTCGTCCGCTGACGCGCGCCTGGTCACCCACGCCACCAGGTTGGACAGGAAGACGTCGCCGATGACCCGGGCCACCGCCTTGTCGTCGTTTGACGGCTCGCCCTCGTGCATGGCTCTGGTCAGCATCTGCTCCATCAGCCGGGCGACGGCGTTGACCTCGGCCGCCGCGCTCGGGTCCGCGAACATGAACGCCCGGGTCATCGCCTCGGTGAGCATCGGCTCGCGCTGCATGGTCCGGGTGATCCGGCCGAGCACGTACAGCATCCGGTCGTAGGGCGTGTCGCCCGGGATCGGCCTGCGGTCCAGCCGCTCCTGGGTCCGCTCGAACTCGCGCACCAGCCCGGATACGAGCAGGTGAATCTTGGATGGGAAGTACCGGTACAGGGTGCCGAGCGCCACGTCGGCTCGTTCCGCCACCGTCCGCATCTGAACCGCGTCGTATCCGCCCTTGGACGCCAGCGCCAGCGTGGCGTCCAGGATCCGCTTCCTGCGGTCACGCTGCGCGGCCGAGCCGAACTCGGCGGCGGGTGCGTTCGGTGCGACCGTGCCGCTGATACGTGTTCTCGCTGCTGCCATCGAGGCCCCTCGCGGTACAACAAGCCGGAGTCGGTCCCTCGGTCTCCGGCAGGCGATTCGCGCGGGCCAGGATGGTGCAACGGTCCGCGCCGTCATCCAGCGTACCAATGCAGCAAGCCTGGCCAGCCCTGCTGCGCTGGCCGACGGCAGGTAAAACGTGTTCTAATTTTGCGAGCCGCTGCCCTAGGAGGACCGGTGTCAATCGGCATGGACTTCACGCTCGGTGAGGCCGAGCAAGCGGTCGCCAGCGCCGCCGCCGAGGTGCTCGGCCATGCCCAGCCGCCCGCTGAGCCGGGGACCGATGACACCGCGCTGTGGAAGGAACTCAGCCGGGCGGGGCTGCTGTCGCTCGCGTTGCCGGCCTTCCTCGGCGGGGACGAGCTCGGCGTGATGGCCGTGGCCACGGCGCTGACCGAGATCGGCAGGCGGGCCGCTCCGGTGCCCGCCCTGGCCACGCTGGCTCTCGGGGTGCTGCCCGTCGTCCGGTGGGGTGATCGCGACCTGCAAGAGGCCGTGCTGGACGGCGTGGCGTCCGGTGACACCCTGCTCACCGCCGCGGTGCGCGAGCCATCGCAGGTGATGCCCGTGGTCCCGGCCACAATGGCCAGCCTGGCCGACGGGTCCGGCACGGTCTCTGGCGTAAAGATCGGCGTGCCCTGCGGCGCGGCCGCCGACTGGATCCTGGTGCCAGCCAGAATCACCGCGGGCGGCACCGGCACCGCCGTCATGGTCGTCGCGAGGTCGGCGAGCGGGCTGTCCTGGCAGCGCACCCACAGCGCGTCCGGCCGGCCCGAGTACACGCTGCGGCTGGACGCGGCGCCGGTCAGCCACGTGCTCGGCGCGGGCACCGGAGGCCGCGTCGTGACCGACCTCTACCAGCTCGCGAGCGCCGGGGCGTGCTGCCTGGCCGACGGCGCGGTCGCCGGCGCGCTGTCGCTGACCACGAAGCACGTTGCGGCGCGGGAGCAGTTCGGCCGGCCGCTGGCCACGTTCCAGGCCGCCGCGGAGAAGATCGCCGACGTCTACATCACCTCGCGCACCCTGCACCTCGCGACGCTCTCGGCCTGCTGGCGGCTGGACACGGACCGCGGCGCGGCCGCCGACCTGGACGTGGCGGCGTACTGGCTCGCCGACCGGGCGCCATCGGCGCTGCAGACCTGTCATCACCTCCACGGTGGGATCGGCATGGACGTCAGCTACCCGCTGCACCGCTACTCCTCGCTGATCAAGGACCTGGTCAGGTTCGTCGGCGGCGCCGACCACCGGCTGGACCGGCTCGGCGCCCGGGCCTGTGACCAGGCCGGGCGGCCTGAGGGGGTCGTCCCCCCTGGGGCCAGCACCGGGCGAGGGGGTTTGGGGGGGTCGTCCCCCCGGGCTAGCACCGGGCGGGGGGGTTTGGGGGGGTCGTCCCCCCGGGCTAGCACCGAGGTCCGCGATGTTTCTTGACCTCACCCCGGACCAGCTCGCGCTGCGCGATGAGCTGCGGGCGTACTTCGCCACGCTGATCTCGCCCGACGAGCGCGAGGCGATGCTCACCGAGCGCCACGGACCCGTCTACCGGGAGATCGTGCGCCGGATGGGCCGCGACGGGTGGCTCGGGGTCGGCTGGCCGGCCGAGTTCGGCGGCCGCGGGCTCGGCCAGGTGGAGAACCAGATCTTCGTCGGCGAGGCGGCCCGGGCCGACGTGCCCTTGCCGCTGGTCACCTTGCAGACCGTCGGCCCGACGCTGCAGGCCCACGGCACCGCCGAGCAGAAGGACTTCTTCCTGCCCAAGATCCTGGCGGGCGAGATGCACTTCGCGATCGGGTACACCGAGCCCGAGGCAGGCACCGACCTGGCCTCGCTGCGGACCAGGGCGGTTCGCGACGGAGACATGTACGTGGTCAATGGGCAGAAGATCTTCACCACCGGAGCGCACGACGCCGACTACATCTGGCTGGCCTGCCGAACCGACCCCGACGCGCCGCGGCACAAGGGAATCTCCATCCTCATCGTCGACACCACCGACCCCGGGTTCTCCTGGACGCCGATCATCACCCACGACGGGGCGCATCACGTCAACGCGACCTACTACTCCGACGTGCGGGTGCCGGTCACGATGCGGGTCGGCGAGGAAAACGCCGGCTGGCGGCTGGTCACCACGCAGCTCAACCACGAGCGGGTAGCGCTCGGCCCGGCAGGCCGGATCGCCGCGCTGTACGACCGGGTGCGTGACTGGGCCGAGGAACGCAGCGGCCCGGACGGCCGCCCGCTGCTCGGCATGCCGGACGTGCGCCGCGCTCTGGCCGAGACCTACGCGTGCCTGCGCATCAACGAGCTGCTGAACTGGCAGGTCGCGGTCGCGCCCACGGTCGACGTGGCCGACGCGTCGGCCACCAAGGTGTTCGGCTCGGAGCGGCTGCAGCGAATCGGCCAGCTGCTCGAGGACGTGGTCGGGCGGCACGGCGACCCGGCCGACGAGGACACGGCCGAGCTGCTCCAGTGGCTCGACATCCAGGCCAAGCGCAACACGGTGCTGACCTTCGGCGGCGGGGTCAACGAGATCCAGCGCGAGCTGATCGCGACCGCCGGGCTCGGCCTGCCGCGGGTACCCAGATGATCGGAGGGGCGTGAGCGTTCAGGCCGTCAACGCGGGTTCGGACGGCGCGGCGGACGCGATCACCGAGGCTGCGGCGCGGATCGCGGCAAGGGGCGAGTCCCGGCCGCGCCAGGCGCGGGATCCGGTGAACCTGCCGATGATCCGTAACTGGGCCGAGGTGATCGGCGATGCCAACCCGGTCTACACCGACGCCGGCGCGGCCGAGCGCTCGGTGCACGGCGGCCTGGTCGCGCCGCCGGCCATGGCGCAGGTGTGGACCATGCGCGGGCTGCATCCGCAGGCCGACGACGACGATCCGCTTGGCCTGATGTCCGCCGTGCTCGACGAGGCGGGGTTCACGTCGGTCGTCGCCACCAACTGCGAGCAGGAGTATCACCGCTATCTGCGGCACGGCGAGCAGGTCATGGTGCGGTCCCGGCTGGACAGCGTCACCGGGCCGAAGCGGACGTCGCTCGGCGAGGGCTGGTTCGTCACCACGATCAGCACGTGGTACGCGGGCACCGAGCCGGTTGCCACGATGCTGTTCCGGATCCTGAAGTTCCGGCCGGCCCCGCCACCCCCGCCACCGGCGCAGGTGAGCGACGTGCTGCGGCCGGTCGTGTCGCGCGACACGGTGTTCTTCTGGGATGGCACCGCAGCCGGCGAGCTGCGGATACAGCGCTGCGGCGGCTGCGGCGCCCTGCGCCACCCGCCGGGCCCGATGTGCCCCGGCTGCGGCGCGGCCAAGCCCGAGTACATCGTCGCCGCGGGAACCGGCGAGGTGTACAGCTTCGTGGTGCAGCACCACCCGCCGGTTCCCGGCAAGTCGCTGCCGATCGTGGTCGCGCTGGTGCAGCTCACCGAAGGCGTCCGGATGGTTGGCGAGCTGCTGCACGTCAGCCCGGAGCGGGTGCGGATCGGCTTGCCGGTCCGGGCTGAGTTCGTCCGCGTGGACGACACGCTGACGCTGCCGGCCTGGCGGGAGGATCCGCGGTGACCGATCTGGTGCTGCCGGAGCTGGTGATCGACGTCACCCCGACGTTCGTAGTCGCCTCCGCGATCGCAACCAGGGACTTCCAGGACGTGCATCACGACAGAGACCGGGCCGTCGAGCGGGGCAGCAAGGACATCTTCATCAACATCCTCACCACCACTGGCCTGGTGCAGCGCTACGTGACCGACTGGGCGGGACCGGAGGCGCTGGTGCGCAAGGTCGCGATCCGGCTCGGTGTGCCGTGCTACGCGGGCGACACGCTCACCTTCTCCGGGCGCGCCGCCGCGGCAGACGCCGGCGGCGAGGTCGAGGTGACGGTGACCGGGCGGTGCAGCCTCGGCGACCACGTCACCGGCACGGTTCGCCTGGTATTGCCGCCGGGCGATGGGGAACTCGCCTCGTGGATGTACCAAACGACGGCCAATAGGCCGTCGAACGGTACATTCATCAGCTCGGACCGGGAGGCGGATGCGGCCGGCCGGGGGGCGGATGCGGCGGATGTTGCCCAAGTAGCCGAAGCGGCGGGGGACACGGCGTGATCTCGGGGGCGGCGGCGATCGCCGGCATCGGGGCGACCGAGTTCTCGAAGGACTCGGGCCGCAGCGAGCTGCGGCTGGCCGCCGAGGCGGCGTCGGCAGCGCTCGCCGACGCCGGGCTGAGCCCGGCCGACGTGAACGGCCTGGTGACGTTCACGATGGACAGTACGGCCGAGATCGCGCTCGCGCGTGAGCTCGGCGTTCCCGAGCTCACGTTCTTCAGCCAGATCGGCTACGGCGGCGGCGCCGCCTGCGCGATCGTGCAGCAGGCCGCGATGGCGGTCGCGACCGGGATCGCCGACGTGGTGGTCTGCTACCGGGCGCTGAACGAGCGGTCCGGCCACCGGTTCGGTCAGGTCTCCCGAGCCGCGGTGGCGGCGCCGACCTCCGGCGGCGTCGACAACGGCTGGCACTACCCCATGGGCCTGGCCGTACCGGCGGCGACCGTCGCCATGATCGCCCGGCGCTACATGCACGACTACGGCGCGACCAGCGAGGACTTCGGGCTGGTCACGGTCGCTGACCGGCGGCACGCCGCCACCAATCCGCACGCCTGGTTTTACCAGCGGCCGGTGACGCTGGCCGAGCACCAGGCCTCCCGGTGGATCGTCGAGCCGCTGCGGCTGCTCGACTGCTGCCAGGAGAGCGACGGCGCCGTGGCTGTCGTCGTGACCAGCGCGCAGCGGGCCCGCGACCTCGCCCGGCCGCCCGCGGTGATCCGCGCCGCCGCGCAGGGCGCCGGCCCGGACCAGTACGTGATGACCAGCTACTACCGCGACCAGCTCGGGTTGCCCGAGATGGGCGTGGTGGCCAGGCAGCTGTGGCGCCAGGCGGGGATCGGGCCGCAGGACGTGCGGACCGCGGTGCTCTACGACCACTTCACGCCGTACGTGCTGCTGCAGCTCGAGGAGCTCGGCTTCTGCCCGCGCGGGGAGGCCAGGCAGTTCATCGCCAACGGGACGATCGAGCTCGGCGGGCGGCTGCCAGTCAATACCCACGGCGGCCAGCTCGGCGAGGCGTACATCCACGGCATGAACGGCATCGCCGAGGGCGTGCGGCAGGTCCGCGGCACCTCGGTGAACCAGGTCGGCGGCGACGGGCCGGTGCTGGTCACGGCCGGCACCGGCGTGCCGACCAGCGGCTTGATCCTCGGCCCGGCCTGATCTTCCTCAGCGTGCGCAGGCCGGGCGATCCGGGCAAGTCGGCGTATCCTTTCGGCGTGAGCCGCGCGGCTGCGATCCCCACCGGAACCGTCACGCTTCTGTTCACCGATGTCGAGGGGTCCACCAGGCTCTGGGAGGCCGAGCCGGAGCAGATGGCGCTGGCCCTGCGCCGGCACGACGAGCTGCTCCGCACTGCCATCGACGAGGCCGGTGGCTACGTGTTCAAGACGGTGGGTGACGCCTTCTGCGCCGCCTTCGCGACGCCTCAGGAGGCGCTGGAGGCCGTGCTGGCCGCCCAGCACGCGCTCGGCGTCGAGACATGGCCGACCCACCGGCCGATCCGGGTGCGGATGGGCCTGCACACCGGCGTGTGCGAGGAGCGCGACAACGACTACTTCGGTCCCGTGGTCAACCGGGCAGCGCGGCTCGAAGCCGTGGCCCATGGCGGGCAGGTGCTCATCTCCGGCGCCACGGCTGAGCTGCTGTCGGAGAGCCTGCCGGAGGGCGTGGCGCTGGAGGATCTCGGGCTGCACCGGCTGAAGGACCTCGGCCGTCCCGAACGCGTGTTCCAGCTCGAGGCCGGGTTCCTGCAGCCGACTTTCCCCCCGCTGGCGTCGCTGGACAACCCGGAGCTGCCGAACAACCTGCCCGGCCAGCTCAGCGCGTTCGTCGGCCGGGAGCCCGAGCTGATCCAGGTGCGTTCGCTCATTGGCTCCTCCCGCCTGGTCACCCTCACGGGGGCGGGCGGCTGCGGGAAGACTCGGCTCGCGCTCCAGGTCGCGGCCGAGCTGCTCGGCACGGCCAGGGACGGGGTGTGGTTCGTCGGGCTCGCCCACCTGACCGAGGCCGAGGCGATTCCGGAGGCGGTTGCGGCCGTTCTGGGTCTCGCAGACCAACGCGGGCAGCGGCCGCTGCTCGAGTCGCTGGTCGATGCGCTGCGCGAGCAGGACACGCTCATCCTGCTCGACAACTGCGAGCACGTGATCGACGGTGCCGCCAAGTTCTGCGGCCAGCTCGTTCGCGAGTGCCCGCGGCTGCGCATCCTGGCGACCTCGAGGGAATCGCTCGGCATCGACGGTGAGCACGTCTACCGCGTGCCGTCGCTCTCGCTGCCGCGGCCCGAGGCCGACGCTGCCGACGACGTCGGCGCCTCGGACGCCGTCCGGCTCTTCATGGAGCGGGCGCAGGCGTACGACCCGGGATTCGTCCTCGACGACGCGTCCGCGCCGCTGGTCGCGTCGGTGAGCCGCCGCCTCGACGGCATCCCGCTCGCACTCGAGCTCGCGGCCGCCCGGCTGTCATCCATGTCGCTACAGCAGATCAGTGACCGGCTGGGCCAGCGATTCCGGCTGCTGACCGGCGGCAGCCGCAACGCGATGCCGCGGCAGCAGACGCTGCAGGCCACGGTCGAATGGTCCTTCGGGCTGCTCACCGAGCCCGAGCGGGACGTGCTGCAGCGGCTGTCGGTGTGTGCCGGGGGCTTCGAGCTGGACGCCGCCGAGGCGATCTGCGCGGCCGACAGTAAGGACGCCTTCGATGTGCTGGACCTGGTCAGCTCGCTGGTCAGCAAGAGCCTCGTGATTGCGGAACGGACGCCCGAATCCGTTCGCTACCGGATGCTGGAGACGATCCGGCAGTACGCCGCGCAGGAGCTGCTGAGGTCGGGCGGCGAGGGCGAGGTCCTGGCGACCAGGGACCGGCACGGTGGCTACTTCATGCGCCTCGCCGAGGAGGCAGCACCCACGCTTTCCGGGCCAGGCCAGGCTCACTGGCTGCGGCGGCTGGACGCCGAATGGGAGAACCTGAGCGCAGCAGCCGCCCACCTGGTGGCCGACGGCCGCACCGATGACGTGCTCCGGCTCGGCGTCTCGCTGCAGCGGTTCGCCGTCAGCAGGGGGCACTTCGAGGTGCTCACCTGGCTGCGGAGCGCGGTGGAGTCGGCGCAAACGCCACCGGGCATCCTGCTGGCGAACGCGTTCGTTGCCATCGGCTGGATCAGCGAGACCCTGCTGCGGATGGACGCCGACGCGCACGCCACGGCCGCGTGGTGCGGCGAACGCGGCCTTGCCATGGCGTGCGAGCTCGGCGACCGCCGCCTGGAGGCGCGGGCGCTGCTGGTCCTGGCCGGGGTGGCCTACTTCCAGCACGACATGGACCAGCTGCGGCGGCTGGGCGAGGAGGGCGTCACGATCGCCCGCGAGATCGGTGACGTGCACCTGCGCGGCGAGCTGGTGACCTGCCTGTGCCTGTGCGTTCAGGGATCCGAGCTCGAAGACCGCCGACTGCGCCTGGAGGCGCTGGATTGCTTCCGGCAGACCGGCGACGACATGTTCGCCGCGAACGAGATGCACATGCTCTATGGCCTAGACCTCCGGGACCGGCTGTTCGACGACGCCAGGAAGCACATCACCGTGGCGATCGGGACCGCCGAGAAGCTCGGTGCCAAGGTCTTCCTTTATTTCATGCAGACCGACTACACGATCCTGCTGCTGATCGAGGGCAAGTACGAGGAGGCGGTCCTCCTGGTCAGGAGCTGCCTGCTGACGGCGCGGCGGATCGGCCTGCACCTCGACGTCAGCGAGTTGCTGTTCAGCGCGGCGTGCTGCACGGCGTGGCAGGGTGATTACGCTAAGGCGGTACGGCTGCACGGTGCGGCCGACACCGATATGGGCGTCGCGCTGGAGGTCGGCAGCATCTCGTGGTCAGGCCCGGAGCAGGAACTCCGCGAGCGGGAGCAGGCCAGCCTGCGGCGGCTGATGGGCGACGAGGCGTACGAGGCTGGCTTCCGCTCGGGCGCCAAGCTGTCCCGGTCGCAGGGTGTGGATCTGGCGCTTGGCCGTGAGCCAGCCGGAAGAGCGCGGGACCTGGACGGACGATTCAGCTAAAGTTCAGCCCAGATCACGCAAAATACCCGGGAAGCGCCTGGCGTGACGCTCCCGCTCAACGGAAGAAGGCGCCTGGTGTTCGAGACAGTGGTAGTGGGGGCGGACGGGTCGGACACGGCGGCCGAGGCGGTCCGGGTGGCGACCGAGCTGGTCAAGCTCAGCAACGGGAACCTGCACATCGTGACCGCCTACCGGCCGGCGCAGCTGCGTTCGGAGGCGGGCGGCGAGTTCTCCGAGTCGCTCACGTCTGGTGACGTGGCCGAGGCTGTGCTGGCTGACCTGGCGTCCCGGGCGAGGACGAGCGGCGTCGCCGTGGACACGCACCTGCAGAACGGCGCCGCCGCGGACGTCATCTGTGAGGTCGCGACCCAGGTCAAGGCCGACGTCATCGTGGTCGGCAACAAAGGCATGACGGGGCTGCGGAGGGTTCTGGGCAGCGTGCCCAATTCCGTGGCGCACCAGGCGCCGTGCGCGGTGCTGATCGCCTTCACCACCTGACCGGCCCGACTACGGCAGGGGCCGGTCTGGATACCGCGCGTCAAGTTCGGTGGTGACGCGTCCCGTGGCGACGTCGTAGACATGGCCGGAGACGCTCACCTTCGGTGAGATCGAGGGCGAGGCGAGCAGCCGCGCCACGTCGGCGCGGACGGTGGCGTGCGGCTCGGCGACGGCGGAGGCTCCGAGTGCTGCCTCCGAAAGCCCGGTCGCCTCGGCGGCCTGGTGCCGGAATCCGGGATCGGCGAGGAAACCGGTTCCGCACTGCGTGTGGTGCACGACCGCGACCTCGAAGAGCGCGTCAGTCGCGAGCTGGCTGCCGAAGAGCTGCTCGGCAAGGAAGGCAAGGTACGCGATGTCGTCGATGACGGCTGGGGTGACGCGCCCCCCGGCGTTGCGGATGACGGGAGCCTCGCCGAGCCGCAGCCCGAGGACGATCGCGGGGTCGACGCGGTGGTCGAGGCACGTGAGGATCAGCAGCTGGGCGGTGGGCACGCCGAGCGCAACCGGGGTGTAGCCGCTGGCGAACTGCTCGTTCCGTTCGAGCAGGGGACTCATCCTTGTCATGACTGGTCCTTTCGGTACGTCAGGGTCACGCCGTCGCCGACGCGGTGGCCGGAGTGCCCACGCCGTGGCGGCCCGCGATGTCGCGGATCGCCGCGGCGAGCAGGTCCGGGTGTTCGCTGGTGGTCAGGTGCCCGCCTGGGAAGGTCAGGACCTTGGCCTCGGGTACCCGCTCGCGGGTGGCCGGGATCTGCCGGTGCTCGTACGGGTCCTCGTCGCTGCCGCCGACATAGAGAGCGACCGTGCCACCCAGGGCGCGGGCTATCGCGGCGAAATCCCAGCGCTGCGCGTTCCGGCGGTGCTCGCCGACGAAGCCAGCGGCGTTGTGCGCGAACGCCGCCCCATCCCGCCGGGTGATCGCCGACCACAGCTCGGCGAGCTCTCCCGGGGCCGGATGGTAGTCGCGTGAGTACAAGCGTGCCTGCTTCCAGCCCGTCTCGAACGCGCGCGGTGAGCGCTGCCAGCCTCGCATCGCAAGGGCGCCCAGCGGGGAGCGCAGCAGCGGGGTGCCTTGCCATGGGTGCGTATGCGTGTCGGCGAAAAGGCCGCCGTTTACGATGAGCGCGGCCGCGATCACGGTTCCCGCGGCGTCACCCGAGGCGGTCCGCTCGGCCTGGCGGCGCAGCAGTTCGAGCAGGGCCAGCGACGTGTAGTCGAATGTGACGACGACGGTGCGGCGCACCCCGTGGTGGCGCCACAACGCCTCGATCAGGTCCGCGCGCTCCATGGTGGAGTACGGGTAGTCCCGGGGCTTGTCGGACTCGCCCTGGCCCACTGGTTCCACGTACAGCCGCGGGCCGACGCCGTCGCCGAGCATCCGGTCAACTTGTGCCCAGCCGTAGGAGCCATCCGGGAATCCGGGCAGCAGCGTGAGCCACACGGTCTCCGCGTCCCGCCCCGCTGCGGCCACGCGCTCGAAGACCCGCAGCGCGCCGGGTTCCGCGGTGGCCTCCAGCCTGGTCAGCACGCGCTTGGCGATCGGGTCGTAATCGATCCGCTTCCCCCCGGCGAACCATTCGGCCGCCGTGACCCGCGCCGGGGCGCGGCGAGACGGGCTGGTTTTCGCTTCCCTGCTCATCGCCGTGTCCTTTCGCAACATTCTTAGTGGACGCTGTCCACTTTAACTGAACTAGTGGACGCTGTCCACTTGATTGCTATGCTGTGGCCGTGACCGCCGGAGGATCAGCAGCGGAGGCGGACCGGACGGAGCGTCGGCGCCGTCCACGGGGCGCCGTCCGAGACGGCCTGGTTGCCGCGGGACTCGAGCTGGCCCGTACCGGTGGCCCGGACGCCGTCGTGCTCCGCGAGGCGACCCGGATGGTGGGCGTGGTGCCCAACGCCGCCTATCGGCATTTCGCAGACCGCGATGAGCTCCTCGCCGCCGTCTGCGCCGCGGCCATGCGCGAGCTCGCCGACCGCATGGCCGCCGGCATGGCCCGGGTGCGCGGCAAGCACGGCGATCCCGCCGCGGCCCAGCGTCGGCTCCAGGCCGTCGGCGCCGCGTACCTGGAGTTCGCCTGGCAGGAACCGGGGCTGTTCGCGACCGCGTTCGCACTGCCGCAGCGGCACCCCTACGACGCTCCGGGCGACGGGACCGGGCAAGGGCGCATGCCCCTGGACCATCTGCGCGCCGCACTCGACGAGCTGGTCGACGCCGGCGTGCTCGACCGGCAGCGCCGCGACGGCATCGAGTACCCGATCTGGTCGACGGTGCACGGACTGGCGGTGCTCGCCGGGCAAGGACCCCTGCGCGACGCCGGCGAAGCCGCCCGGCACCGCCTCGAGAAGCTCACCTTCGCCTTCATCGAAAGCGCCCTGACGTGAGCTGGCACGCTCCGGTGTCTTGCGCGCCGTTAGCCCGGCGGATTCTTCAGCCCCGGGCCATGTCCAGGGCGGCCAGATAGCCGAAGGTCATGGCCGGGCCGATCGTCGCGCCCGCGCCCGCGTAGCTGTGCCCCATGACCGACGCGCTCGCGTTGCCCGCCGCGTACAGGCCGGGGATGACGGTGCCATCGGCGCGCAGCACCCGCGCCCGCTCGTCGGTGCGCAGCCCGCCCTTGGTGCCCAGGTCGCCGGGCACGATCTTGGCCGCATAGAACGGCGGCCGGGCCAGCGGGGCCAGGTTCGGGTTCGGCCGCCACCGCGGGTCGCCGTAGTAGCGGTCGTAGGCCGAGTCGCCGCGCCGGAAGTCCCCGTCGGTCCCGGCCTCGGCGAACTCGCTGAATCTGGCCACGGTCTTGACCAGGCCCTCGGCGTCGACGCCGATCTGGGCCGCAAGGCCGGCCACGTCGTCGCCGCGGAACACCGCGCCCGCCCGGTACCAGCGCCGCGGCAGCGGCCTGCGCGGCGGCAGGCCGCAGAAGACGTAGCTGTTGCGGTAGCGCTGGTCGAAGACCAGCCACGCCGGGATGTGCGGGTTGCCGGGGGAGTGCCCGTCGTACATCGCGTGCACGGCGTCGACGTACGGGGCCGACTCGTTGACGAACCGCTGCCCCGCGCCGTTGACCAGGATGCACCCGGGCAGGCTGCGTTCGGCCAGGCAGAAGTAGGGCCCGCCGGACAGCGGGATCGTGGGTCCCCACCAGGCGTCGTCCATGAGGTCCAGCACGCCGCCAGCGGCCTCGCCCGCGAGGATCCCGTCCCCGGTGTTCCCGGGCGAGCCGGTGGTCCACTCGGTCCCGATCGGCTGCCGCTGGTAGCGGCGCCGCATCTCCTCGTTCCGCTCGAACCCGCCGGACGCGATCAGCACGCCGCGTTTCGCCAGGACCACCGCGGGCCGGCCGTCGCGGGTCACCTCCACCCCGGTGACCCGGCCGCCGGACACGTGCAGGCCGGTCATGGGCGTGTCCAGCCAGACCGGGACCTGCCGCGCCGCCAGCCCCGCCCGCAGGCCCGCGGCCAGCGCCTGGCCCATGCTCAGCGTGTGCCGCCCGAGCAGCCGGGTGCGCGCCGTCCGCGCCGCGACCCGTGCGGCGGTCAGGATCGAGCGTGGATGCCGGGTGCCGAGGCTCAGCCACCGGTAGTCGGCCTGCGTGATCGCGACGCCCTTCGGCGTCGGCAGGTACGGCGGGTTGAGGTGCGCGAGTTCGGCCCCGAGCACCCGCCCGTCCATCGGCACCGGCTCGATGCTGCGCCCCTGCGCCTTCCCGCCGGGCGCCTCGGGATAGTAGTCGGCGTACCCGGGCACCCACGTGAATTCGACCGGGGCGTTGGCCCGGACCAACGCGATCATGCCGGCCCCGTGATCGAGCAGTGCCTGTTGCAGACCGCCCGCTACGCTATCCCCCGCGACATGGGCCAGGTAGGCGCTGGCCTGGTCGGGCGCGTCACGCACGCCGGCCTTGCGCAGCACCTCGTTGCCCGGCGCCCAGATGCCGCCGCCGGACCGGGCGGTCGAGCCGCCGAAGTAGCCGGTCTTCTCCAGCACCACGGCCCGCAGGCCGCCCTGCGCCGCGGTGAGCGCGGCGGTCATGCCAGCGGCGCCGCTGCCGACCACGACGACATCGAACTCGGCCTCGTCTGCCATGGCACCTCCCGGGTTCCCATACTAGAACACGTTCCAGTTTTGGCCGAGAGGTCCGAGCGTGTGGTCGTTACGCGGCGGCCGCGTCCGCCGCCGTCTGCGCGTGCCTGGCAGCGCCGGGGCTGGCCGTGAGCAGCGGCAGCCGCACGTCAGGGCTGGGAATCCGGCCCTGGGCGTGCAGCACCGCCTTGATGACCACGGGGTTCGGCTCGGCGAACAGCGCCGCGGACAGAACGGCCAGCCGGTTCCCGAGTGCCCGGCCCTCGGCCGCCCGGCCCGCGCGCCACGCCCGCGCCATGTCGGCGTAGCCGGCGGTGCACACGTTGGCCGCGGCCATGATCGCGCCGGCCGCGCCGAGCGCGAGCAGCGCGGGCACGAACGCGTCGTCGCCGCCGAGCACGGCAAACTGGTCCGGCAGGTCCGCCATCAGCATCACGGTGTCGGAGTCGATGCCGCCAGCGGCGTGCTTGATCCCGGCGATCCCCGGCAGCCCGGCCAGTTGCCGCAACGCACGCCACCCCATGGCCTGGCCGGTCCGGTACGGGATGTTGTAGACGACCAGCGGCACCGGGCTCTGCCTGGCGAGCACCGTGAAGTGCGCGATCACACCCTGCTCCGACGGGCGCGTGTAGTACGGAACGACGGTGAGCGCGGCGGATATCTCGGGCCACGCCTTCAGTTCCGCCAGAGCCAGGGCCGACGCTCGGGTGTCGTTGGACCCGGCCCCGGCGATGAGCGTCGCCGAGCGTTCCCGGCACACCCGTGCGCAGATGTCCAGCACGGTCCGTCGTTCCTCGGCGGTCAGCGTGGCCGGCTCGCCGGTGGTCCCGAGCGCGACCACACCAGCCGCGCCCTCGTCGATCACGGTGTGCGCGAGGCGTTCCAGGCACTCCGGCGCGAGATCCCCGTCGGGCGCGAACGGTGTCACCAGCGGGACGTACAGGCCTGCGAGGTTGAGGTCGTCCATGAGGTCGAGACAAGCACGGGCACATTCTTTAGGTCCAGTTCACATTTCTGCACTTACTCATAAGCTGAACTGATGCTCGACGTCCGTAAGCTCCTGCTGCTGCGCGAACTCGCGCGCCGCGACACGATCGCCGCGGTGGCCGAGGCGCTGTGCTATACACCGTCCGCGGTCTCCCAGCAGCTCGCGGCGCTGGAACGGGACGCCGGGGTGCCGCTCCTGCAGCGGACGGGCCGGCGCGTGAGCCTCACCCCGGCCGGCGCCGCCCTGGCAGGCCAGACCGAGGAGATCCTCGCCCTCCTGGAACGGGCCGCCGCCGGGCTCGCCGCCGCGCGCACCGGCCTGGCCGGGCCACTGCGGATCGGCGCGTTCCCCACGGCGATGCGCACGATCCTGCCGGCCGCGCTGGTCGCGCTCGGCCGCGACCACCCCGGCCTGGAGCTGATGGTGACCGAGCTGGACCCGGCCGCCGTGCCCGACGCGCTGCGCTCCGGGGCGCTCGACGTCGCGCTGGTTCACGAGTACGAGTTCGTGCCCGCGCCGCGTGACCCGGCCCTGGACACCGAGCCGCTGCTCGAGGAGGCCATCTACCTCGCCTCGGCCGGGCCGCCGCCCGTGGTGGGCGAAGACACAGCGGGCGAAGACACAGCGGGCGAAGACACAGCGGGCGAAGACACAGCGGGCGAAGACACAGCGGGCGAAGATCCGGTCGGCGGCCACCGCGATTCGCCGTGGATCATGGCCAGCCCGGGCACGCTCTGCCACACGATGGCGGTACGCGCGTGCCAGGCGGCCGGGTTCACCCCCCGCATCCGCCACCACGCCGACGACTTCGTCACCGTGCTGGCGCTGGTCGCCGCCGGGCAGGGGGTCGCGCTGGTGCCGCAGCTCGGCGCGACCGGGCCGCCGCCCGGCGTCGTGCTCACCGAGCTGCCGGCCCGCCGCCGGACCCGGATTGCCTACCGGAACGGGACGCGCCACCACCCTCCGGTGTCCGCGTGCATCGCCGCCATCCGCGCCGCCGCGGGCGCCGTCCGTCCGGCCGTCGGCTGACTCAGCCGGTGTCGGCATGGCGGGCGACCACGCCGGCGTACCGGTCCAGCGTGTCGCCTGTTTCGATCGCCTCCCTGAGCATGCCGGCCAGCTCTCCGTGCCGGTCCAGGTGCGTGTAGGTCGCCGTGACCTCGGTGGCATCCGGACCGGCCGGAGTGAACTCGACCACGATGACGCTGGCGTGCTCGTCGTCGAAGACGGGCCGCCAGCCCGGCCCGATCCGCCAGGTGACCGCGAACCGGTGTGGTGGCGCCCACTCGACGATCGTGCCCCGGGTGATCTCGGCACCGTCTTCACCGCACTCGTAGAACCGGCCCCCCGCGCGTGGCTCCATGGCGATCGACCGCGGTTTCGGGATGAACGTGTGCTCGGCCGGAAGCCATTCGGCCGGGCACTCGGTGTAGATCCGGAACGCCTCGGCCGCGGGCACGGGAACGGTCACCGACTTGCACGGATCCGCCACGGCACACCCCTTTCTTTCGGTGTCGTGGGGCCCACGCTGTTCAAACAGCATCAGCTAGGGCCACGACACTGAATTCAAAGTAGTTATGCATAACCACTATTTAGCACCAGCATACGGTAGCAGGTACAGTTCGCTTCCATGCACGTTCCCGACGACCTGCCGTCCCCGAGCACCGAGCGGCTCCGGCTGATGCTCGGCGTGCGCCTCGGCCTGCTGACCCTCGCGGGCCAGCTGCGGCAGAGCTGGGCCGCGCACGCGGCGGCGTCCGGCCTGTCGACCGCGCAGGTGAACGCGCTGCTGACGCTCGAGCCTGGCACGGCCGTGCCGATGCGCAGCCTGGCCGCGCGGCTCAACTCCGACGCGTCCAACCTCAGCGTGCTGATCGACCGGCTGGAGCGGCGCGGTGCGGTCGAGCGCCGCCCGGATCCGGCCGACCGGCGGGTCAAGGCGCTGGCGCTGACCCCGGAGGGGGAGCGACTGCGCGCGGCGTTCTGGCGCAGCGTGGTCGAGGACCCGGGGACGCTCGCCCAGCTTTCAGACGCCGGCCTGGAGGCGCTCGCCGGGCTGCTCGACGTTCTCGGCGTCACCGACCCCGTGGCGAGCTCATCCGGCACGCCGGTGAAGGACGAGGCGACGTGAGCGGCGACGAGGAGCGGGACGGGGTCTCCCTCACCAACCTCGACCAGCCGCTGTTCGGGGGGTCTGGTGCGACCAAGCGTGATCTGGTGGACTATCTGGACGCCGTCGCTGACCTGATCCTCCCGGAGCTGCGTGACCGGCCGCTTTCGGTGGTCCGGGTGCGGCCTGGGCAGGAACCGTTCATGCAGAAGAACGTTCCCAAGTACACGCCGACGTGGGTGCAGACGGCGTCGCTGTGGGCGGAGAGCTCCCGGCGGCAGGTGTCGTATGCGCTCTGCAATGATCGCCGGACGCTGCTGTGGTTCGCCAATCAGCGGGCGGTGGAGTATCACCCGACGCTCGGGCTGATCGAAGACCTGTGGCGCCCCACCTGCCTGGTGCTGGACATCGACCCGCCGCAGGGCGGCGTGTTCACGCTGGCCGTGCGCGCCGCCGAGCTGGCCCGCCAGGCCCTGGCCGACGCGGGCCTGGCCGGCGCGGTCAAGACCAGCGGGTCGAAGGGCGTTCACGTCGTGGTGCCGATCGGCGCACGCGCCGGGAGCGAGGACGTGGCCGCTGCGACCCGCGCGCTCGCCGCACGGGCGGAGCGGCTCGACCCGGACCTGGCCACCACGGCGTTCATCCGTGAGGACCGGGCCGGGAAAGTCTTCCTGGACTCGACGCGGGCGGGAGGGGCGACGGTGGCGGCTGCGTACAGCCCGCGCGTGCGGCCGGGCGTGCCGGTGTCGTTCCCGGTGGCCTGGGAGGACCTGGACCGGGTCCAGCCGGGGGACTTTACCGTGCACAGCGCGCCGGGGCTGATCGCCGGGCGCGGCCCGTGGCTCGGCGACGTGCCCGTGCAGGAGCTCAGCGCCGAGCTGATCGCCGAAGGCCACACGATCCCGATCGCCCGGGTGCAGGCGATGCACGAGGGCAAGCGCCGTGCCCGCGCCCGCCGCGCCGGCGCGGCGGATGATGGTCAGCCCTAGGCCGCGGGCCCCAGGGACCGGATGGCCCGGCAAACTGCGGTAAGGCCCAGGAACCTCACCACATCGAGCTGAACATCGACCTCTCCGGTAGCGGCCGCGATGAAGGCGTCACCGTCGAAGCGGGTATGCGGAGGAGACACCGCCCGGGCCAAACCGTCGTGTGCCCCCTGCGCAACCACCCCGCAGCCGGCCTTGTCCAGCCGGGCGTTGGTGCACACCACGCCGATCGTGGTCTGGGAGAGCGGCTCTGACGAACCGAACGGTTCCTCGAGCCGGCCGACCGACTCAAAGTCC
>Ga0209275_10000192_pt1 | contig 21340 bp, 18 predicted proteins | sample HubBroMetageREF2_FD_188344 | JGI IMG/M metagenome (GOLD analysis project Ga0209275, IMG submission 188344) | Reference soil microbial communities from the Hubbard Brook experimental Forest, New Hampshire, USA - Hubbard Brook CCASE Soil... | ecosystem: Environmental > Terrestrial > Soil >... | reverse complement strand
GGCCGCTACAGCGATATACAGGACGGTGCAAATCGCGAGTGAAGCGATCATGCCGATGGGCAGGTCGCGTTGCGGATTCTTGGCTTCCTGAGCCGTCGTCGAAACCGCGTCGAAGCCAATGTAAGCAAAGAAAATATACGCTGCCCCAGCGCCAATTCCGGCGAAGCCATGCGGAGCAAACGAACTCCAGTCCATCCCCCAATTGCTTCTCTGGATATAGTGGGAGCCCAACCCGATCACAAAAAGCACGACCGAGACTTTAACCACCACGATGCCAGCGTTAAAGCGCGCGCTCTCTTTGATGCCGACGACCAGAATCGCGGTGATTACCAAGGCAATGATGAAGGCGGGGAGATTAAAACCGATTTCCATGCCAAACAAATGCGGCGCGCCCATCAGATCGTGGGCACGCTGCAACAACTCGGGGGACTGCGCACCTATGATCGCGGAGACCTTGTCGAGGAATGATTGTGTGCCCGGCACCAGGGATGGATCGTAGGCCAGGGCCATTTGGCGCGCGATAACGTTTTCCGCGGTCTTCAGCGCTGTCCAGTGATCGTAGGCCAGCCAGAGCGGCATTTGGATTTTGAAGATCTTCAGCAACTCGATGAAATGGTTCGACCAGCCCGAAGAAACCGTGCTGGCACCCATGGCATATTCGAGGGTTAAATCCCAACCGATGATCCAGGCCAGCAACTCGCCCAGCGTGGCGTATGCGTAGGTGTAGGCGCTGCCGGCCAGCGGAATCATGGCGGCGAACTCGGCATAGCAGAGTCCAGCAAATGCGCATCCCAACCCGGATAGTACGAACGACAACGTAAGTCCGGGACCGGCGTACTGCGCTCCCAGCCCCACCATCACAAAAATGCCCGCGCCGATAATCGCGCCCACGCCCAGAGCCGTAAGTTGGAAAACGCCGAGAGTTCGCTTCAAGCTGTGCTCACCGGTCTCGCGGGACTCCTCCATCAGCAGGTTCAGTGGCTTGGTAGCCAGCAGATTCGGCATCCGGTTAGGCTTCTCCTTCGTTGCTAAACTGACGTCTTCAAGCTGACTCAAGTGTGCCTCCCGCGCGCCGCGACCACGCAAAATAAACTGGAATCCCCAATAGCACGATAATCAATCCCGGCCACGTAAATTGCGGTTTGTAACGCAACAGTACGACATCGATGAACAAGGCCATCACAATATACACCGCGGGCAATACCGGATAGCCGATCGCGCGATAAGGCCGCTCCGCATCAGGATGGCTGCGACGCAGCACGAACAAACCGACGATGGTCAGGATGTAGAACACCAGCACCGCGAAAACGATGTAGTCGAGCAATTGTCCGTAGCTGCCGGACACGCAAAGCACGCAGGTCCAGACCATCTGCACCATGAGCGAAACCGCCGGCGTCTTGTAAGTAGGATGCAACCTAGCCACTCCGCGGAAGAACAAGCCGTCCTTGGCCATGGCGTAATACACGCGCGCGCCCGCTAGAATAAGCCCGTTCACGCATCCGAAGCCGGAAATCATGATGGCTGCGGCCATCAGCAGACCGCCCGCCGAGCCGAACATCTGCGTCATCACGGCGGTGCCGACGCGCTCTTCGGTGGCGTACTTGATTCCGCGCTCCAGAATGGTTATGCCATGTGGCATACCATCGAGCGGCAGCACATTCAGGTAAACAAAATTGCAGATGACGTAAAGAGTAATGACGATGCCCGTGCCCAGGGCAAGAGACAGGGGCAAATTGCGATTGGGATTCTTGACCTCGCCAGCCGTGAAGGTCACATTATTCCAGGCATCGGCGGAAAACAGCGATCCGGTTTGCGCCACCGCCAAAATGGTCAGCGTACCCACCATGACCCAAGGTCCACCGACTCCGACCTGCACGGCATGCTGCACGCCCAGACCGGCGTTATTCCAGAAGTTTCCGTGGAAGTTTGCGGCCAGAGCCTGGGCGTTCCGTCCTACGAACAGTCCCAGAAAACCCAGTGCCAGCAACGCCGAGACTTTGGCGAACGTAAAAACATTCTGAATCAGAGCCCCGGTCTTCAACCCGAAAACGTTGATCACCGAAAGCGCAACTACGACCAGAATCGCGACCAGGTTCTGCGTATTCAATCCAACATCCATGTTGCCCAGAACTATGGGTCCGACATGAAGGGGCGGCACTTTCCAGAAGTGCAGAATCCAGTTCGAGGAAGAGACGGATGGAAAGAAAATTCCCAGAAACTTGCCGACTGCCACGCCCACTGCGGCGATCGTGCCTGTCTGAATAACCAGGAACAGAGTCCATCCATACAGGAATCCCCACAGCGGACCGAGCGCCTCGCGAAGGTAAACATACTGGCCTCCGGCGCGCGGCATCATCGCGGCCAGTTCACCATAGCTCAACGCCCCGACAATTGTCATGAAGCCAGTTATCAGCCAAGCCGCAATGAGCAGTGCTGGAGAATTCACCTCTCGCGATATCTCAGAAGAAACAATAAAGATGCCTGAGCCGATCATCGAGCCCATAACCAGCATGGTTGCGCTGGTCAGGCCAAGTCCTTTGACCAGTTCTTTGTCCTGATGGCTATGGGTTTCCCACTCGCTGACCTTGGGGATGGGCGGCTTGGTGTCGATGCTCAAAGGGCTCCTAGGAACTTGTGTGGCGCGGGCGCCCTCGCCCACGATCGGTGCCGTTACTTTATCCTAAGATGCGCAAGATTTCCTCTGCTGATTTTCGCGGTTCCCGAATCAGGTCGGATATTACCGCAACCGAGTCCGCCCCCGCCTCGATGACCGACCGGCAGTTGGCACGATTGATGCCCCCAATTGCCACCAAGGGCTTACGCGTGAGAGCCCTGGCTTTGCGGACTCCGTCGAGGCCCACAACCGGATCAGGATTGACTTTGCTCGCGGTCGGGAATACCGGCCCGATGGCAATATAGTCTGCAGAGGTCTTGTCTGCTTCCTTCACCTGCTCGGCGTTGTGTGTGGACACGCCCAGCCATAGTCTAGCCCCGATCACTTTTCTTGCGCCTTGTGGCGACAAATCCTCCTGCCCCACGTGAACGCCATCGAACCCCGCCGCTAAACAAAGGTCTGCCCGATCATTCATGATCAGTTTGACGGAACCGCCGAGCCGCCGTTTCAGCTCTCGTGCTTGCTGCAGCAACTCACGAGCACTGCTGGTTTTGTCGCGGTATTGCAGCAGGGCGACTCCGCCGGCCAAAAGCTGCTCGGCGGTCGAAAACAAGACTTCGATATCTTGGAAGCAAGAAGTGTCGAGAATGGCGTACAGGCGGGGCCACGAGTTCATGACTGCGATCCACATTGAAAGGGCCGCATCGTCGACGATGTTACGACTTCGCGTACCGGCCACTTCGCTCAGGATGACCAACGGTAACGAATAAGCACCTCGACCGCAAACTAATGCTTCTCTTTCCCATTCTTCGCCAGGAACCGCTCGATAAATGTCGTATCGAACTTGCCCGCGCGGAAATCCGGGTCCGCCAGAATGCGCCGATGCAATGGTATGGTCGTAAAAATCCCTTCCACGATAAACATTTCGAGTGCGCGGGACATCCGAGAAACCGCTTCCGCGCGGTCTTTGCCGCGCACGATCAGCTTGGCAATTAGGGAGTCGTAATAAGGAGGAATCACTCCTTCAGCATATGCCGCAGTATCGATTCTTACTCCCGTTCCGCCGGGCGGATTGAAGGCGGTGATCTTTCCCGCCGACGGCGTGAACTTCTCGGGATGCTCGGCGTTAATGCGGCACTCGATGGCATGTCCTCGATGGACGATCGGTCCCTGCAGCACATTTTCCAATCGCTCGCCCGCCGCCAGCAGAATCTGGCTCTTCACCAGATCGACATCGGTGACCATCTCTGTGACCGGATGCTCCACCTGGATGCGCGTGTTCATCTCGATGAAGTGTAAGCGTTTGTCTTCGTCCATCAAGAACTCAATCGTGCCGGCGTTGACGTAGCCGATTTCTGAGAGTGTCTTCGACAACACCTTTCCGATCTGATCTCGAAGTTCCGGCGACACCTGCGTGGACGGAGACTCTTCCAGCAATTTTTGATGCCGCCGCTGGATCGAGCACTCGCGTTCGCCCAGGCTCACGACGTTGCCATACTGGTCAGCCAGAATCTGAAATTCGATGTGGCGAGGGCGCTCGATGAATTTCTCCATGTAAAGATCGCCGTTGCCGAAGGCCGCCGCCGCCTCTGACTGCGCTGCTTTGAACAGTGCGGGAAGCTCTTCTTCGTTGCGCACGATGCGCATGCCTCGCCCGCCGCCACCCGCCGAAGCCTTGATAATTACGGGAAATCCGACCTGCCGCGCCCACTCCATCGCTTCGCCATCGCTCGCGAGAATGCCGTCCGACCCCGGCAAAATCGGCACGCCTGCTTTCTTCATCGCCGCGCGGGCCTTTTCCTTTTCGCCCATGAGCCGCGTTACCGCAGGCGGCGGCCCGATGAACTTGATATTGCTGGTCTCGGTCACTTCGGCGAAATTAGCGTTCTCCGCAAGCAGGCCGTATCCCGGATGGATCGCGTCCACATTCGTGATCTCAGCCGCGCTGATCACTGCGGGAATGTTGAGGTAGCTCTGCGCCAGTTGGGGAGGCCCAATGCAGATGGCTTCGTCGGCAAACTTAACATGCAACGAATGCCGGTCGGCCTCGCTGTAAATCGCCACAGTGCGAATGCCCAGCTCCTTGCACGCGCATATCACGCGCAAGGCAATCTCGCCCCGATTCGCAATCAGAATCTTATTGAACATGTATTAAACGAGTGTGGGGCGGACACTGTTGTCCGCTGGTTTGACCCTGGCTTTCAAAATGCACGAAACCGAAAACCAATCCTAAATTCAACGGCGGCGGGCAGGAGCGTCCGCCCCACATCTTTAACTTCGCGGCCGGATCACAAACAATTCCTGTCCATATTCGATGGGTTGGCCATTCGCCACCAGCTTCTTCACAATCTCACCCGCCACGTCGGCCTCAATCTCATTCATGAGCTTCATGGCTTCTACGATGCACAAGATTTGGCCGATTTCGACCACATCCCCAACTTTGACAAAGGGCGGTGATCCTGGCGACGGGCATTCGTAGAACGTCCCGACGATTGGTGAATGCACCGTGTGCAATCCTGCTTCCGCCGCCGGAGGGGTCGCAGCACTCGGCGGTGCGGGAGCCGGCGCAGCCGGTGTGGATGAAACCTCGGGCGCAGGCGTCGAAGGAGCCATATGCACCGCAAAGTGGGGCGCGGCGGGCGCTGCTGGAGCCACGTGCTCCACCCCGCGCTTGATCCGCACTTTCACATCGCCGCGCTCTAATTCGAACTCGGCAATATCCTTTTCGATTAAGAACTCGATGAGCTCTTTCAGTTCTTTCTGGTTCATGGTTTGCGGTGGGACTGCTTCCTGCTTCCCCCTGGGCCAACCCGAGGGGTCGGACGTTACTGCCGGCTAGGAATCTAAAGAATAGCTGCTTTCAGATCGTAATGAGTTCCTTGCTCGTGGGTGCCAGAACCTCGCACCCGTCCTCCGTTACTACGACCATATCTTCGATGCGTACACCCCCGCTGCCGGCGATATACACGCCGGGCTCAACCGTAATCACCATTCCCGGACACAAAATCTCGGTCTGTCCCGCAGCGATGCGTGGAGGTTCGTGAATCTCCAAGCCTACACCATGCCCGGTGGAGTGTGTGAAGTGCTTTACCAAGCCACGCCGTTTCAGTATCTTACGCGCGGCCTGGTCGATCTCGCTAACATTCACGCCAGCCTTCACCGTCTGGATGGCGACTGCCTGCGCCTCCTGTACCGCTTCGTACATCGCGCGGGCTTCGCTCGTCGGACGGCCCACGTGGACCGTGCGGGTCCGGTCTGAACAGTAGCCCGAAAGTATAACACCGAAATCGCAGACAACGAATCCCCGGGAAGGAATTGCGGTCTTCGAAGCTCGCCCATGCGGCAGCGCCGACCGCTTGGCCGCCGCGACGATCGTCGGGAAAGACATCTCCTCTGCCCCACCTTGCCGAGCGGCATGTTCCATCTCTGCCGCTACTTCGTTCTCCGTGACTCCAGGCCGGATGACCTCGAGCGCCCGGTCGAACAAGCTTGCCCCGAGTACGGTCGCTGCTCGGATAAGTGCGATTTCGTCCGCGTCCTTTACCATCCGGGCGCGCTCCACTAGTCCTCGCGTCTCTCGCAGACCGAGGCCGGGCCGCAGAAGCCTCGCTACTTGGGAACGCGCAGCCACAGTCAGGTGCTCGCTCTCAAATCCCAGCGTAGATGATCTCTTTCGGCCGAGTTTGCTCCTGTTCTCCACCAGCCATTCGGCGGCAGCCGCCAGCGGAGGCTTCCGCGCGATCACGATCCGTGCTCCCTGCACTTCGGCTCTGGCCTGTTCGGTGTAGCGGCCATCGGTAAAGAACACACTGCTGGTTCCGAGCACGACCAGGACGCCGGATGTTCCGGTAAAGCCGCAAAGATATCGGATGTTGGGAAGATGCGTGACCAGAAAGGCATCCGAGTGGATGCGCTCGAAGACGGCTTGCAGACTTTTCAGTCGGCCTTTGTGGTCCATCTTAGGAGTCTAGCAGGCCACCCAATGACACTCTTGTTTACTCGAGGCGCGCAAAACAAAACCGCCGGCCCCTGACAGGTATTTCAGGGAACCGACGGCTGTCTTACTGCTAACTTGCGACTAGGTCTGGATGACCCGCGGAGTAATGAAGAAAATCAGCTCCTGGTTCGTGGTGCTGACCGAGGTGTGTTTGAACAGGTTACCCAGCCACGGGATGCTGCCCAACAGTGGAACCTGAGCCACGTTGATGGAGTTGTTGGTCTGAATAACGCCACCGATGACCACCGTACCGCCGTCGGTGACCAGGACTTGCGTGGTCGCCTGTTGCGTGATCAAAGTGGGGTTGCCGTTGACCGTTTCGCCGAAGTCAGGCGTAGTGTTCTCGACATCGACGTTCAGGAAGATCGTGCCTTCGGAAGTGATCTGCGGAATCACAGTCAGCCTCAGGAAAGCGTCGACGTAAGTTACAGTTGGCGGACCACCCAACTGCGCCTGAGTCACGATAGGTACGCGCACGCCCTGGCGGACCAGAGCCTGAATGTTGTTCTGCGTAACCACTCGCGGACGGGACAGAATCTTCAGCAGTCCGCGCGATTCGTCCATGGTAAGGATGGCGTCAAGCCGGATCGAAGAGCTGGCATTGAGGAACGAAAAGCCGCTGGTCGGGCCGGTTGCGCCCAAGTTCGAGAACAGAGGAATCTGTACTCCCGTGGTGCCCGTTGGAAGAGTGGTTCCAATAATCGGGTACTTTGGCACGATGCCGAAGGTCGAAAGCGGCGAGGTGCCAGCAGCGGATGCGCCGCCAACTGCAGACGCTGCGTTGCCCCAGCCAAACCCAAGCTGCGTACCAATTTCCCGCGCGAAGCTGCGAGTCGCAGCTACGACGCGAGCTTCAATTTCCACTTCCTGCGTCTTGCGGTCGAGTTGCGTAAGCAGTCGGTCGATATTGGGCATCACCGCGGGGATATCCGAGATGATCACTGCGTTGGTGCGCTCATCGGCCACCGCGTCTCCGCGTTGCGACAGGAATTTCTTAACTGTGAGGAGGACATCTTTGGCATGGGCATAGCTTAGGAACCGTGTGACCGTCTGCTTGTCGACCGCCAGAGCTTCGGCTTCCTGTTCCGCCCTGCGAGATTCCGCCTCGTGGCGCAGCGTTTCCAGGGTCGCGATGCGCAGCACGTTGCCATCGAGCTGGCGGGCCAGATCGTTGTTCTTCAGAACGATGTCGAGCGCCTGATCCCACGGCACGTCATCAAGTACGATCGTCAGTCCGCCCTTAACATTGGGATCGAGAACAACGTTCAAGCCGCTGATTTCGTGAATCAGGCGAAAGAAATCCTTCAGATCCACATCTTTCAGGTTCACCGAAATTGGTTCGCCGGTGTATTTGGGGGCGGTAATCGGGCTCACCATTCGGCTCTCGCCCTTTGCCTCCGCCGCCAGATTCACCGCAGGCTGGATGGGTTGGAGAGTCGTAGCCTGGCCCGCCTGAGGCTGCATGGCAGCGCTCGGTGCTGGCAGTAAATCGCCCTCGGGCTTATCTACGAATTTCGCCGCCGCACCCGCCGCTCGGTCTGAAGAAGCTGCCTCGTCGGCGGAAGGGTTCTCGTCCGCTTTCTTCTGCTGGTAAGACGGTTCCACGAAGGCGAAGTTGGTGGCGGAAGAAGTCTGCTTCGAATTCTTATCGTCCCTGGAGACTGCAGCCGCGGCCGCGGCCGGAACCGCAACTGGAGACGCAGGCACGAGAGTTGGATGGCTCGCGGCAAGTGCCGTCCGAACCGAGGTTGGGAGCGAAGCTGTCGTCGGCAGCAATGCCGACGGCGGCGTGGCAGCCTTGGCACTATTTGCGGCCGCCGGGTGGAGTTTGACAATGATTCGATTGTCGCCAACCGCAAGCAGTTCAAACTGGCACGGCTGCACCAGATCAATCACCACGCTGGTGGTCGGAGGAACACGACCATCGGTGCCGATGCGCACCCCCTTCACTCCGTCACTGCCCACGTTGATATGGTTCTGAACGGTGGCTGTTACGGTATTGGGCAGGGTCACGAGGACACGAGCCGGCGAGCCCAACGCGCTGAGCTTGGGCGTCACCTGTCCGTGGGCGGTGATCTCCACGCTGATTCCGTCATCCGCGTGCATCACGTCCACCTTCTGTACGGTGGCACGCGAGTCCGCGCCTGTGCTCGTGCTCTGGGCCTCGGCGCCTGCGATCAGGGCCAAGATCAGCAGCGGTAGCAAAACAGCCAGCAATTGCTTTCGCATTTCCCTTCTCCCCACGGGCGCGCGTTTTGCTCGCCGCGTGATCTGTCTCTCAAATTTCGTTGCCGTACTGGCCGGCTCAAACCGGCCGCTTCTCCCCTGCGCTAAACCGCCGGAGTCGAAATCTTCTTGGTCACTTCCCGCGTGAACGATTTGCCTAACTTGTCCTGCAGAGTTTCCTTGAAAATGATCGAATCGCCCGTGATCTTGACGACGTATCCGTTGAAGACCGGATCGTTTTCACGCAGGAAATACGCCTTGTTCATGGCGTTCATGACCACTGCGATCATGCCCCCGTCCGACTTAACAATTCCTGTCAGGGCAATCTGGTCGACTGCCAGGCAGCGCTTGCCGGTGCTACATCCCGAGCCGCCCACGCTGTGGTTTACCACCGGACTGAGGAAGGGATCGCGGCGTCCTCCGGCCATACTGATCGTTGGGTGCGCATCCTTTTTGGGATCGACCGGATTCTTCTTGTCCTCGACCGCAACTGCCGGTTTCGACGGTTTCGGCTGATTCACCGCGACTGTCGTAGTCTTTTTTGCCTTACCCTTCGAAGCAACTGTTTTGGCCACCGCTTTCGGCCCGCTCGCGGTTTGTTTGGAAGCCAGGGCGGTCGACGGCGGCTGCACCTGAGCCGGGCCCGCCGATTGGCCAGCGGTCGGTGTTGCGGCCGCAGGCTTTGCGCTTACACTCTGGCCTTGTGAAGCCTGAAGCGCGGCATTAGTAGCCGCTGTGTTCTGCTGCTGCGCCGAGACCAGCTTGGCTTTGGTGTTATCGATGATGCTCGGGGTCTGCGCTCCGGCAGTCCCCAATCCCATTCCCAGTATCAAGATTCCAGTCGCCAGCTTCATAAGCCTCCCTTACCCTTGGCCGGCGCGCCCGCGGGCGGCGCCAGGTCATGACTAAAGAACGTCGTCGCTTCGCAGGTAGCCACGATGCTTTCGTTGGGCGCATATTGATAGGTATGCTTTGCCTTGGCGTCGCTCGGCTTTTTTGTGGTTGCAACCAGCAAGCCCGACATATTCACAATTCGCTCGAGCTTTCCCACCCGGTCGAAAAAGTTCAGCACCGAGTAATATGGGCCATCCAGTTCGATTTCGAACGGCACTTCGGTGTAGAACTCGCGAGTCGATACCGGTTGCGCGGTGTAGCGGCGAATTTCGATTCCCGCTTTTAGAGCCTCCGCGTCCAACATCTTGATGAAGCCGTCCACTTCTTTTTCGTCGGGCACGATGCGGCGTTCGATTTCCAGCTGCTGTTTCAGATTCGCCAGCTGGCGCTCCATGTCCTTGAGCTTGGGCGCATAGGATTCAAGCTCCGCATTCTCGCGAAGCTTAAGGTCCAGGGACGCTTGCGCCTGGTCATTCGCTGCCCGCTGGGACTTGAACAACGTGAAATGCAACGCGGCGGTGATCAGCGCTGCCCCTAACACCAGGGCTGCCCACTGCTTGAGACCTGATAATTCGCTAAAGTTCCCCATATTCTCCCGCCTTTAGGACTTTGCTTTTTCGCAGGTCAGAATGAATGAAAATGCCTGCATTTCTTTAAACGATTCGTCCTGAAACGTCTCTTTGATTTCGATGTTCTTGAAATAGCCCGTCTTCTGCAAATTCTCAATCAGCGAGGCCACGGCATCGGCGCTGAGTGCCATGCCTTCGATATCCACACTGCCACCCTGATCCTTCATGGTGTTAAGCCACACCGCTTCGGTTCCGTTGATGGTGTCGCCGATGGTGTTGAGCAAGTTCACCGGCCCGGATTGGCTGGCCCGAAGCTGATCGATGACATCTACGCGGCGCTTGTAGCTTTCCGCTTGACGCTGCCGTTCCAGGTAGCGAGCCTTCACGTCGGCCAGTTCGCGGTTTCTTTGCTCCGCGACTGCCATCTTCGTGGCAATCTGTTTTTTCTCTTTGTCGAGGCGGTACCAGTACATCCAATTGAGCGCTCCCGCCAGCACCAGCACCAGCACCACTTTCAGCTTCGGTGAGCCGACCTCGCCCATCTCCATGACCGCCGCTGCCGAAGCTGCGGCACGTTTGTTTTTCGGTCTGGGTTGTCCCAACAGGTTGATTCGGATCATAAGTTTTCAAAACTCCTTAAGGCCAAACCCACCGCAACTGCCAACTGGCCAGCGTTCTGCTCGATCAACTCCACTCCCGGTCCATCGACTGGCGGTGCGATCTTTTGGAAGGGATTGAAAATCTCCACCGGCAGCGAGAACTCCTGACGCAACGCCTCAATCAGCCCGGGAACTTTTGAGGACCCACCTGCCAGATAGATCTTCTCGATGTGCTCGCCGGCTGAGCTGGCACGGAAGAAGTCGAATGTCTTCTGAATCTCCAGCACGATGATCTCGGTCACTTGCTGCAGGATCGGGGTCTTCGCATCCTCGCTGACGGTTCCGACTTTGTTTCCCAGCTTCAGCGACTCCGCGTCGTCAAAGCTCAAATCCAGTTCCTTCTGCAGCGAGTCCGTGTACTGGTGCCCGCCCACGCTGACGTCGCGTGGAAACAGCGGTGTGGTGCCTTTCACGATGTTGATGTTCATGACGCTGGCGCCCAGGTTCAAAAGCGCCACCACCTGGCCAGGCGCGGGTTCATAGTTGTACTCGTAGCAGTTCTGCAGCGCGAGGGCATCGATGTCCACAATAGCCGGGGTCTTGCCCGCCATCGAGAGTACGTTGGTGTAGTTCAGGATCTTGTCCTTCTTGACTGCGACCAGCAGAACGTCCATCTGTGGGTTGCCGGCATCTTCGGAGAGAATCTGATAGTCGAGATTCACGTCCGCCAGATCGAAAGGAATGTGCTGGGCGGCTTCTTTCTGGATGGTCTCCGCCAACTCCTGATCGCTCATGGAAGGCAGCGAGATCTTTTTCACGATGACCGAGTGTCCGCTGACCGCTGTGGCCACGCTCCTGGTCTTGATCTGATTATCGGTAAACAGTTTGGAAATCGCGCTCGATACCGTGCCCGAGTCCACGATCATGGAATCCACCACGATATCTGGAGCCAGCTGTTCAAGGCCGAGATGAGCAACTTCAATCCCGTTGCGGCCTTTCTTCAGCTCTACCGCCTTGATACTCGAGGACCCCACATCCAGACCAACAATCGTTTTCGATCCGAATCCAAACATGTGCCCGCCTTTACTGTTGCCCGGCAGCTTTGGCAGCCGCCTTCGGTTTGTTTCTGCCTTTCGCTTCCACCTGGCTGGATTTCTCTTCCATCCACTGATCGAGCTTCGATTTCTTGAAGCGCCAGCGGTTGCCCAGCTTGAAAGCGGGAATCTTTTGCTCCCCTACGTATTTGTAGAGCGTGTCCGGACTCACTCCCAGGTACTGCGACGCCTGGCGAATATTCATGACTTCCCGCGAGTCGGCCATAGTCTCCAAACCCTTTTTCGTCCAACTCCCCCATGCCGCTTGCGGCCTATGAGCCAAGTTGGAGAGAATTCACCGCACAAAAACGCGTTCGAGTGAATTCAGGTGTCCCGAGCATATATCAGCCCTGAAAGCACTTGAGCTAAAGGCGAATCTCCGCGATTTGCCGGGTTTTAGGCCTGTTTTCTGGAAAGTAACCAAAAGGCGGTTGCAGGCGATGTCTATATGTGGGATTCGACAAGATCAACGATACAATATAGCGTAGTTGATCAAAGTGCGGAGCTGGCTGGTCGCGGGAACCGTAACTAAAGGACTACAGACGGTACTTAAGGTCGTGCACGGGCGGGGAAATACCCTTTTCTTACCGGTTTCTTACCGGCAAATCTGGGGCAAAAGCCAAAACCAAGTGCCTCGCGACCGTGAAAGCCACGGCATTTGCTGGCTACGCCAAACCAGCGACTATCCAACCTACGTTTCCCACTGGCGATTCCGGAAATCGCACAAGTTACTCTCAAGTTTCCGCCGCGGCGGGCAAATGCGGTAATCTATTCAGCTCTCCTTGGAGGAAATACTTTGCGCTTTCTCGATCGTCTGCAGCCTCTGGCACTTCTCGTCTTACGTCTGGTGATCGGCACCATCATGATTGCCCACGGGTACGGCAAAGTGTTCGGCGGATTTTCCCATGTTCACGACATGGTGCAGCATCTCGGTTTCCCCGGCTGGACTGCGTATTTGTTGGCGGGAACAGAATTTTTCGGAGGCATCCTGATCATCGCCGGCCTGGTCACTCGTTTCGTGGCCGTGGCTATGCTGATCGACATGTCGGTCGCCATCTGGAAGATTCATTGGCACAACGGCCTCAAAGGCCAGGGCGGATTCGAGTTCCCGCTTGCCGTAGCGGCGATTGCCTTCGTGCTCCTATGTTTCGGTGCAGGTCCGATTGCATTTGATAGCATTCGCAATGGCGGCGGGGGCAGAACAAAATCAAAGCCGCTTAGCCGCGCTGCCTAATTCAATAGCCGCTAATTAAATCCTGGAGGCAAAGCCCATGAGTCTCGGCAAACGCGCACTTGCGGAATTCTTCGGAACCTTCTGGCTCGTCTTCGGGGGATGCGGTGCCGCCGTTCTGGCGGCAGGCTTCCCCACTCTCGGTATAGGCTTCCTCGGTGTCGCCTGTGCCTTCGGCCTGACCGTCCTCACCATGGCTTTCGCCATCGGACACATCTCGGGATGCCATTTGAATCCGGCCATAAGCGCGGGGCTGGTCGTGGGCAAGCGCTTTCCCGCTTCCGAGTTGGCGCCCTACGTGATCGCGCAAGTCCTGGGCGCAACTGCCGCAGCGGGAGTGCTGTACGTGATCGCGAGCGGAAACGCCATGTTCGACGTGAACAACGGATTCGCTTCGAACGGATACGGCGTGCACTCTCCCGGCGGCTATTCCATGCTCGCCGGTTTCGTGGCCGAAGTTGTTTTGACCGCGTTTTTTCTGATCGTCATCATGGGAGCGACCGATAGCCGCGCCCCCAAGGGCTTTGCGCCCATCGCCATTGGCCTTTGCTTGACCCTGATTCACCTCGTCTGTATTCCCGTCACCAATACTTCGGTCAACCCAGCCCGAAGCACCGGCCCGGCCATCTTCGTCGGCGGATGGGCCCTGCAGCAACTGTGGCTATTCTGGGTCGCTCCGCTAATCGGCGGAGCGTTGGGCGGCGGGATCTATCGGGCATTGTTCAGCGAGCCTTGAGTTCACGCGGGCGGTCTGGCCCACGTATGGCCCTTAGGTTCATTTGGGAGGTGTTCTTGAGAATCTATGTTCTGACGCCCATGCTGCTGATCCTCAGTGCGACGAACTCTTTGGCTCAATCCGCGCCCCGCAATGTTGTGAAGTACCACGCGACAATCAACGATGTGAAATACGTTTACGCCTCGGTCGCGCCGGTCGCCCGGCTGAAGCCGGGAGACATTCTTGATACCAATACGCTCGACTGCTTCGGCAATGCCGTCAAGAAACCGGGAGACACGCTCAGCATGAGCAAGGGTGACAATCCGCTTACTGGGCCTTTTTATATTGAGGGCGCAGAGCCGGGCGACACTTTGGCGGTGAAGATTCTCGAGCTTGAAGTCGATGGCGACCAGGGTGTGGGAGCATTTGCGCCGGGCTTTGGGGCGCTGAATGAGACTAATTACACGCCCATGCTGCATCCGCCATTGCCGGAGAAGATATGGTTTTATCCCATCGACCACGCGGCTAACACGGCAACGTTCCAGGCGCTGGATTCGAAGTTCTCGGCGAAGATTCCGCTGCATCCGTTTTTCGGATGCATTGGGGTTGCGCCATCCGGAGGCGAGGCCCGCAGTTCGATTGTGCCCGCGGAGTTTGGCGGCAACATGGATTCCCCCGAAGCCAGCGTGGGCAACATAATTTATTTTCCGGTGAATGTGCCTGGAGGCTTGCTTTACATGGGCGACGGGCACGCCGCCATGGGGGATGGGGAAGTGGCGGGCACAGCCATCGAAGTTCCTTTACATGCGCGGGTTCAGGTCAATGTCGTCAAAGGCGAGAAGATTAATTGGCCGCGGTTCGAGAACGATGATGCGATTATGGCGGCGGGTATATATCGTCCTTTGGATGATTGTGTGCGTATTGCTTTCACTGAACTGGTTGGGTGGATTCATCAGGATTATGGCTTGTCCGAATTGGACGCGTACGAATTGCTATCCAAAGTTGCGAAGATTCATTTGAACGAAATGGTCGATCCGAATTACGTAGTGGTGGCTTCGATCGAGAAGAAATATTTGCCGCCGAAAAAGAAATAGATCAGCGTTTTAAGGTCAAAATCTTAAATCACAGAGGTCGGGGAGAACTTCCGCAGAGGTCGCCGAGAGAGCCGCCCGAGCACGGCGGGACATACTGTTTTCTAAAAGTCTGTTTGCATCGGGCCGAACTCGGGCGATAATACCTAGAGCTGTGGACCGTTACTCCATTCTCGATCCTGGTTCGTCGAGCGCGACGCAGGGAATGCCTCCGCCAGTTTTGAATACATCGCAGGAACCAGCGTCAGCCGTGCAATCTTTACGCTCGTCTCCGGATGACAGCGGCAAATCCCTGACCGAGATGGCCCAGCGTGACCTTGAAGCTGCGCTACAGTTGCTGGCGGAGCGCGCGCAATACATTACCGGAGCGTCGGGAGCGGCGATCGCATTGCTCGAAGAGAGCGAAATGATTTGCCGGGCTAGCGCGGGCCCTTCGGCTCCGGCGTTGGGAGCCGAAGTACAAGTGAAGTCTGGTCTGACTGGCGAAAGCGTTCGCACCCGACGAGTTCTGCGCTGCGATGACGCGGAGACCGATTCGCGAGTCAACCGTGAGAGCTGCCGTATGCTCGGCATCAAGTCGGTGATGGTCGTCCCACTGCTGCGGGAACAGGAAGTAATCGGTGTGTTCGAATTGTTTGCCGACCGGGCCGATGCTTTCGAAGAGCGCGATGTCACCGCGTTAGAGCGGTTAGCCGAGATGGTGCAGACTGGAGTGGAGCACGCAGAGGCGGCGAAGCGGGCACCCCAGGAGATTGCGGCGAGAAAAGAACCGGCCGCAAACGAACGGAAGCAATCCGAAACTGCCTCGGTAGCAGGGGAACCCGAGAAGGGCCAGGTCGAAGCAGTTGCCAGCGGGCCCGAAGCGAAAACTCAAGACGCAGCAGCGCGCAAGCTCGATGTGCCCAAGCCAGCTCGCGCGCCAGAACTGGACAAGATCCGAAAATGCGAGGCCTGCGGATTCCCAGTCTCAGAGGGCCGCACTCTCTGCCTCGACTGCGAGACTGCCCGTTTTTCGGGCGACAATCCTGCGCCGCTATCTGGTGGGCAGCCGCCGGCGTTCCTGGCGAAGTTCGAAAATCGGAAGGAACAAGGTTGGCTTGGGTCTCACATCTACACCATAGGAACCGTGCTGATCATCGTCCTCACCGTAGTGCTCGTCGTGCTTCGACTGCGTTAGTCCATTTTGCTTTGCTTCTGTGTCCGGCGGCTTTCGATATAATCCCGCCTTCGATGCCGGAGGTGGATTTTTGTTCTGTCGAAGTCGGACTAATCTCTTTATTTTCATTTTTCTGGCGACCGGCGTGCCGCTGTTTGCGCAGCGCGAGCCGGTGCTCAAGCAGATCGACCTGCCGCATCCGTATTACTACCGCGAAATGTATCTGCCTCAACTAACCACCGGGCCAAGCTCGGTAGCGTGGTTGCCCGATTCACGAACCCTGGTGTACTCGATGGCAGGATCACTATGGAAGCAGAAGCTGGATTCTTTCGACGCCGAACAACTCACCGCTGGCCCCGGTTACGATTACCAGCCCGACTGCTCGTCCGACCGCCACTGGATTGTCTACTCGTCTTATGCCAAGGATGCCATCGAACTCTGGGCTTTGAACCTGGAGACTCGGCAAACCCGGCAGTTGACTTCAGGTGGCGCAGTGAATGTTGAGCCGCGATTCTCGCCCGATGGCAAGCGCATCGCGTTCGTGTCCACTTCGTATCACAAACACTTTCACATCTTCGTTGGTCAGTTTGTTAATGGCGAGCTGACCGAGATAAAACGCTTGACTGGGGAAACCCGTAGTGATTTGCCGCGCTATTACTACAGCGAGTTCGATCACGAGATCAGCCCTGCGTGGTCACCAGATGGGTCAGAAATAATCTTCGTATCGAATCGCGGCCACATTTATGGCACTGGCGGTTTCTGGCGGATGAGAGCTGAACCCGGCGCCGAGGCGCACGAGATTCACTACGAAGAGACTACATGGAAGGCGCGTCCGGACTTTTCGCCCGACGGCAAGCGCATCGTCTTCGGGTCTTATTTGGGTCAGCAGTGGCACCAACTCTGGGTGATGCCTTCGACTGGTGGGGATGCATTTCCGCTTACTTATAATGAAGGTTTCGGATTTCTTTTTCACGGTGGTTTCGACAGCATCAATCCGCACTGGTCGCCGGATGGATCCCGCATCGCCTTCGTCTCGAACCAGTGCCTCAACACGTGTTTGATGGTCGAAGAGATTCCGGGCGGGGGTATTACTGCACTGCATCCCCTGCAGCCTCACTATCTGAAACCCATGGGCATTATTTCTGTCACGGTGCTCGATGCCTCGGGACATCCGACGCCGGCGCGGATTTCCGTCACTGGAGAAGATGGCCGCGCATACGCACCCAATTATGCGTGGATGCATGCCGATGACAGTTTCGTTCGCTCCGAGCGACCATTTGAAGCGCATTACTTTCATGCCAACGGGGCCGTTTTGCTGGACGTGCCCGCGGGAGAAGCAACCGTCGAAGTAATGAAGGGCTTCGAATATCGCTTCGAGAAGCGGGCCGTGCGAATCGCCGCAAATCAAACAGGGGGAGCGACCATCCGGCTGAAAGCTCTGGACATTCCGGCGGCCGGCCCCTCTCACTGGGTCAGCGCCGACGTTCACGTCCACATGAACTACGGAGGAACATATCGCAACACGCCGAAAAATCTTGTGGCGCAAGCGGCAGCAGAAAATCTTTCTATCGTGGAGGACTTGATTGTAAACAAGGAGCAGCGGATCCCCGACATCGCATATTTTTCGACCTACGATGGGGGGCTGCGCGATTCTGCATCGACGGATTCCACTCTTTTGTTTCATGGCCAGGAATTCCACACCAGCTATTGGGGGCATCTCGGCCTGCTCAACCTGAGTCAACACTTCCTTATTCCAGGTTACGCGGCTTACCCCAATACTGCCGCGGCCAGCCTTTATCCCACGAATGCGGATGTGGCTGATATGGCGCACGAACAACGTGCGTTGGTTGGGTACGTTCATCCGTACGACACGTTCCCTGATCCTGCGAACGATGCCACGCTCACGCAGGAGTTGCCTGTCGATGCCGCGCTCGGCAAGGTTGATTACATCGAGGTGCTTGGCTTTAGCGATCACAAATCGACAGCGGCAGTGTGGTATCGGCTGCTCAACTGCGGCTTTCGCTTACCGGCTGCGGCGGGTACGGATGCCATGGCAAACTTCGCTTCTTTACGCGGACCGGTTGGGCTTAATCGAGTGTATGCGAGCGTTCCGCAAGGTCCTCTCGACATTCACATCCAAACGTGGCTGAGTTCGTTGAAGCAGGGCCACACCTTTGCCACAAACGGTCCGCTACTGGGCCTTACGCTTGGTAGCCGCGCTCCGGGAGACGAGCTGCGGCTTCCCGCTGGCGAGAATAGAGTGAAGTTCACAGGGTGGCTTCGCTCGATTGTTCCAGTCGATCATCTGGAGGTGATTTGCAATGGCCATGTAGTGCGTGAACTGAAGTTAAGCGGCGATCGCGAAACCACTGATATCGAAGATACAATTCCGCTCTCGCGAAGCGGATGGTGCCTGCTGCGCGCGTGGAGCGACAAGGCCGAGTATCCGGTGCTGGACAATTATCCTTACGCCACCACCAGCCCAATCTACGTGACGGTAGCGGGTTCCTCGCCGAAACCAGCCGAGGACGCTGCTTACTTCATCGCGTGGATCGATCGCTTGATTGAAGGCGCGAAAGCAAACCGAGATTGGAATACGGAAGCAGAGAAGGCTTCTGTGCTGGATCTGCTGAACCGCGCCCGTCGGATTTATGTCGGTTTGGAGAACTGACCGTGTAGAGCGGACGCCCCTATCCGCTGCACACGGTCACAAAATCAAGGGAGCGGACAGCAGTGTCCGCACTACACGCTGTGTCCCGTCTCTAGTTCGAGTAGCGCTTTCTTTCGCTCCATGCCCCAGCGGTAGCCGCCCGCGTCTCCGGTCTTACTCACTACGCGATGACAGGGAATGACGACTGCCACTGGGTTGGTCGCGCATGCTCGAGCTACGGCTCGGGTGGCCGTGGGTTGTCCGATCGCTTTCGCCACTGCCGCGTAGGAACGCGTTGCCCCGAACGGGATGGATTGCAGATGCGTCCACACGCGCCGTTGGAATGCCGTTGCCTGAATGTCCAGAGGCAGAGCGGCGTTCAAGTGCTGGCCGCGCATCTGGCGCAGCAAGTCTTCTTTCCACTTCCGCATGGCTTCGTCGTCGCGCCGGCGGATGGCGAAAGGGAACTCGTGTCTCAGCCCCTGCTCGAGCTCGTCGTCAGAATCGGCAAACTGAATGGCGCAAATTCCTTTGTCGGTGGCCGCAATCAGCATGCGTCCCAGCGGAGAATCGGCGAAGGTGTAACGGATGGGCGCTGCGATCGCCCCGCGGCGATATTTATCCGGAGTCATGCCCAGTTGCGACGCAGTTCGCTCATACAAACGGCTGCTGGAGCTGTACCCGGCGTCGTACATCGATCGGGTGACTGAGTGTCCGGCACGAAGATTGCCTTTGAGTTGGTTCATGCGGCAGGAGTCGGCGTAGGCTCGAGGCGTGATGCCCAGCACGCTTTTGAAAGTCCTCTGCAAATGAAACGGGCTCTGATGAAATTCTGATCCGAGTCGCGCCAGGGTGAGAGGTTCGTCCAGATGTTGCTCAATATATCGGCATATCGCCTTCACCGTTTCGGTCGCGCCATGGCCCCCGATCGCTCTGGGCCGGCAGCGCAAGCAAGCACGATAACCAGCTTTCTCAGCTTGATCGGGCTGGGCGAAAAAAGTAACGTTAGCGCGGCGGGGACGGCGCGCGGCGCAGGATGGCCGGCAATAAACACCGGTCGAAGACACCGCGAAGACAAACTTCCCGTCCTGCGAGGCATCGCGGGCCAGAACCGCTTGCCAGCGCAGGTCGTGAGTCCTTTCGTCGTTTTTCTCCTCGGGCTTCTCGTCGTGGTTCTGTTTTCGGGGAGCCATCTCCATCGCTTCCGTCAGATTGAGTATCGCATTGGTTGTCATAATGTTGTCAGCTTAGGCCGGCGATTTCCGGTGGACCATCCGGATCTTGCGGTCAAAGCAACTTTTCTGCGCTATGCTGGTGGGTCCGAGACTCAGGATTCAGGTCGGTTCTCAGTTCCCAGCACTCCGCACTCAGCTATGTCGATGAGCAAAGACGGTCTCCCGATTACGATACCCTCCGAGACCGTCGCTACTTACATTGATCACGAGCTCCGGCTCGACGCTTCGCATTTCGGGGAGTCATGGCAGAAAGCCAGCGCGGTGGTTTTTTCTTCCGACTGGCAGGGTAAGGATGGCGATCCGGGGCGCGAAACTGACGTGCGGGCCTTGTGGTCGCGAGAATATTTGTATCTGAGGTTCGAGTGCCGCTACCGCGAGCTTTTTGTGTTTGAAGACTCTGATCCTAATGGCCGTCGCGATCACTTATGGGATCGGGACGTCGCGGAAGTTTTTTTGCAGCCTGATCCTTCGCGCGCAGGTTTCTACCGGGAATTTGAAGTTAGTCCAAATGGGATGTGGGTTGATCTCGACATTTTTCCCGGTGGCCGTACGGACTTGAAAAGTGGGTTACAGCGTTCGGTTGCGGTGAACGAGAAATCACACACGTGGACGGCGGAGTTGGCCATCCCGATGAAGTCGCTTGTCAAAAACTTTGATCCCTCTGCGACTTGGCGCGCCAATTTTTACCGAGTCGAAGGTAAAACCGAGCCGCGAGCGTATCTGGCGTGGCGGCCAACAAACACGCCGCAGCCGAATTTTCATGTGCAGAGCGCATTCGGCACCTTACGATTCGCTGGTGCGCACTGATTCAGTGTTGAGAATTTAGTCTGGCAAGGGCTGCAACAATCCGAAGACCTGTGTGACCCCCGAGCGTCTTCGCAGTTCCGCAAGCAGAGCATGGGCCGCATTCTCGTAAGTTTTGGTGGCGTCGGACGGATCCGCCCATACAGCGTCGTAAACGATCTGTGCCGCGTCCTTCAAGTCTATGTGCAGTGCGGCTTCGAGCACGTCTACACGCTCCTGCAAGTGGTCGAAACAGCCTTGGCACACGGCCGCAGGTTCGGGGCCGCTGGGATGGTTCTCCTCGTGGGTGCAGGGCAGATTTCCGTTCAGGTTGACGGGCAATTGGGAAGCGAAAACTTGCGCCTTGAAGTCGCGTAAGAAACGTTCGCGTTCTTCTTCCAGTTCCACGGGATCAGGACACAGTTCGCCGGCAGCGACTGTCGAACGCAACGGTACCGCGCTGGGCGAGAGGCGTTCCCCAGTTTT